>SL_4KL_010_BRINEDRAFT_10000053_pt1 | contig 43335 bp, 32 predicted proteins | sample SodLak_010_BRINE_2_FD_10664 | JGI IMG/M metagenome (IMG submission 10664) | reverse complement strand
TGAGGACGCCGCCGCGACCGTCTCCGGGGACGATCGGGTGATCGCGTTTCTCGATCGGCAGCCAGCGACGACGGGCCACACGCTCGTCGTCCCAAAACAGCACGAATCGGAGCTGTTCGAGCTGGACGATCGAACGACGATGGCCGTCTTCCGGGCAGTAAAGCGGATCAAGACCGCGATCGACGACAGCTTCGATCCGATCGGCGTCAGCGTGTTCTACACGACGGGATCGATCGTCGGCACGGTCGACCACGCCCACGTCCACCTCGTCCCCAGATTCGAAGACGACGACGTGATGATCGCGCTGTCGCGGGACCGACTCGACGAGGCGGCTGGCGATCGGCTCGCGAGCCGGGTACGTAACGCGCTGTAGCCAGTGGCTCCGTGGCGTTTCAGGGACAGAACGGAGTTGCTCGGATACGCACAGAGACGGACGATCGTGGCGGGTGGTTACCTGTCGATCGGCGGCGGCGCTGTGGCTGTCGTGTCGGTCGACTCTGCGGTGTCCGTCTCGTAGTCGGTGGCTGTGTGGCCCGCGACGAACGCCTTCGTCCGTTCGTTCTCGGGGGACTCGAAGAACGATCGGGCGTCGTTGGTCTCGACGACGTCGCCGAGGTACAGAAACACGACCTCATCCGCCAGTCGCTTCGCCTGGTTCATACTGTGAGTCACCATCACGATCGTGTACTCCGTTTTGAGATCGGCGAGCGTCTCCTCGACCTGTTCGGCGGAGATCGGATCGAGCGCCGACGTGACCTCATCACAGAGCAGTACCTCGGGTTCGATCGCGAGCGATCGGGCGAGACAGAGTCGCTGGATCTGGCCGGTCGACAGCTCCGCACCGGGCATCTCCAGTCGATCCTCGACCTCGTCCCAGAGGTTGACCTTTCGCAGGTAGCGTTCGACCTTCTCGTCGAGTTCGGCCTGCGAGTCGTAGTCGCCGTGGATCTTCAGCCCGTAGGCGACGTTCTCGTAGATCGAGAGGGGCAACGACGTCGGTGTCTGTGGGACGTAGCCGATCCGCTTTCGGATCTCTGGCGTCGGCTCGTCGGTGTCGTAGATCGACTGCTGGCCCAGACACACGTCGCCCGAAATCTCGACGTTTGGCTTGATCTCGTGGAGCCGGTTTAGCGACTTCAGCAGCGTCGACTTGCCACAGCCCGATGGACCAATGATGGCCGTCAGCTGGTTCTCCGGAAATTCGATCGAGACGCCGTTTAGCGCCTCAACGTTTCGGCTTCCGGTGTACGTTACGGCGAGGTTCTCGGTGGTGAGTGCAGCGTCTGTCATGAGTGACGACCTCCTGGTGCGTATCGTGCGTACCGTCCGGCGAGCAGTTTCGAGAGGACGATCAGTCCCAGTACGGCGACGATGAGGACGAACGACGCCGCGTACGCGTGCGATCGGACCTCGGCGTTGAACGACATCGCCTGATCGAAAATGAGCACTGGCAGCGTCGTCGCCGGCTCGAACGGGCCGGCTGGCATGTTCGTGCTCCGGCCGGCGGTAAACAGGACCGTCGCCGCGTCGCCGATACCGCGGGCGAAGCCCATGATGATCCCGGCGATGATGCCCGGCAGCGCCGCGCGGACTGTCATCACCGCGGTCTCGAACCGCGTCGCGCCGAGACCGTATGATGCTTCCTTGACCGTGTCTGGGGCCGATCGCAGCGCTTCGTCGGTGTACCGCGTCATGATCGGATACTGGAAAATCGCGATCGCGATGATCCCAAAGACGAGGCTCGTCCGGGCACCGATCGCGATGATCACCGTTAGGACGAACACCCCGTAGACGATCGGCGGCGTCCCCCAGAGGACGTTGAGGAACATGTTCACCACGTCGGAGAACCGTTCGCTCGAGTAGTCACTCTGGAGGTAGACCGCCGTCGAGATGGCGAGGACCATCGAGACGATCGTGGCGGGACCGACGATGAAAATGCTCCCCAGCACCGCATGCAGGAAGCCGCCGTCGCCCTCGAGCATGTACCGGGAGCCGGGTGGCGTGAGCGCGATCGCTGGATCGGTGAGGAAGACCCGTCCCCCTCTGAAGAGCGTCACGGTGACGACGAGGGCCATCACGGCGACGACGAGTGCCGCGGCACCGCGAGCCAGCCACCCGAACAGTCGCTGTTCCGTATAGCGGTCCATCAGTACTGCCACCTCCGCTGGAGTCGGCGGCGGACGAGCATCGCGCTGAAGTTGAACAGCCAGACGACGATCACGAGCATCAGGCCGACGAAGATCAACGCCGACTGGGTCAACGGTAGGCTCATTAGTTCGCCGAAATCGTTGACGATCAGCGTTGGTAGCGTCTGCCCGGTTGCGAACGGAGAGTCCGGAAGCTGGGTCTGCCCGCCGATCAGCATCGCCGGAACGATCGTCGCGCCGAAGACGCGCCCGAAGCCGAGCAGGACCGCCGAGAAGATACCGGGGCCCGCAGCCCGCAACAGGACCGACCTGATCGTCTCCCACTTCGTCGCGCCGACACCGAGTGACGACTCGCGGAGTTCATCGGGTAGCGCCTCGAGCGATTCGACCGACAGCGAGATCATAAACGGCGTGACGACGATCGCCATCACCAGACTAACCGTAAAGATCCCCAAGCCGGTCGCACTCGACCCGACGGCGGGTGCGAGGTAGTCACCGACGAACGGGACGACGACGATCAGGGCAACCAGTCCGAAGATGACGCTCGGGATCGCCGCGAGCACGTCGATAAACGAGGAGACGAGCGTTTTCATCCGTCCCTCGGCGTACTCGGCGATGTAGATCGCCGCGAGGATCGCGATCGGNGTCCCCATCATCATCGTAAGACCGGTCACGTAGATCGTGCCGACGATCGCCGGCATGAAGCCAAACTCGTTCTGTGCGGGGTCCCAGTTCGAGGAGGTCAGCACCTGTACCAGCGAGTACTCCGACAGCAACGGCAGCGAGTTGTACAACAGCGTGAGGACGATCAGGGCGAACAGCCCGATCGCGAAGTAGCCGGCGCCACGCAGCCAGTGATGGCTCAGCCGTTCTGTGAGTAGCCGCCGTCCAAGGCGTGCTGCCGGATCTGTGTCCGCGGAGTCCGTCGTTCCCGCCATCGATCAGCTCACGGCCCCTCGGCTAGATTGTCCTGTGCTTCTTCGAGTCGATCGTCTTCGAGCGGGACGTAGCCGTTGTCTCGGACGTGTTCCTGGCCGTCGGTGAGGACCCACTCGACGAACTCGAAGGCTTCCTCGTCGAACTGACCCTCCGAGGCGAGGAACATCTCGCGTGCCGGCGGTGCAGGGTACCGTCCCGCTTCGACGGCGGCGAGGAATTCGTCGCGCGTTTCATAGAAGTCCTCTTCGTCGGAGAGTCCGTCACCGTCGCTGTCGAGTGGAATCGGTCGGACGTCGCCCTCCAGTTCGCCGCTCTCCAGGTCGTAGACGTAGTTGATGTTGTTCAGCGAGATTGCGTTCTCGTTGCCAGCGATGGCTTCGGCGACCGGCTGATCACCGTTGTGGTTGGCGTCAGCCAGATCCTCGAGTTCGCTTTCGGTGTGGGCGTGGTCGTCGCCGCCGAGGAAGTCCCCCCACTGTTCGTACGCGGCCGAGGAGTCGGATCGACCGTAGACTTCGATCTCTTCGTCGGCGTCGACGTCGTCGTAGACGTCGCCCCAGTCGGNGATCTCCCGGGTAAAGATGTCTTCGAGCGTCTCGCGGGTCATTCCGCGGTTCTGAATCTCCTCGAAGATCGGGTTGTCCACGTTGACAGTGCCGACGACGGTGTCGATCAGCATCGGGACAGCAAACAGCCCCTCCTCGACCTCCTCCTCGTAGGGATCTCGCCCCATCATCGCGATATCGACCTGGCCACCGAACAGATCCGATACCCCGACGCCGGTGCCCCCGCCGGAGATATCGAACGTCGTCTCGGTTTCGTCTTCGTACATGTCCGCCCATACTTCGACCATCGGTAGCGGACCGACGCCGCCGGAGATCCGGACGCTCCCGTCGCTGCTCAACAGTGACGTACAGCCGGCAAGCGAGAGTGCACCGCCAACTCCTGCGAGTCGTACTGCAGATCGACGTGAATACTGTCGTTCCATGGACCGTCATACACACGTCTGCCCTGTAACGCCACTCACCCATGCAAGTTTCCGCATTAAAACCCGAAACCAGAAAACCTTGCGAGGCCGTGGCTGTAACTCTCTGACACTCGGTTCCGCGATCGGCTCCGGTCAATTTCCGCCGGTGAATCACTCGTGGACGAAATCTGGAACGTCTCGCTGCCAGGACCGATCCGTCGGGGATCGCGTTCGGGTGAGACGATTCGAGACGATCGGCGGTACCGATCGGTCAGCTCGCCGTAAATACGGTTGTTACCGCTTCTCCGGGAGTCGAACAATAGTTGCTGGTATCTTCGACGCGTTACAACAGCGCAGTCAGGGCCACAAGCGAGAGTGCACTGACGATGAGCAACGAGAGCAAGACGACGAGGACGGGTGTCGCGCCGGTGGTCCGGAGTTCGGCGAGTCGAATCTCCGTGCCGAGACCGACGAACGCGAGCAAGAATAGCCAGCCGTAGGCGTTCTCGATCGACGCCTGCTGGGCCGAGGAAAAAACGCCTGCGCTCGTCAGGCCCGCGAGGACGAGAAAGCCGAGGACGAACTTTGGGAACTCNTCCCAGAGGGTGCGAATCGAGGGTCGCCCGCCGGTTCCCGATCGAGCGTAGTAGCTCGCGTACGCGAGCACGACGCCCCCGATCAGGGCGTTTCGTGCGAGTTTCGTCATCGTCGCCCACTGCCCGGCCACCTCGGAGTGGGCAAAGCCGACGGCGACGACGGGACCGGTCGAGAACATACTGACGCCGGCCCAGACGCCAAAGACGATGCCAGAGAGATTCAGCACGTCGCCCACGATCGGGTAGACGACGATCGTCACCGCGTCGAACAGCAAGACCGTCGCCGCCGCGTAGGCGATCTGCTCTTCGTGAGCGTCGATCGCGCCGGCCACGGCGACCACCGCCGAGACGCCACAGATGCTGGCTCCGGCCGCCAGCAGCGAGCCGAGGCGATCTGCGACGCCGAAGACGTTCCGGGAGAGTCCCTCGACGACGAGCAATGAGACGACGGTGACAGCGAGGACGAGGAGGAGTATGCGGCCGCCGACGGTCGCGATCGTCCCAAGAGAGAGTGACGCGCCCATGAGGACGATCCCGGCGCCGAGCCAGAGTTTGTGGGTCTCGATTCCGGGCACGAGTCGCGCCGGGACGCCGACGACGTTGCCGAGGACGAACCCTAGCGCGATCGCTACGAGAAGGTGGTTGGGGCCGCCGATAGCTGCGATCGTCCGCGCGGCGACCGCGCCGAGACAGAGGACGAGCACTCCCGGGAGCAGTCGACGCAGTGACATTCGGCTCACCACGGAATCTGGAGGTCCAACACTCCAACAGACGCGACGATCAGCGCACCGACGGCAACGCTTCGCCAGTCGCGTTCGAGGGACGACCAGACGGTCCGAGCGCCATTCGCCCACCGTGTCCATCGCTCGATCGGCATTCGTCCGCCTATCTACCCTGCCCCCATTAACTCCTGTCGGTTTCGTCCGCGATAGCGGATAATGTGGCCGCTATCTGTGTCGACACCTCTCGCCCATCGGAAACATCGACCCGTCCCCTCTTAGCGATCGTCGTCGTCGCTGTGATCCGTTTCGTCGTCGTCCGTGTCGGCTTCCTGGCCCTGTGGGCCGGCGGTCTCGTCCGTTTCGTCTCCCGGTTCGACCGTCAGATCAGCTGGGTCTTCCTCGGGTTCGACGTCGTCGATCTGGGAGGGGTGGGCCTGTTCGGGTGAGGGACCGGCCGCTTCGCTGGCCTCGTCGGCCACTGCCGACTCGGAGATATCGATCTCGACCGCCTCACCGTCCGTTTCACGTCGCGAATCCCCGTGTTCGGCGTTCAGGTCCGGTTTCGATCGCGCCCCCTCTGAAGCGTCAGACTCGTCGTTCGTGAACTCGATCTCGCCTGCATCGGTCGTTGTCGCGTCACTCGCTGGTTCGCTCGCTCGCCGCTTCCGGATGCCATACCGGAGCAATCCAGCGCCGACGATCGCGTTCGGAATCGATCGCAACTGTCCCCTGGCGAGTGATCGGCCGGCCCACAGGAGCAAGACGGAGCCGCCTGCCAGTGACAGCGCTCCGTCCGGGAGATCACTCCCGATCGTCAGGGCTGTCTCTACTGGCTCGTCGGCGTCCNTAAGTGATTCGAGCGCATCCGTTCCGACGTCTAGCGTAAATTCCGTGTCGTCTGTCATTGGTGAATCAGCGAGCAGGGCCGCTCACGATCTCTACACGCCCTGGACGGTTGAAGCTTGGTCCGGAAACTGCGACCGTCGAGTTCGATCCGCTGGTCTACACAGCTGTCACGCACGATTTGGCCCGATCGTCGCGTCAACTGCGCCAGTCGAACGTCTCGGGGTCCTGGGCTGCAAGCGCCGTCCGTACCGCCGCGACGGTTTCGGGCACGTCGTGGACGCGAATCACGTCGGCTCCCCGATNGGCCGCGATCGCACTCGCCGCGACGGTTGCCGCCAGCCGATCGCCGGCCCCACGGCCGACGTGGCTGAACATCGATTTGTGGGAGTGACCGACGAGGACTGGACAGCCAAGCGCGGCGAACTCGTCGACCCGTCCGAGCAGCTCGAAACTCTCCGTCGCCGTCTTGCCAAAGCCGATCCCGGGATCGACGACGATCCGATCGCGATCGACGCCCGCTTTCTCCGCACGCAGGACCCGTTCTGCGAGCTGGTCGATCACGTCCTCGACGACGTCGTCGTAGGCGACCTCTCGGTCCGCCACCACGGGGGCGTCGATGCTGTGCATCACCACGAGTCCCGCATCGTGGTCGGCGACGACAAAGCGCATCTCGGGATCGTCGAGCCCCGAGACGTCGTTGACGATGTCCGCACCGGCGTCGAGTGCCGCATCGGCGACGGCGGCTTTCCGGGTGTCGACCGAAATCGTCGCGTCGAGCGTTCTGATCCGTTCGATCACGGGGACGACTCGATCGATCTCGTCGTCGATCGGGACGGGGTCTGCGCCGGGCCGGGTCGACTCGCCGCCGACGTCGATCACGTCGGCACCGGCCTCGACCATCGCCTCGGCGCGGGCAACGGCGTCGTCGAGCGCGTCGTACTCCCCGCCGTCGTGGAAACTGTCCGGCGTGACGTTTAGAATCCCCATCACTGCAGGGCGATCCTGCCATGGATACCCACTGCCGGTGTCGCTTCCTCCGACGTCGCCCTCGATGTCGAGCGTCTCCCGGAGCCTGCGTCCGATCTCGGGCAGCCCGTTGGCCGCCGTCTCGAGGGCCGTTGTGAGGCGATCGAACTGGGCGAGGGTGCCCATCAGGACGACGTCGACGGTTTCGTCCTCGCGACCCAGCCCGGAGATCGCACACTCGCCGCCACGACTCGACAGCTCCTGTTTCAGTGTGGTCGCCTGTCGGTACTGGAGGCTCGTCTTGACGACCCGGTGGACGGCCGTCGGGCTGTAGGCGTCGATCTCTGCCTCGGTGACGGTTGCACGTTCCAGGACCGCCGTCGCATCCTCGAGGCACCGAATCCGTTTTGGAACGTCGGTGGTCGTCCACCGCGAGCGGGCCTCGGCGACGGTAAACAGCGAGCCGGTGACGACGATGCAGTCTCCTGACTCGCCCTCGTCGAGTGCCGCGGCAAGGGCGTCCTGGACGGCCGCAGTCGTGGTCACGTCGTCGACGCCGGCCCGCTCGAATACCGTCGCGAGAACGTCCCGATTCTCGGCCCGGGAAAGCGTCGGCTCCGTCGTGATGACTCGATCGGGCGTCGGCAACGCCTCGGCCATCGCCAGGTGGTCCTTGTCGTGCATCGCGCCGACCACGAGCGTGAGCCGATCGTAGTCGTAGCTCGAAAGCGTCTCTGCGAGCTGGGTGCAGGCACCGGGGTTGTGGGCGCCGTCGAGGATCACCAGCGGATCCGTGTCGATCACCTCGAACCGGCCCGGCCAGTGGGCGTTTCGCAGTCCTCGCCCGAGAGCCTCGAGCGAGACGTCGGCGATCTGGCGAGCCAGGACGGCGGCGATGCCGGCATTTTCGGCCTGGTGTGTGCCGGGAAGCGGAATCCGTGTCTCGAATGTCCACTCGCCGGCGTCGATCGTGACGGCTGCCTCGGTGTGGTTCGTCCGGCCCTCGTAGGTGGTGGTGACATCCGGGGCCGACTCGCCGTCGTCGTCGCTGACAGTGCCGACCGTGACGACGTCGCCGGCAACGTCGCGAATCGCGTCCAGTGCGTCGCCCGTTGCCCCGGTCACCAGCGGCGCGTTTGTGGGGGCGACGTGGGCCTTGTCGCGGGCAATCTCGGCTTCCGTGTCGCCGAGAATGCCGGTGTGTTCGAGCGTCACGCTCGTGACCGCACTGGCGATCGGGTCGACCACGCTCGTGGCGTCGTAACGACCGCCGATGCCGACCTCGAGAAGTGCGACGTCGACGTCCTGGCGACCGAACTGCCACAGCGCCATCGCGGTCATCGTCTCGAAGAAGGTCGGCGACTCACCGTCGGCACCGCGATCGGTCACGTACGCACGGACTGCCTCGACGTACGCACAGACTGCCGAGCGTGGGATCTTGCGGCCGTCGACCCTGATGCGTTCGCGCAGATCCGACAGATGTGGCGACGTGTAGAGACCGACGGAGAGCCCCGCTTCGCGCAGTGCCCGTTCGACCATCCGGGCAGTGCTGCCTTTCCCGTTGGAGCCGGCAATCTGGACACAGTCGATCGACTCGTGGGGATCCCCGAGGTGAGCGAGCAACTGCGCCGTCGACTCCGTTCCGGGTTTCGGGCGAAAGCGTCGGAGGTCAAAGAGGAACTCCGCCGCCTCGTGATACTCCATACTCGAATCAGAGAGTCCGGCCGCTTTAGAATGTCGGACTCGTGGTTACGCAGGGTACCCACCAGCCGCCGACCCTGCTGCCGTCTCGGGGCCGTCGCTGGCTGGTAGAATCACCACGACTGTGGCGGTGTCGTCGCTGGCTGGCAGAAGCACCACGACTGTGGCGGTGTCGTCGCTGGCTGGTAGAATCACCACGACTGTGGCGGTGTCGTTGCGGCGTCTCGAAACGCCATCCGGGACACCGGCTGCGATCGATCGCGAGCGGCCAAATCACTCCATCGAAGCCGCCATCGAGGCGTCCTCGCCGTCGGGAGTCTCCTGTGTGACATCGAGGAACGCGGCTTCGAGACTCCGAGCGTCGCCCGTTTCAGCCCGGGACTTTAGCGTCTCCGGCTCGCCCTGGGCAACCAGCGTGCCGTCGTGGAGGACACCGATCTCGTCGGCCAACTCGTCGACGACGGGTAGGATATGCGTCGAGAGGAAAATCGTCATCTCTCGGTCTGCCAACTCGGCGATTGTCTCGCGCATCGTCCGCGCGGCCCGCGGGTCAAGCCCGCTGGTCGGTTCGTCGAGGAAGGCGACGGCCGGCTCGTGCAAGACGGCCTGGATAACGCCGATCTTCTGGCGCATCCCCTTCGAGTAGCCCTCGATCCGCCGATCGGCGTCGGAGAGGAGGTCGAAGCGATCGAGCAGCGACTCGATTCGCTCGGCCGATTCGTCTTCGGGGAGGGTCCGAAGGCTGGCGGCGTACTCGAGCTGTTCGCGGCCGGTGAGTTCGTCGTAAACCGGCGGCTCCTCGGGTAGATAGCCGATATTGGGTGTGACCGCTTCGCGATCGGTGATCGGCTCGCCGGCGACGCGGGCCGTCCCTGCCGTCGGCGTCGTCAGCGTCGTCAGCATCCGCATCGTCGTCGTCTTTCCAGCACCGTTCGGGCCGAGAAAGCCGTAGACAGTCCCCCGATCGACCGTCATCGTCAGCCCGGAGACTGCCGTCGTCTCTCCATACCGTTTTGCCAGCCCGTCGGTCTCGATCGCAGGGGGCCCAGTAGGGCACATACATCCTCCCGTTTCGCCGACCGTACTATAAATTCTGCTCACGTGTTTCTGGACTCGAAGTCTCTCGACTGAACCCGAACGATTTACTGACTGTACGACACGCTCTCGAACATGATCCCCCGACCGACGCCCGATCGACGCCTCCCCGGGAGTGAGCGCGGATGAGCGGTGGGCCGCTTCTCGTCGCCAGAACGGAGCTTCGCAGATCGGTTCGTGCGGTGTCGAACGAACGAACGAAGCTGTTCGTCCTGGGCCTGCTGGCGGCGTTGTTCGGCGGCTCGGTGCTGGCCGCCGGCGGCTATCTCCTGCCGCGGCTGGGGCAGGAACTCGCCGCGGGCGTTACTCCCTCGGAAGTCACCCTTGCGACCGGGCTCGTCACCGGCAGTATCGCAGTTGCCTGGATCGTTCTGACACTCATGGCCGTTTTTCGGACCTTTGCTGCGTCCGATCCCGACGAGCCGGCGTTTCTCCTCGTCTCGACTTCGGTTCGAAACGCCGTCGGCGGCATCGTCCTCGCCGAAACCGTCCGCTTTGCCCTCTGGGTGCTCCCTCCGGTGACCCTGCTTGCGGTTGCGTTTGCCTACGGTGCAGGGACGCTCTTGCCGATCGTCCTCGGGCCACTCGTCGTGGCACTCCTCGTCGTCACTGCGATCCCCGTCGGCTTCGTCGTCGGGACCGCGATCTGCCATCTGGTAACCGTCTACGAACCGATCGCTCGCTACCGGACGATCCTGTTCGTCGGCTTCTGGGCCGCGTACTTCGGTGCGATCGCCACCGGCCGATTCGATTTGCTGACGAGTCGGCTGTTCGCGGTCGTACAGGACAGCCCGCTTGGCTGGCCCGGCCACCTCCTGCTCGTCGGCGTCCCGAACGTCCCGGCCTCGCAGCTGGCGGTTCTCGGGACGGTCGTCGTCACGTCGCTCGTCGCGACTGCCGGATTCGCCGGGGCGATCGGCGCTGCCCGCATCCACTGGCTCGCCGATCCGGCGCGGTTCGATGACGCGACCGAATCCACGCCAGCGCAGCGATCGAGTCGACTCGCCGGCGCACTCGACCGTGGGCTCTCGCGGCCAGTCCGAACGGTAGCCGTAACCGCGATCCGCCGGACGAAACGGGCTCCGATCCGGTTGGCGTACGTCGGCTACCCGCTGCTCGGATCGGTCGCGTTCGTCCAGCAAATCGTCCACACTGGAACGGTACCCGCCCACATCGCGGTGATCCTCTCGGTGTACGTCGTCTGGGCCGCCGGGGCGCTGTTTACGCTCAACCCGCTTGGCGATCTCGGCCGCGGGCTACCCGCAGTCCTCGCCTCACCCCTGTCCGGCCGCCAGGCAACGTCCGGGCTGGTGATCGCTGGCGCGCTCGTCGCCGCCCCGATCGCCTTTCTCGCCTCGCTTACGCTGGGTCTCGTTAGCCCACTGTCGATCGAACACACCGCCGTGCTGGTCGCCGCGACGACCGTGGGGTCGATCGCCACGCCGGCGCTTGCGACTGGCATCGGAACAGCCGCCCCTCGCTTTGGCAGCGTCTCGATAACAAACAACCGCGAGGCCGTGATGCCCAGCAAGACGGCCTTTATGATCTACTCGGCCGCGGTCATCCTCCCGGCGATCGCCGCAGTCGTTCTCTACACCGATTCCGCGGCCGTGATCGCCGACCTGTTCACGGCAATCGCCGCGGTGGTTCCTGGCCCCGAGGCGTCGGTCTCCGCTCGCGGAGTCTCGATCGCCGCCTGGAGTGTCCTCTCGGTCGGCCTGCTCGCACCGCTGGTCTCGGTACTGTTCGCGATCGAAGCGTTCGATCTGTACACGATCGAGTGACTACGACGCCGTTTGTCGATCGCTCACGTCGAAGCCCTCATTCTGGCTCAGACCTGCACAAAGAACGCACCCGCGCGTCGAATCCCGACAGCCGGCTCAGTCCGATCGGCCCCACTCTTCGGAGTGGGTCGGTCGATCGTCGATCGCCTGAACGTCGATCGGCTCGGCTTTGGCCTGGAGCGCTTCGAGGGCCGCCTTCGCGCTCGCGGGCGTCGAGAAGTAGGTAATCTCCTCTTCGACGGCGACCTCGAGCAGGTTGCGATCACGAGAGATGATGAGATCGACGCCGCCCTCGCGGACGGCCTCGACGAGATCGACTGCTTCACAGAGATCGAAGTACTCGGTGAAGCCATCGACCAACGCCTCGCCGGCCTCGGTGTCCGGGTCGGGGAACGCGTCGGCCGAGAGATCGATGATCGCCGTCCCGCTCTCGGGAATCGGCTTCCCGGTCGAATCCTGGGCTTTGTCGTAGGCCTTGCCGAACGTATCGGCGGTCCCCATGACCTCACCCGTAGATTTCATCTCGGGGCCGAGACGCGGATCCGAACCTGGGAGTCGATCGAACGGCAACACGACCTCCTTGATCGAGGTCTGGTCTGGAATCTGCTCGTCGACTGCGAGGTCCGCGATCGTCTCGCCGGCCATCACTCTGGCAGCCAACTTGGCGATCGGGACGCCGGTCGCCTTCGAGATGAACGGAACAGTACGCGAAGAACGTGGGTTCGCTTCGAGGACGTACACCTTGCTCGCGGTTTCACCGCTCGCAGTGTCCGAGTCGCGGGGCGACTCGCGTTCACCATCCCTGACGGCGAGCTGGACGTTGAGCAGGCCGACGGTGCCAAGCGCCTCGGCGATATCTTCCGTCACTTCGCGGACGCGGGCCAGCGTCTCCTCGTCGAGCGATCGCGGCGGGATCATACACGCCGAATCGCCCGAGTGAACGCCAGCGGCCTCGACGTGTTCCATGACACCGCCGATCAGGACGTCCTCGCCGTCGGAGACGGCATCGACGTCGAGTTCGACGGCATCCTCGAGGAAGTCGTCGACGAGGATTGGCTTGTCCGGGCTCACACGGACGGCCTCCTCGATGTACTGTTCGAGCTCAGCGTCGTCGTAGACGACTTGCATCGCGCGGCCACCGAGGACGTAGGATGGACGGACGAGCACCGGGTAGCCGATGTCGTGGGCCAGTTCCATCGCTTCCGCCTCGCTGTAGGCGGCTCCACCCTCGGGCTGGGCGATGCCCAGGTCGTCCATCAGGGCGTTGAACCGATCGCGGTCCTCCGCCAGGTCCATCGCTTCGACCGAGGTTCCCATGACCGCACAGTCGAGGCCACGACGATCGAGTTCGTCCTCCAGTGGCTCACCGATGTTGACGGAGGTCTGGCCGCCAAACTGGACCATCACGCCGTCGGCACCGGTGGCCTCGGCGACGTCTGCGACTTCTTCGGCCGTGATCGGCTCGAAAAAGAGCCCATCGGAGGTGTCGTAATCAGTCGAGACGGTTTCGGGGTTGTTGTTGACGACGAAGGCTTCGATCCCCATCTCGCGCAACGCCTGCACCGCGTGGACCGAACAGTAGTCGAACTCGACACCCTGCCCGATGCGGATCGGTCCACCACCGACGACGATCACGCTTTCGAGATCGCGATCGACTTCGAGTTCGCCCGCCGCGGCGGCCCCCTCCAGGGGCCCTGACTCGAACTCCGACTTGCGTGCCGAGTAGTAGTACGGCGTCTCGGCTTCGAACTCCCCAGCACAGGTGTCGACCTGTTTGTACGTACGACCGGGCACCTCGGACTCGACGGCCGCAACGTCCGAACCGCCGGCCGTCGCGATCGAGGCGTTCGTGTGACCGGCGATCGCCGCCTCGGTGAAGTTGCCCTCCTGGGCGGCAACGCTGGCGTCGGCGATACGTTTGAACCGCTCGACGTACCACTCGTAGATGGCCGTCAGTTCACACATTTCGTCGACGGTGTAGCCGCGTTCGAACGCCTCGAACATGGCGTACGGACGATCGGGCGATGGGCGAATCAGATACTCGGTTTCGAGTTCGTCGTCGCTTACATCAGCCCAGTCGACGTCCGGCTCGTACTCCGACGACCGCAGTGCCTTCAACAGCGACTCCTCGAACGTGCGGCCGATCGCCATCGCCTCGCCAGTCGATTTCATCGCCGTCGTCAGCTCGAAGTCGACATCGTCGAACTTGTCCTTTGGCCACCGTGGAACCTTCGTGACGACGTAGTCGATCGCGGGCTCGAACGCTGCCGTGGTCTCGCCGGTGATCTCGTTCGTGATTTCGTGGAGGCGCTTTCCGAGGGCGACCTTTGCAGTCACACGGGCGATCGGGTAGCCCGTCGCTTTGGAGGCCAGCGCCGAGGAGCGCGACACACGCGGGTTGACTTCGACGACCCTGTACTCGCCACCAGGGGTGCCGTCGTCGCGCCAGGCGAACTGAATGTTGCAGCCACCCTGAATGCCGAGTTCGCGGATGACGTCGAGTGCTGCGGTGCGCATCTCCTGGTGGCCCTCATCTGGGACGACTTGCGAGGGCGTGACGACCGTCGACTCCCCGGTGTGGATTCCCATCGGGTCGATGTTCTCCATGTTACAGATGATGATACAGGAGTCGTCGGCGTCGCGCATGACCTCGTACTCGTACTCGACCCAGCCGGCGATCGATTCCGTGATAAGCACCTCGCTGTTTCGGGAGAGGCGCAGCCCCTTGCGGACGCGGGCGAGCAGTTCGTCCATCTCGTGGACGACACCCGAGCCGCTGCCGCCGAGGGTGTAGGTCGTCCGTGCGATGACCGGGAGCCCGCCGACCGATTCGACGGCGGCCTCGACACGTTCGCGAAGGTCTTCGTCGCTGATCTCGCTCGTCGACTCGTCTTCCTCCAGGGAAATCGTCGTCGATCGAGGCACTGGCTGACCGATTTTTTCCATGCGCTGGCGGAAGAGATCACGGTCTTCGGTCGCGTAGATCGTGTCCAGTGGCGTCCCCATAATGTCGACGTCGTACTCCTCCAGGACGCCTTCTTCGGCGAGTTCTGCAGTGACGTTCAGCCCGGTCTGGCCGCCCAGTCCGGCGATGACGCCGTCGGGGTTTTCTTTACGAATGATCTCGGCGATCGCGTCGGTCGTAATCGGTTCGATGTAGACCCGATCGGCCATCTCCGGATCCGTCATGATCGTCGCGGGGTTGGAGTTGACGAGCACGACGCGTGCGCCCTCCTCTTGTAGTGCGCGACAGGCCTGTGCGCCGGAGTAGTCGAACTCCGCGGCCTGTCCGATCTGAATTGGGCCGCTCCCGATCAACAGGATCGTCCGTCCCTCCCCTGTGGCGTCTCCACCCTCGCTTCCCGCTGTGTCCTCGCCGCGGTGGTTGTCCGTACTCATTGGTTCCTGTCCGTCCGGAGTCCGCACATCGTAATAAGCCCCACGATACAGTACGAATCTCGAAATGGCATTTCGAAATTCGAATCCGAAACGAGTGCCGAGAGTGGGCCCGGATCGACCGATCGCTGTCGAGTGGGAGTTGATCGAAGAACGGCGTGTCGGTGGCTCAAGCGGCGAGTCGCTCTCGCTACCGGTTGACGAGGTACTCGTCGGGGATCTGACTGGCGTACTCGGTGATCTGCTCTTCGACGCCGGTCAGCGCGGTTTCGGCATCGTGGACGCCACGCACGACCTCGTTCATCGCACGCGCGGCTTCGGTCATGATCGGCATGTTCTGTGGCGTGTCGACCGGCACTGGTGGCGGGTTCGAGGGAACGTTGTTCATCCCCTCTCGGTGTGCGGTGATCCAGCTCTCGCTCATCCCGATCTGTTCCCACGGCGGTACCTCTTCGGGCATCCCAACGATATCGCTGCGGCCGTCGTCACGGATCATGTCCTCGACGAAATTGAGCCGCGCGGTTCCGGCACGCGGAGCGTGGCCCTCCCACTGTCGCGTCGAGAGCATGTAGTTGCCAAGCCGCGAGTTGGCCCACTGGATGAACAGCCAGGCGGCCTCGGGGTTGTCCGAGCGCTGGCTGATCCCGGTCGACCACACCCAGGTTGCGACGGTCGGATCTTCGCCGTCAGGACCCGGAAGTGGCGGGATCCACGTCGTGTTCTGGAACTGTTCTTCGCTGATGACGCCCGACGTCGACGGGGTAGTGTAGATCATCGCGGTCTCCCCGACCGACAGCGCGTCGTTTGCCCGGTACCAGTCGTTCTGGCCGGGGTCTTCGGGCCCGTAATCGCGCATCATCGTCCCGAACCGTTCGAGCGATCGGATCCCCTCTTCGGAGGCGACTCTCGCCTCCCGTGGCTCGTCCTCGGCCAGCACCGATCGATCGATCCACTCGGCGCCGTGGGTCCGGAACATCGTCGCCCAGTTCGCACTCGACAGCGTCGTCGTGCTCGTTCGGGAGGTGATCCCTTCACGCTCGGTCTGGTCGGACTCGGAGATGATCCGTGCCGCGTTTTCGAGATCGTCGAAGGTCTCGATCTCGTCCCCCGGATCGTCCGCGAGCTCGTCGATCGTCTCGAAGGTCTCGTTATCACAGGCGACGGCTCCGTAGGCCTCGACACCGTTGGGGAAGCCGACCAGATCGCCCTGCTCGCCATCCCTGTTGTTCGGGAACGTCATCAGCTCGATCGTCTGATCGAGGAAGTCGTCCATTGCGAGCCAGTCCTGGTCGGTCAGATCCGGATCGTTGATGTACTTGTTCAAGTCGTGGACGACCGGCTCGTCTTGGTCGTCCGGGTTGTGGAGTTCGGCGACCTGCCAGAGGCCGGCCATTACGCCGTCGTACTCTCCCTCACCGCCGGGGTTGAGATCGTCTCGTGCCTCCAGCCAGTACTCGTCTTCCGGGAAGATGTCGTACTCGACGGAGATGCCGGTCAGCTCCTCGAAGGCCGGAAGGACCTCCTGGGTGACGATCGAGTACTTGTGGAGCCCCATTCCGAACTTCAGCTCCGTTCCCTCGAACTGCCGCCAGTCGATATCCGCTTGTTCAGCGTGCTCGTTGAGTCGTTCGCCCCACTCTTCGGGTCCAGGCAGCGGGCTCTCTTCTTCCGTCGACCCCCCTGTCAGATCCGATATATCCGACACGCAGCCGGCGAGACCGACAGCGCCCGTGACACCGAGTCCTTTGATCGCATTACGTCGTGAGATTCGTTTCATAGTGTTGGTGGTGGTAATATGGTTGTCTGTCACCGCTCAGGGACTGTCCTGATCGGTCGTCGATTCGGTCTCCGACTGGCCGTTCCCGAAAGAAAACACGTCGTCGACTTCGGACGTGTCACTCGGTTCATCGTCAGTTTCGGTTGCGTCGTCGGCCTGTTTGCCGGTGTCGGCCGCTCCGGGCATCGGCTCTGGGTCGGTTTCGCCCGCCTCGACAGACTGCGTGTCCGGCTCGGCCGCTCCGGGCATCGGCTCTGGGTCAGTCCCCGAGCCGCCAGCGGCGTCGTCAGTAGCCGTCGACTCCACTGCTGGGCCGCCTTCGGCCGTCTCGATCGGATCGCCGATCGATCGATCGCTATCGACTGCGTCGTCCGCTTCGGACACAGCCGCGGCGTCGATGTCTTGCGTTCCGTCCAGTTGGCCGTCGTCGGCTTCGATTTCGGCGACAATATCGTCGAGTGCTGCATCGCCCGTCGTCGATTCGGTGTCGATGCCGCCGTTCGACTCGGATTGTTGGCCACCCTCCGTGGCGCCCGTATCCAGATCCAGGCCGATCCCGTCGTCAGCTGTCTCTGGCCCCGACTCTGCGCCGTCTCCAGTCGCCTGGAAATTCGTTTCGAGACCGGTCTCACCCGCCTCGAAACTCGTCTCGATCCCGTCGTCAGCCGCCGACTCCGATCCGAGGTCGATCTCTTCGTCGGTCCCGAAGCGATCGAGGGCAGTCGAGAGCTGCGATGCACGGCTCGAGAGATCGCTCGCCGATCGGGACATCTCGGTCAGTGCAGTCGTCTGCTGTTCTGCTGCGGCGGCGACGTTTTCGGACTCTGCAGTCGTCTCTTCGCTGATCGTCGCCGTTTCGTCGATCACGGAAACGACCTGCTGTGTCGCGTCTGCTTGCTCTTGGGTCGCCGTATTGATCTCCTGGACGCCTGTGTTGGTTTCCTCTGCGTAGTCGGCGATCTCTTCTAATGCGTCTGCAGCGTCTTTGACCGACTCCGTCTGTTGGGAGACCTGCGATCTGGTCGTCTGGACCTCGGTCGCAGTCCGATCGGTCTCCTCTTGGATCTGTTCGAGTCGCGCTTCGATGCTCTGGGCTGCGTCTTTGGTTTCGGATGCGAGCTCTTTGATCTCCTGTGCAACAACACCGAACCCTTCGCTGTCGTCACCGCTGACGCTTCGTGAGGCCTCGATGTTGGCGTTCAGTGCCAGCATGTTCGTCTGCGATGCGATGTCCGTAATCAACTCGAGGAGTTCGTCGATCTGTGCGATCTCCTCCTGGAGTCGCTCCATCGCCGCGACGGTGTCCTCGCTCTCGCTTTCGATCTCACGCATCCCTTCGATCGCGTTCTGTGCTGCCGTCTGCCCTTCGCGACCGGTCTGTGCGGTCTTCTGGGCAATTTCTGCGACCTCGGTCGAGGAGACTGCGATCTTGTCGACGCTAGTCGAGAGATCGTTCAGCTGTGAGTTCGCAGACAGCAGTGCGCTGTTCTGGCGCTCGGCACCGTCGGAAATCTCCTGGATCGATTCGGTAACCTGCTGGCTTGCACTGCGAACTTCTTCGCTCGATGCCGTCACTTCCTGACTCGCCGCGGCGACTTCCATCGCGAAGGTCTTTAGCTCCGCGACAGTCGTCTCGATCTCGGCGAGCATCTCGTTGAAGTCGGTCGCGATCTCGTTCATCGCGTCGCTTTCGCTGTCGGCGTCCATCCGCCGGGTGAGATCGCCGTCTGCTGCCTCCTGCATGACCTCGCTGTATTCGTCGGCTTTGGTCTCCAGGTGGCGGTTCATCTCTTCGGCTTCCGTCTTTGCCTCTTCGGCCTGAAGCCGGGCTGTTTCTGCGTCCTCGATCTGCTCGCGGAGCGCGTCACGCATGCTGCCAAACGCCCGGAACAGGTTCCCGATCTCGTCGGTCCGTTTCACCTCGAACTCTTCGTCGAGGTTACCGTCTTCGAGCGCCTGTGCTTTCGTGCTCAGTTCGTTGATCGATCGGACCGTTCCCCGACCGAACGCGAGGCCGATGAATCCGAGTCCGATGAACGTCGACAACACGAGTGCGAGCATACTCGTCGTGATGTCCGACTGGAGCGCGAACGCGTGACTCGTCGGCACGTGAACGGCGACGACCAGCTCGATCTCGTCGTCGGTCTCGACGGGTGCGTACGCCGTCACGTAGTCCTGATCGAGGCCGCGCTTTTCCGTGCTGTCCATGAAGCCGGTGTTTCCGTCGAGTGCGTGGTCGAGGAAGTCGGGGCGAACGTCGTTTCCATCCTCGTCTGTCGTGTACGGCTCGAACGATCCGAGGTTCCGCTGGAGCTCTGTCTGCCCCAACTCGCCGGCGATCACGTCACTCTCGGAGTTGACGACCTGTGTAAAGGAGTCCTCACTTGGGCTGCTGAATCCGTCGACGACGCCGTCGAGACTGGAGGTGAGGACGAGCACTTCGTCCCCGTCAGTGTCGGGAACCGGACTCACGTACGCGACGGTCGGTTCTCCGTGGATCTCGATGACTTCGGAGGCGTAGGTTTCGCCGTCTTCGAGGTCAGACGCGGATCCGTCCCACGCCCACGGCGCCTCACGGATGTTGATCTGTGTTCCATCCCGTGCCTCGTCGCTGCTCGCGATGATCGTCGGCTGTTGCTCGTCGAGGTCAACGAGGTGGATCGACTCGACGTCGTCAGGTAACCGCTCCTGTTCGCCATCGAGATAGTCCCCAATCTCGTCAACCTCCCCCGTCTGCAACAGCGGGAACTCGGAGACAGTCTGGACGAGGCCCGATCGATCGGATTGCCACTCCGTGATGTCACCGGCGTCCCGCTCGGCAACGCCAGTGTACTCCGCTTCTGCGTCGGCCGCGAGCTGGTCGGTCGTCTGTGCGTAGGCGTACGCACTCACCCCACCGACGACCAGCAACACGATTAGCAGTGTGATAACGAACTTCCGGACGAAGCTGTCCCGTATGAACCCCGGTAGTAGTGACCTACCACCGCCGCCCCGTGGACCACTCGGCTGATTATTCTCTCCGCTTGCCATAACCACCAAACGGGATCCGACGTGCTTATGTGTTGTGGGCAAACGCTGAACTATACCCGAACATCATCAATAAAAATAATTAATAATCATGAATATTTCTATGTCGTGTTGTAAATAGCGTCTATAAGACCTGAAACTCCGTCAAAGCGGACTGTTGAATTTCGGGTAATCAGTCCATACTCCGGCTCTAGTTTTTTCAATTACTTATAGAATTAATATATTATATATTCTAAATACTTTTACAAAATTGGGGTCAGAAAGCGTGGATTTTACGGCGCCGATAGTAAAAAACACGACCCTCGGTTCTAATTTCAGCTTCCCGAACTGTTCAGCTATTCATCTGGTTCGCGGTCCTTTGTTGCGGTCACCTCACTCAAATACTGTCAGCTATCTATAAATACCGACGAACGGTTCGGTCCGTGTTTTATACTCCCCAGCCATCCGGGCGGATCCTGACTGCAGACCCCGACGACGATCGGTGGGATCTCGGTCCAACAGTTCTGGACGTCCGGGACGTGTGTCTACAGCGCTCGATCGTGTTCGCTCTCGAAATTCCGCTGTCGGCGGTACTGCTCGACGAACTCGCTGACGTCGAACTCGAGCATCTGTGATTCGAAGTCGGTAACCGAGGCGTCGTCCTCTGCGTGGCTGATCGCGTGTTGCATAAGTTCGACGACGAGTTCGACGACGATTTCGTGGAGTCGGCGGGCGTCGAAATCGGTGGCCCACAGCAGCGTATAGCCCACCGCGCCATCCTCTGCGGCGTCGTGGACCGCGACGGCTTCGGGAAACTCCTCCATGACGACGCCAAGCAAGTGTGGCGTTCCGAACTGATCGAACTCGTCGTCAGTGTCGATCGTCTCCCGGAGGACGTCGACGAGCGACTCGGGGAAAAACCGTGACGGCGGGTGGACGTCGGTGACGACGGCATGTGTCTCGCCACAGTCGCAACTGTACTCTCGCATCCCGAGGTCGACCGTGTGCGGATCGAGATGGTACCCACAGGGCAACTCGAAGTGGTCGTCGCGGGGACCCGGCACGCGGGGTTCTGCCATCGGTACAGATTCGACCGGCGCGCTCATAAGGGCGGCGACTCCGGTGAGGAGGGCGTTGGCAGCTACTACCCGGACATCATCGATCCGCAGATACGGACTGAACCAGCTCGCAGGAAGCTACGGCCAGTCGTCGCGAACCGGTTCGGCGTCGTCTGTGTCCGGTTCGACGCTCGAGGCGAGCACCCAGTCCGCTGCGTCGGCAGCGTCTTCGATCGCGAGATACTCCCACCCGACAGTCTCGGCGAGCTGTTCGTCCTCGTCACTTGCGCCAATAAAGACGTATCGGTCGGTGTCGAACTGGCCTTTGACGCCGTCGAGACTCTCCTGTTTGCCGCGGGGGCCGGAAAAGAAGTCCTGTCGGATGCGGTTCTTTCGCGTGAAGTTCGTCACGACGTAGGTCGGTTTCTCGGAGACGACGCCGATATACTCGGACCATCCTCTGGCATCTTCGAACACGTTCTCGGGCGATGCGAGCGCTTTCAGCGCCTCGAGTTCGAAGGCAAGGGTCATGTCGCTGTCGCCGTTCATACCACAACGGAGAGGCGCACCGGGGAAAACGGCTTCGATACTTCCACTCCGACCCGGTCGGAAACACCGTTCTATACCCAGTGTGTGGCTGTATTGATGACTTCACAGCCGCCCAACGGGAATTCTCACCGGAAAAACGATGGCCGGCTTCGCTACTGCTCCTGTGGCGGAGCGAGGTTGTCGAGGTCGACGGTCTCGTCGAGCAGGACCTCCTTCTGGTCGGCGACGACACGCTGTTCGCGCATCAGCTGTTTGAACTTGGTCTGTGGGGCGAGATCACCGATGAGAACGCCACCGATGACTTTGCCGTCTTTGAACGCGATGCGTCGCCACTCGGTGTCGCTGTACTTTCGTTCAGCGTGATCGTCGCCGAGTGTGGGGTGGCCAAAGGAGAGAAACGGAAAGTCAAAGTGCGTAATCGAGTACGACGAGACCCACTGAAACCCTTCTGCCTCGTCGTCTGCGGCCATGTTGACGGCGGCGATCCGTCCCTGCTCTTTTGCCGAGCCCCAGGAGCCGTTCTGGGCCTGCTCGCCGAGCAAGACATCGTGAAACCGCGTCAGATCGCCGGCGGCGTAGACGTTGTCGACGTTCGTCTGCATATACTCGTCGACGATGATTCCGTTGTTCTCTTCGACCCCCGAGCCGCGAAGATACTCGGTGTTGAAATTGAGCCCGATCGCGACGCCCGCGAAATCACACTCGTAGCGATCGCCGTTGGGATCGACTGCAGCAGTGACGGTGCCGTCGTCGTCGGTCTCGAACCGATCGACACCACTGTCGAAGACGGGCTCGACACCCTTCTCGCGCATCCCGCCGTGCATGATCTCGGCCCCCTCGCCGGAGAGCGCGTAGCGCCACCAGCGATCGCCCCGCATGAGATACTTCCCCTCAACGCCCTGTGAGCCACAGACCGCAGCGAAGTCGATTCCAAGCAGGCCAGCGCCGACGATAACGGCCTTCTCGGCTGCCTCGGCGCTCTCGCGGATCTTGCGTGCATCCTGAAACGTCCAGAAGTGGTGGACGCCGTCTGCGTCACTGTTCTCGACCGGAAGCTGGGTCGGCGTGCCGCCGGTCGCGATCAGCAGTTTGTCGTAGGAGTGGTCGACACCCTCGTGTGTGTGGACGGCCTTTTCGTCCGTATCGACGTTCGTCACGTGGGTATCGAGCGACAGCTCGATATCGCGGTCTTCGTACCACTCCTCGTCGTGAATCGAGATCGGCGCCTCGGGAAGCTTTCCTTTCGCGTGCTCTTTGATGAGAATCCGGTTGTACAGGGCTTCCCCCTCATCGGTGATGACGGTAATCGACGACTCCGGGTCTTTTTCCCGGAGGGTCTCGGCGGCCGAACTGCCCGAGATCCCGTCACCGATAATAATGTACTGGGTCATACCCTAACCGTTCGTAATGCGGGTTAAAGTGGATTGCTATCTCGCTCATTTTCACCCGTCTGGCTGAACTGTGCAAACAGTTGTCCGCCAGTTACGGACGCTGGTCCCGGTATCGGAACGGTAAGCATCGTTCTATCGGTTTCCGATAATATCAGACGAGTGCGATAAACAGTAATCCATTGGGATCGATCGGCCCTGACGGACAGCATCCGTCCGATTGCAGCGTCGTTCGCCCCCTCCGAACCGTTCTTGAGTAGGGATTCCGTACGAGCGCGTATGAAGATCCGCCAAAATGCACGTCACTTCGCCTCGCGGAAAGCCTTGGAGATCCCTGGCGTTCGATCGGTCACCAAGTCGGGACTGGTTCGCCTCCACACAAAGATTTTCACCGACAAAGCAGACCCTGCTCACGCCGAGGAGCGTGCCGATCGCCTCGACGCATTTTTCGATGCGACGATGGACACCTACCTCCGTGCGCTCCAGGAAGGGTACTCCGAGGCCGAGGCCCGCGAGATCACCCACATCCAGGCAAACTTCGACTTTTACAACCACGGCTGGACCGAAATGATGGAGTTCCCCGGCGACGAGCTCGAGGACCACTACGAGCGCTACCGGGACTTTTTCGAGACCTGGGGGATCACGATCGCCGATCCACTCGGCCAATTTGGGCCACCGGAGGGGCTTCCGGCCGCCCCATCGACGCCCGAGAAACTCGACGATCCCACCCATCCACACGCCGAAGGCGGGTTTGCGGACGACGTCTACGTCGAGACCGAAGACGGCGAGTTGATCGTCGGAGGACAGGACGAACCCGAGGACGTCGACGTCTCGAAGGCCGTCGGCGTCGACGATCACGACGACGAGTAACGACTTCTCAGACGGACACGAATCCGTATCACAGCCGTCGCGACCATTGGCGGCCAACAGTATAAGTATCTCAGTGCGTTCGGTTTCGGTACCGACGCCTGTCTTGTATGACACTCACGCCAAACGATCGGTCGATCGCGGGGTTTACCATGACCGGCCACGCGCTGGTCCACTGGTTCGAGACGTCGATTCCGATCTTCCTCGTCGTCTGGCTCGCCGAGTTCGACGTGAGCGTTGCGCTGTTTGGTCTCGTCGTTGCACTCGGCTACGCGCCCTTTGGACTCGGGGCGCTTCCGGGTGGCATCCTCGCCGATCGGTTTGGCACCAGACGACTCATTCTCGTCTGTCTCGCCGGGATGAGCGCCGCCTTTCTCGTCCTGGCGATCGGAAACTCGATCGGTTCGATCGCCGTTGGTCTCCTGCTGTGGGGGATCGCCGCGAGCATCTACCACCCGGCCGGACTCGCGCTCATCAGCACCGGCGTTGAGGATCGCGGTACTGTCTTCGCCTGGCACGGGATCGCCGGCAACGCCGGGATCGCACTCGGACCGTTCGTCGCCGCGACCCTGCTGATCGTCCTCGAGTGGCAGCTCGTGGCCGCGTTGCTCGCCCTCCCCGGTCTGCTTGCGGTTCTCTATGGCCTCTCTGCGGAGTTCGACGCGACCGCAGCTGTCGAGGACGGTGCCGACGCTGGCCCCGACGAGGCGCTCTCCCTGTCGGATCTGGGTCGCAACTCCCGGGCGCTGTTTACGAGCGCGTTCGCGATCGTCTTCGTCATCGTCATCTTCGAGGGACTCTACTACCGAGGGATGCTCACCTACCTCCCCGAGATCCTCCACGGGCTGCCCGCGATGGACACGCTTGTCGTTCCCGATCGTCTGGAGGGAATCGAGCCAGCCGACTACATCTACGTCGGCCTGCTGGTCGTCGGGATGGCCGGCCAGTACGCCGGCGGCAAGTTGATCAGCCGGGTGTCGCCCGCCCGCGGCCTGGCGGCGATTTTCGCTGTGCTGGCCGTGCTGGCGATCGCCTTCGTTCCCGTGACGACCATGGGACTGGGCGCGATCGCGGTCCTCTGTGGCGTCTTCGGCTTCTTTCTTTTTGCGATCCAGCCGTTCTACCAGAACGCCGTCGCGATCTACACCCCTCCGGAGAGTCGCGGCCTCTCGTATGGCTACACCTATCTGGGTGAGTTCGGTCTTGGCTCCGCGAGCATCGCGATCGGTGGGTTCGTCCTCGGTGGCTTCCCGTTGTCGGCGTTTTTCCTGCTCCTCGCCGGCTTTGCCGCTGCCGGCGGTCTCCTGTCGATCGGGCTGCTCGTCGGCCTCGATCGACGCTTCGAAGACGAGACCCGGCCCGTCGGGAGTGTGGAGGCCGAAGACTGATCGGCGTCGTTCGCTACCTTTTTGCGTACACTCTGGAAAGCACTCGCCATGCTCACCGTGCGGGCACCTGCGACGAGTGCGAACCTCGGGAGTGGCTTCGACGTGTTCGGCGTTGCTCTCGGGACGCCCGCAGACGTCATTCGCGTCGAACGAGCCCCGGAAACGCGGATAACAGTCACTGGAGCCGGCAGCCAGTACATCCCGGAAGACCCGGAGAAGAACACTGTCGGCGCCGTCGCGGACGCCCTCGATGCGCCGGCCCACATCAAGATCGACAAAGGCGTCCGCCCGTCCTCGGGACTTGGATCCTCGGCCGCGAGTGCGGCCGGCGCTGCTGTCGCACTGAACGCGCTGTACGACCGCGGCCTCACGCGCGAGGAACTCGTTCCCATCGCCGCCGAGGGCGAGGCGCTCGTCTCCGGAGAGGCCCACGCCGACAACGTCGCCCCCTCCCTCCTCGGGGGCTTTACGATCGTCACGGACGACGGCGTGACTCAGGTCGACACTCAGCTCCCGGTCGTCGTCTGTCTCCCCGAAACGACCGTTTCGACCCGAGACGCACGCGGCGTCGTCCCCCAATCGACAGCGATGACGGACGTCGTCGACACCGTCGGCAACGCCGCGACACTCAGCGTCGGCATGACCCGAAACGATCCGACGCTCGTCGGTCGCGGCATGGACGATGCGATCGTCACGCCCAAACGCACGGCGCTTATCGACGGCTACGACGAGGTCCGTGCGGCCGCCCTCGACGCCGGGGCGACCGGCGTCACGGTAAGCGGTGCAGGCCCGGGAATCCTCGCCGTCTGCCACGAACCCGACCAGCGGCAGGTTGCGGCCGCGATGATCGACGCCTTCGACGACACTGGGATCGAGAGCCGGGCCTACCAGACGTCCGTCAGCGAGGGCGCGCGACTCTACCGGGACTGAGTGGTCATGGCTGTTCGGAGAGATGCCGGACTGGCCGTGCTCGCACTCGCCGTCTTCCTCGCTGCGTTCGTCTTCACAGCGGCCTCGCTGTCGATACCTGCACTGGTCGTCGGCGGCGTCGGAACGATCGGGTTCGAACTCGTTGCCGTCCAGTACGCAGCGTCCGTTCGTCGCGTCTGGGAGCGATCGGCCGTCCAGGCTGTGGCGCTCGTCGGCGCAGTCGCGATCGCCGTTTTCGGTGCCCTCACCGCGCCTGCGATCGTCCTCTCTGCGGGGATCGGGGCGTTGGTCACCTATCTGCTCGTTCTCGCGATCGTTCTCGTGGTTCGGTAAGATCGATCCGCCCCGTCGTCACCTAGTAGCCGGGGGTACGATCGATCCGCTCCGTCGTTTCTCAGTAGCTGGGTGTCTTCCCCTGGCAGCGGTCCGTCACCTTGTCTCGGTGGCGGTTCTCCCATCGGTCCGGTATTGGCGCTCTGGTGGCTTCTTCCATCGGTCCAGTATTGGCGCTCTGGTGGCTTCTTCCATCGGTCCAGTATTGGCGCTCTGGTGGCTTCTCCCATCGGTCCAGTATTGGCGCTCTGGTGGCTTCTCCCATCGGTCCAGTATTGGCGCTCTGGTGGCTTCTCCCATCGGTCCGGTAACGACGGCCTAGTGGCCGTTAGGACAGCTGTAACGCCGAGAACTCGTCAGATAACTATGCGTGATAGTCAGGAACTGATGACCGTATGGTGGGGGAGTATTTCGGAGCGAGACCGGGGGAGTTGGCGGGGGGCGAGCAGCAGGGGCAGTCGTCTGGAACGATCGGCGAGTCTCACCGAGGACAGACGGCTGTCTTTGGCTTCCTGCTTCTGGTCGCTATCGTCGGGATCGGTGCCGTCTCGATCGTCATGATCGGTTCGAGCGGCCTCGATGCACACCAGTCGGCGTCGGCGATCGAACACGCAGAGGGGTCGCTCGTCGCGTTCGCCCACGCAGCTGAAACGACACAAACCACCCCCGATGCGGGAGTTCCCGTTGCCATCGGTCCGTTCGATCGGGGCAACGTCGAAACACGCGACGATGCCGGACAGGTGCGTCTCGTCCAGACGACCGAGTCGGGGACCGAGGAGCTGTACAGCGACTCTCTCGGGACGGTCGAGTACACCGCTGGCGACACCAACATCGCGTATCAGGGCGGGGGCGTGTGGCGATCCGACGACGACGGCTCCGCGATGGTCTCCTCGCCCACACTCGACTATCGGGACGGAACGCTGTCGTTCTCGATCGCTCGTCTGGACGGACCACAACACTCCGGTGCGATCGACGGGAGCGTCCATCGGACCGGATCCCCGACCAGGATCGATCTTCAGGAAGCTGGACACCGCGCCGGCGGCCCCGCACCCGGCGAACTCCGGATCGAAATCGAGAGCGCGTACTGTGACGGCTGGGCGCGATCGATCGAGACGACGGTTCCAGGGACGATCACCGAAGGGTGTTCGGAGGGAGCGGACGGTCGCGTGCAGTTCGAACTCTCCGTTCCTCCGACGATCGGCACCATCGATAGCGCCATCATCGCTCCCGAGGTCGATATTCATTCGAGCGCGCCGCCAATCGAGGGCGACGTCAGAACCAACTCCGTCGACGAAGAGCTGGTTACCGGGACCGTGGTCGATTCGGGGTACGACTATCCGTCGATCGATACACAGATCGCTACCGCAGTCGACGACTGCGACGGCGAGTGGAACAACACCCTTCCGGCGCAGGTCGACGAGCCCGGGCAGTACTGCGTCGAGACGATCGACGACAGTCACACCTTCGACACGTCTGCGGGCGATATCGAGGTTGTCGTTCGTGACTCGATTGGGGAGCCGAACTATCAGGACCAACTCGACGTCGAGGGTGACAACGACCTGACAATCGTCGTCGACGGTGATCTCGACGCACGCGGAAACGCCGTGATCGGGAACGATACTGATCCCTCACAGACGCGGCTCCTGTTCTCGGACGACAGTTCTGTGACAACGGCAAACGGCGACCCGACGATCGCAGCGCTGGTTTACGCACCGGATTCGACGGTCGCCCTCCAGGGAAATCCCACAGTTGACGGGAGCATCGTTGCCCAAGATGTAGAGATCGATAACATCCGTCCCGGTGGAGTCGCCTACGACGATCGGATCGCAGGCGTCGAGGTCGCTCCCAGTCTCGAGTTGCCCCTCGAGTACCTCGACGTGACCGTCTCCGAGCTCTCGATCGACGAGTGAGGCGGTCTGTGATGATTCGGTACCAGCGAAAGTTCCAGCGCTCTCGGAGTCTGATGGCGTGTCGGAGCGCCTCGTCCGATACAGCGGAACCAACGTCGGTTTCCGTAACAACCGCTTGGCTCCCGCCCCGATCCGATCGGACACCCATTCGAGGGTCGGGAGACGGGACGTCGTGTCACGCATACCACAGAGAGCCGGTACGTGGAGAACGCGAACGTGCTTGCCGATTAGCGCGATTCGAGAACGTATTGGACGAACGGCCGTCGCCAGTTCGAGCCAGCCGCCAGTCAGACGCCCCGACCCTGCAGTTTCTCCTCTTCCGCCAGATCGGCGTTTGCGTCGCCTTTCATGCTCTTGCCGAGGTTTTTCGAGATTTCGGCGAGCGTCTCGGGGTCGTCCCAGTTGTTCGTCGCCTCGACGATCGCCTCTCCCATCTCGACCGGGTTTTCGGCGCCGAAGATCCCGCTGCCGACGAAGATGCCGTCGCACTCGTGGTGCATCATGAGCGCGGCGTCGGCGGGCGTTGCGATACCGCCAGCGGCAAAGTTCACGACCGGAAGGCGGCCCATTTCGGCGGTCTCGTGGACCAGTTCTGCGGGGGCTTCGATCTCGCGGGCGTAGGCCTCGCGCTCTTCATGTTTCATCCCCTCGATCTTCCGGATCTCGCTTTTGATCGTCCGCTGGTGGTGGACGGCCTGGTTGACGTCGCCCGTGCCAGCCTCGCCTTTGGTCCGGATCATCGCCGCGCCCTCGCCGATCCGGCGTAGCGCTTCACCGAGGTTCCGTGCGCCACAGACAAAGGGCGAGGTAAACTCGCGTTTGTCGATGTGGTAGGCGTCGTCTGCTGGCGTCAGGACCTCGCTTTCGTCGATCATGTCGACGCCGATCGCTTCGAGGATCTGAGCTTCTTTCGTGTGTCCGATGCGGGACTTGCCCATCACGGGAATCGAGACCGCGTCGAGGATCTCTTCTGCGTCCGCGGGGTCTGCCATTCGAGCGACACCGCCCCGTTTTCTGATATCAGCGGGGACTGCCTCGAGTGACATGACTGCGACCGCGCCGGCCTCCTCGGCGATGCGTGCCTGCTCGGCGTTGACGACGTCCATGATGACGCCGCCTTTCTGCATCCGGGCGAACCCTCGTTTGACGAGGTCCGTCCCACGCCGCAGTTCCTCGAGATCGGTTGTATCTGCCATAAGCGGGCGTTAGGAGCGACTGTACTTACGAGTGTCCTTTGCGGATATTTGGCGTCGAGACTGCTTGACGGTGGTCTGCTCTCTGCCCGCAGGGGTGGCTGGTACACCACTCGGCTCCACTCGATCGCGCCCACTCGATCGCGCTTGCGTCGAGCAACCCTGACGTCCCCGTGACCGCTATTCCGCTCGTCTCCACAACCGCTATCGTTTTGCCGATGCCGTTCGTCGCGTCGGACACACGATGTCCGTGTCGACCGAACTCCCCGATCGCGACCCACTGCCGCGCTATCTCGCGCCGCTGCCGAAGGCGATCGAGGATTTCGGCCTTCGCTTTGCGTGGCTCATCGTCGCGATCAACCTCGTGGGGACGGCGTTTGGCTTCTGGTACTACTCGGGGCAGTTCGCGCGGACGGCACCCGTGATGTGGCCCTGGGTGCCCGATAGCCCGCTGGCGACGCTGCTGATCGCACTTGCGCTTGGCGCCTGGAAACTCGGCTACGAACTGCCGTGGCTGACCGCGCTTGCCTTTTTTGGAAACATCATTCTCGGCCTGTGGACGCCCTACACCTTGCTGGTCTTCGCTGAGACCTACACGGCCCAGACCCACCCGCTCATGTACCAGTTCCTCTTCTGGAGCCATCTGGGAATGGTCGTCCAGGCGTTCGTCCTCCACCGGATCACGGACTTTCCCGTCCGGGGGGTCGCCGTTGCCCTCGCCTGGTACACCAGCAACGTGATCGTCGACTACTTCGTCCCGATCGTCGGCGAACCCCACCACACCGCGATTCCCGTCCCACGGGACGAACCGATGTTTCTCGGAGCCGATGCGCTTGGCCTCGTTGCGGCGGGTGAGGTGACGTTTACCCTGCTGGCGCTGTTCCTCGCGCTTGCGACACATAGTAAGAAACTCCAGCAAAAAGTCGATTCGCCAAGCGGGAGTGTCGAAGCAGGCACGAAGCAGTAGTGTCGAACCAACGCATCCGATCGATCGACGGTCTGTCACAGTCTCTCCGGAGTCTACTCGCTCGGCACTGCTCACTGTCGCGCCACGCAAACGCAATCTACCAGTCGCGGGGTGTCCGCTCGAACGACGGCGTCAGTTCCCCTTCTCGCCGAGACTGTGTGTGTCACGGGGACAGTATTTTATATTCGATCGAAGTGTCGACTACTGCATGATTGGAGGTGACAACGTATGTGTGCCCAGACTACTGCTAGCGATGCCGAGCCGATCGACGAGCAGTCCGCGATGAGGCTGGACAGCCTCACCAAACGCTACGGCGACGTTACCGCCAACGACGAGATCAGCTTCGCGGTCAACCCTGGCGAAATATTCGGCTATCTCGGCCCGAACGGAGCGGGCAAGACGACCACGATTCGGCTGTTACTCGGCCTGCTCAAACCGACAGCCGGGACGGCGACAGTGCTCGGGACGGATATTCGCGATCGGCGGGCCCTCACCGAGACGAAAGCTGACGTTGGCTATCTTCCGGACACGCTCGGCTTCGAGGAGCGACTCACCGGCCACCAGATCCTCGACCATTTCGCCCGGATGCGCGGCGACGGTCGCCGCGAGGAGTTACTCGACCTGTTTCATCCCCCGCTTGATAAACCGGTCGAGACCTACTCACACGGGAACAAACGAATGCTCGGGATCGTCCAGGCGTTCATGCACGATCCGGCGCTCGTCATTATGGACGAGCCGACGGCGGGACTGGACCCGCTCAAGCAAGACCGCCTGTATCAGTTCCTCGAAGAGGAATGTGCTGCTGGCACGACGATTTTCTTTTCCTCACATATCTTGAGCGAAGTCCAGCGCGTCTGCGATCGCGTGGGCATCATTCGATCGGGCCAGTTGGTCGCTCTCGAACAGATCGATACCCTGCTCGATCGGGGCGGGAAAGACGTCCGGGTTCACCTGGCCGAGCCAGTCGACGACGCGCAGTTTGTGACCGAGGACATGATCGACGTCGAGATCGTCGACACTGCGGTTCAGTTCACCTACACTGGCGAGTACAATACACTCATTTCACACCTCGGAACATTCGATATCGAAGACATCGAGATCGGAAACCCACAACTCGACGATATTTTCAAACACTACTACGGTGACGACGCCGCTCTATAGTCAGCATGACTGCCATCTTCCGCATCGAATCGCGAAACCTGCTTCGTGGGTCACTACTGCTCACTGGCCTGTTCGTGTTGCTTTCGACGTTTTTTCTCGCTGTCTTCCCGGGCTTTGCAGACGAGGCGGAACTCGTCGAGGACGCGTTTCCGGCATTTTTGATGGGGCTACTGGGGTTCGAGGAGTTGCATACGATCGAGGGGTTCGTCGCCGGCTATCTGTTCCCGATCATCTGGATCCTCTTTGCAGGCATCTACGTCGCGTCCGTCAGCGCCGGGATGATCGCGGCGGATATCCGCACGCGCCGGATGGATCTCATCCTCTCGACACCAGTCTCTCGGGAGTCGATCGTCATCCAGAAGATCGCCGCCCTGTGGGTCCCCCTGGTCGCAGTGAGCAGTGGGCTGTTCGTCGTGATTTACGCTGGTGCGATCGCCATCGGCGAGTCACTCGACCCAGTCGCCCTTGCGATGGCCCACCTGCTCGGGATTCCCTACCTGTTAGTGTGTGGTGGGATCGGAATCGTGCTCTCGACCGCCCTCGATCGGGTCGAACGCGCCCAGATAACTGCCGTGGGTCTCGTGTTCGTTCTCTGGCTGGTCGAAGGAATGGGCGAGTTAGATCCCGAGTTCGAGCGGGTTGGTATCGTGGCGCCGAGTCGGTATTACGACCCGTCGGCGATTCTCGTCTCCCAGGAGTATGCCCTCCTCGATGCCGGGACGCTGGTCGTGGCGTTTCTTGTTCTGGTGGGGACTGCGATCCTCGTCTTCGTCCGGAGGGATCTCTCATGACAGCGATTCTCCGCCTCGAATCCCGAATACGGCTCCGTGGGCCGGCCGTTCTCGTCGGTGTGTTTGCGCTGCTTGCAGCCCTCTACTACTCGATCTTTCCTGAGTTTGCAGCGGACGCCGAACGCATCGAGGAGGCGTTCCCGGCGTTTCTGTTCGATTTTTTCGGCATCGAGGCGCTGCATACGATCGAGGGCTTCATTGCCGCCGAACTCTACTCGTTCTTCTGGGTCGTCTTCGTCGGGATCTACTTCGCCGCTCTCGGTGCCGGGATGATCGCGGGGGAGGTCTCCGATCGGACGCTGGATCTCACCCTCTCGAACCCGGTCTCTCGCGAGTCGGTCCTGCTTCAGAAGGTTGCCGCACTCTGGGTCCCCCTGGTCGTATTGAACGTCGGCGTGGCGATCGTGGTCTACGCCGGGGCGATCGCGATCGGCGAATCGATTAACCCCATCGCCCTGGCGATGGTCCACCTGCTCTCAGTTCCCTACTTGCTGGTCTGTGCCGGGATCGGACTCATGGCCTCCGTACTCGTCGATCGGGTGCGAACCGCCAGGGCAGCGGCCCTGTCGACGGTGTTGCTCCTGTGGCTGATCGACAGCGCCTCCAGACTCGACGCGGAGTTCGAGTGGGTTGGTGCCCTCACGCCGAGTCGGTACTACGATGAGACGAAAATCCTCGTTCGCGAGGAGTATGCGTTCCTCGACGCCGGGCTTCTCCTGGTGGTGTTTCTCGTCTTGCTGGGGGTCGCCACCCTCGTGTTCACCCGCCGAGATATCTGAGCGGGCCGGTCACCGTCTCAAAATCACTGTCACCGTCACCCGATCGACGGTACGCGACAGTCATCTCGAACCGAACGAAGGGGCGGGCTATATCGATCTCGATCGCATACTGCGTCTGAATGACGCCAACCCGGCGGGACGTACTCACGGTTGCAGGCACGACGGCACTGATGGCGACCGTCGGCGCTGTGGAAGCTCCCACGGCCACAGCACAGGACGACACCGACGAACTCCCGGCGTACAGCCGCTGGCTGACACTGGACGACGACGGACTGGAGTTCGTCTACGTTGACTGGGCGACACTCGAAGCGTTCGTCCTCGACGACCTCGCAGACGAATCTCCTGACACTGTCGAGGTGCCGGCGGAGTACGACGCGGACCCGATGATCGCTGCCCCCTCTGATGGGCTGCTCTGGGCGTTTTTCTTCGTCGGGATCGATCTCGGTCAGTACAGACTCGGCAGGCTCCTCGACGACGACGAGGCCTTCGAGTCGACCGTCGAGGAACTACTCCTGGTCAACGATGCGTTCGCTCTGACCGGCAACATGATCCCCGACGAACTCGACGATCGACTCACCGCCGAGGCCGAAGCCGAGTTTTTTACCCAACTCGAACGGACGGACGAGATCGACGGCTTCGACGTCTACACACCGGTCGAGGGTGACGTCGAGGCGGCGATCGCTACCGACAGCGACGCACTCGTCGTCGTCGACGGTGAGGAACTCAGCCCCGGGGAGGAGCCACTGGCGGTTCTCGAGCGAACGATCGGCGCTGCAGGCGGGACCGTCGACCGGGCAGCGGACGACGCCCCAGCACTCGACGAACTCCTCGGAATCGCTGGCGACGGCGATCTCACCGTTGGCCAGTACGGCGACAGGGTGGGCGACGACGGCGTCGTCGACTTCGGGTTCGAGGAACTCGAGGACGCCGAGGCGATCGTCTCCTCGCTGTCCGTCGTCGACGACGAGACGTCGGCCGGCGAGTTCGCAGCGATCGTCGACGACCCCGACGAGGCGGCGCTCGACGCACTGCTCGGTACATCTGGTGACGACCAGTCGGTCACGGTCGACGGCGAGCTGGTAACCGCAACGGCGACGTATCGAGAAGAGGGTGCGGCGGTCGACTGATCGCGGGAGCTGTCTCCGGGACGGGCACGGACCGACGGCGTTGGGAACCGTCAGCCCGCAGTGGCTCCAAAGCGGCGGCGTGATACTGTGTTCGTCCGGAACGGCGACGAATCGACGATGGGGCGTTACTCTAGGATAACGACCGCCGACTCGGTCTCGATCATCTCTCTATCGCCCGAGTACGTTCGTTCGAGTTCGACCTCGAACAGCTCGTCGGCGAGTTCTTCGCCAGCCACGCGGAGAACGCCCGCGTCCTCGTCGATCTCGTACTCACCGCTCTCGATGCCGGCATCGATCTCCCCGACTTTCGAGCCGTATTTCGGCCCGAGCGTCGCGTAGTCGAGATCGATCGCGGCGACCTCGGTTGCGATCTCGGGCTCGTCGTCGAGCACCGAAAGCTCCTGGACGTGCATCACGTTCTCGATCGCATCCTCGAAGCCCTCGATCTGTCCGTAGACGGCGACCGAATCGAGTTCGGCGTTCAGCGGGAGTTGCTGTTCGCTCTTGTAGCGTCGAAGTGCGGAGATGACCTCCATTGCGGTCTCGCCGGCGTTGAGGTCGGCATCGTACCCCTGTGGTGTAGGCCAGTCACGAGTGTGGATGCTGGTGTCCTCGAAGCTGCTGTCTTGTGGCTCGCCGTCAGTGCCCGAATCACTGTACGCTGCCTGCCAGATCTCTTCGGTCACGTGGGGCAAGAACGGTGCCCACAGTTCGAGAAACGTCCGGTGGGCCGTTCGCAGCGCGTACTGCGTCGAGGGGTTGTCCTCGCGTCCCTTGGCGATCTCGAGATAGTCGTCACAGAAGGTGTTCCAGAAGAACGTCCGGAGCTGATCGCGGGCTTTGGCGAACTCGTAGTTCTCGAACTGGTCGGTGAGCGCTTCGATCGCGTCGTCGAGTTCGGCGAGCAGCCAGCGATCGATCGCGTCGAGTTCCGCGGGGTCGTCGGGATCTGCGGGTGCGAGACTGTCGGTGAGCTTCGAGGCGTTCCAGAGCTTGCGCAGGAGCTTTTCGCCGGCCCGGAGATCCTTCTCCTGGTATGGGAAGTCGTCACCGACTGCCGCACTCGCCGCCCAGAAACGGACCGCATCGACGGGGTAGTCGGCGAGCACTTCGTCGGGTTCGACGACGTTCCCCCTGGACTTGGACATCTTCTCGCGGTTTTCGTCCAGCACGTGGCCGTTGATCATCGTCGCGTCGAATGGCACCTCGCCGGTGTGTTCGTAACACTTGACGATCGTGTGGAACAGCCAGAAGGAGATGATGTCGTGGCCCTGTGGGCGAAGATCGAACGGGTAGAGTTCGGGGTTGTCCATCGTGAACGCCTCCGCATCGGCGTCCCAGTCCCAGCCGGCGTTGATCAGCGGCGTCAGCGAGGAGGTCGCCCAGGTGTCGAAGACGTCCTCTTCGGGCTCGAAGGCGTCGGGCCCCTCGTTGCCACACTCCGGACAGGCATCGACGGGCGGCTCGTCCGACAGCGGATCGACGGGGAGCTCCTCCCGATCGGCCATGATCGGGTGATCGCAGTCGGTGCAGTACCAGACCGGGAACGGGATTCCCGAGTCGCGCTGGCGGGAGATGAGCCAGTCCCATTCGAGCCCCTCGATCCAGTGACGGTACCGAGTAAACATCTTCTCGGGGTACCAGTCCATCTCTTTTCCGGCCTCGAGATACTCTTCTTTGTGATCTAAAATCTCGACGTACCACTGTTTGGAAACGCGGTACTCGACGGGCGTGTCACAGCGTTCGTGGACCCCAACGTCGTGGACGTGATCGCGCCGATCGCGGAGGGAGCCGGCCTCGTCTAAATCCTCGACGATCGCCTCCCGGGCTTCTTCGGTCGAAAGCCCCTCGTAATCGCCGGCGAGTTCGGTCATTGTCGCGGTTTCGTCGATCGCGACCCGGAGCGGCAGGTCGTGGGCCTGGTACCACTCGATGTCGTTCTGGTCGCCGAACGTACAGCACATGACGATGCCCGAGCCAGTTTCCATGTCGACACGCTCGTCGGCGATGATCGGGACTTCGTGGCCGAAGATCGGGATGACGGCCGATTCGCCAACGAGGTCCTGATTGGCCTCGTCGTCGGGGTGGACGAAGACGGAGACACACGCTGGAATCAGTTCGGGTCGGGTCGTCGAGATGACGAACTCCTCGCGCGGTGGGTTTTCTCTTGCGACTTCGAACGCAATATCGTTGAAGTGGGAGTGCCGTTCGTCGTCTTCAGTCTCGACCTGTGAGATCGCCGTCTCACACTCGGGACACCAGATTGCCGGCGCGTTCTTGCGGTACTCGCGTCCCTTCTCGTAGAGATCGAGAAAAGAGAGCTGGGAGATGCGCTGGACACGGGGCTCGATCGTCTTGTAGGTGTTCGACCAGTCGATCGAGGTGCCAAGCGCCTGCATTTTCTCCGTAAACTCCGCTTCATACTCCGTACAGACCTCACGGCAGAGTTCCTGGAACTCCCGGCGTTCGTAGTCCTGGTGGCGGATATCGAGTTCCGACTCGGTGAGGCGTTCGCTTGCGATCCCGTTGTCGTCGTAGCCAAAGGGAAAGAGCACGTCGCCGTCGTGCATTCGCTGGAAGCGGGCAGCGAAGTCCTGCAGGGTAGAACCATACAGATGGCCCATGTGGAGGCTGCCCGACACCGTCGGCGGCGGCGTGTCGATCGCGTAGACGGTGTTTGGATCTCGCTTTGGATCGCCGTCGTAGGCGTAGACCGCCTCGTCGACCCACCGCTGTTGCCAGCGTGGCTCGACGGTCTCGGGGTCGTAGCCGCCCTCGAGGCTCGGCTCGCCGTCGAGGTCCTGGTCCTGTTCGTCGTCCTGTTTCGGTGTGTCCGTGCTCATGGTCTCACTGCCCGCTGTGGGCGTCGTCGGTACATCGTCGTGTCGCGGAACCTGTGATCGTCCATTGTAAATACCGGTCGTTGTTCGGTGAATGCTGGTCGCCGACAATACATCCGTCGAAACGGGGTCGGTGAGATGGGGCTAGGTCGCCCCTACAAAAACCGCGTCGTCCAGGCCGGCAGACGCACTGGTCGCGACGGTGTCGGACATACGCGACTGTACTGCCCGGATCGATGTTAGGTGTTTCGTCATCCGTGCCGTGTCCCCAGCCGATCGCCGGGCCCAGAAAGGAGCCGATCGCCGTCGCCGAACGCGACCCCCAGGTGGACGTGCTCCCTCGCCGGAAAAACCTGGTACCGGACACGAGAGTATCTCGGAGTGAACCGTATCCGAACCACTATTGAGGCTGTCGCGTTATATAGGGCTGATGTCCCCACGCTGGCGGGTGACAGCCCGATGAGTGGCGACGTCCGGGCTCGGTATGCGAACGCGATCGTCTCACACAGCCGTCTCGTCGTCGTGTGCGTCCTCCTCGTGACCGCCGTCGTCGCCGCTGGCGCAGCGATCGGCGACACCGAAGACGAGGGGATCGGCCAGTTCGACGTCGACACTGAGGAAACGGCGGCCCTAGACGAGATCGAAGCGACCTATGAGACCGACGACGACGTCGTTACCCAGGTTGTTATCAGGGACGAGGGTGGTGACGTCCTGACGCGAGACTCCTTGCTCGAGGGACTCAGACTCCAAGCGGAGCTCCGTGCGGACGAATCGATCAATGAGACGCTCGCCGAGAACGAATCGATCGTCGGGATCGAGAACATCGTCGCGATATTCGCGGTCACCACGGACAGAATCGAAGCGATCGAGGCCGAAGCGGCTGCACTCGATCGACGTGAGGCGGCACTCGACGCCAGAAGCGAGGTGCTTGCGGAGGGACTCAACGAGTCGATCGCGCTCCAGCGCGAGTCGGAGACGTTGGCCACTGTCGGAGAGGAAACCGCTGTAGCCCAGACAGAGATCGAGACCGTCGTCAACGAAACGGTGGCTGCCGCCGAACTCACCGAGAGACAGGCCGAGGAGTACCGGGCGCTGATCGAGGAGGCCCGGGAGATCGAGTCCGAGCGGTGGGCGATCGAACAGGAGACCGAGACGCCCGAAGCCGATTCCGACTACCAGGCGCTGACGGCCGGGCTGGCGGAGGTCGAGCGGGACGCGACACGTGGCGTTCTCGGGGCGGAGTACGACCAGCTCGCAGACGACGCCGCGGCGCTCCAGGACGCTCGACAGGAGTTCGAGGAGGGCGGTGACGAGCCCCCCGCGATCGACGCTCAAATCGAGGCCCTCGAAGACCGATCGGACGAGGAGGTCGAGGCCCTTCTGGCGGACGTGCTCGACCCAGACGCCGAAAGTGAGCAGCCCGGCCCACAGGACGGCGATCCGGCCGAGTTCCTCCCGACGGCGTACGAACCTGGGTCGACGACGGCCGACGCACGCATCGTCTTCATCTTCCAGGCCGACGACAGCGGCCCCGACGAGGATCCCCAGGCGGCCTACGACGCACAGGTCGCGATCGACGCACTCGTCGACGATCGGTTCGACGACGCGTTCGCTTTCGGCCAGGGGATCACCGACGAGGCTTCGGCCAACGCGGTCGGCGACAGTTTCGCGATCATCACGCCCGTCGCGCTCGTCCTCGTTTTGTTTGCACTCGGGATAGCCTACCGCGACGTCGTCGACGTGCTGGTTGCACTCGTTGGGATTGCGACCGTGATGGGCTGGCTCGCAGGCATCATGGGCTGGCTCGAGATTCCAATGAGTCAGCTGTTGATCGCCGTCCCCTTCCTGTTGATCGGGCTGAGCATCGACTACTCGTTACACGTCGTCATGCGCGCCCGGGAGGCCAGGGCGGGACTGCTCGATGGCGATCGATCGGCCGCCACCGATCGCGACGATAATCGTCGCGGCTACCCGGATAGGCCCAATCAGGGCGTCCGTGGCGGGATGGCACTCGGCCTCACCGGTGTCGTCCTCGCACTGGCGGCGGCGACGTTCTCGACCGGCATCGGGTTTCTCTCGAACGTCGTGAGCCCGCTGTCGGCGATTCAGGACTTCGCGATCCTCTCGGCTGGTGGCATTTTTGCGACGTTCGTCGCCTTCGCCGTCCTCGTCCCGGCGCTGAAAGTCGAGGCCGACGACCTGCTCGAGAATCGGTTCGGACGCGATCGCCGCAAACAGCCGTTTGGGACGGGAACGGGCGTCGTCAATCGGGCCCTTTCCGGCGGTGCCTCGTTCGTTCGTCGGGCCCCGATCGCCGTCGTCCTCGTCGCATTCCTGCTCGCAGTCGGCGGAGCCTACGGCGCAACGGGGATCGATACGGAGTTCAACGAGGCCGACTTCCTGCCCGAGGACGCTCCAGAGTGGGCCAAATCACTCCCCGGCCCGCTCGAACCGGAGACGTACACGATCAGCGACGACGCTGAATACCTCGGCGAGAACTTCCTGGAACGTGGCGAGGGAAGCCAGACACAGATCCTGATACGAGACGACGTGACCGATCCGGAGACGCTCGCGGCGACCGACGAGGCGACGACTGACGCCGGCGAGGGCGATCGCGGGACGATCGTCGTTCGAGCGGACGGCCAGGCAGCGATCGAGAGTCCGGTGACGGTACTCCGGGACGTGGCTGGGGAAAACGAATCCGTCGCCGCTGCACTCGAGGAACGCGACACGACGGGCAACGGTCTGCCGGACGACGACGTCGAAGGGCTGTACGACGAGCTGTACGCAGCCGACGAGGAGGCCGCTTCAGACGTGCTCTACCGCACCGATGACGGCGGCGACGTCACCTACGAGTCGGCCCGACTGCTCGTCAGCGTCCAGGGTGATGCGGCCGCCCAGGACGTCGCCGACGACACCCGATCGATCGCGACGGCGATCGAATCCGACTCCGACGGGGCCGTGACGGCAATCGCGGCCGGCGGTCCGGTCACGACGGCCGTCATCCAGGATGCCCTGCTGGAGACGCTTATCCAGGCCTTCGCGGTCACGCTGGTCGTCATCCTCGCGTTCCTGACCGTCCTCTACTGGGTCCGCTACCGATCGCTCACCCTCGGGGCGGTGACGCTCGCGCCGGTCGTCGCCGCACTCGCCTGGCTGCTGGGGGCGATGGCGTTGCTCGATATCCCGTTCAACAGCGAGACGGCCGTCATCACCAGCCTCGCGATCGGGCTGGGCGTCGACTACAGTATCCACGTCGGTGAGCGGTTCGTCGACGAACGCGATCGGCGGGACACGCTCGCAGACGCGCTGGGGGCGACCGTCACCGGTACCGGTGGAGCGCTGCTCGGGAGTGCACTCACGACGGCTGCCGGCTTTGGCGTCCTCGCGCTCGCACTGGCCCCGCCGCTCCAGCGGTTTGGTCTCGTCACTGGGATGAGCATTATTTTCGCATTTATTGCCTGTCTGTCAGTCCTGCCGTGTCTACTGGTTCTCCGAGAGCGGTTCCTCTCGACTGTCGACTGGTAATCCGGGAGTGGTTCCTCTCGACTGTCGACTGGTAATCCGGATCGATCGGCAACGGGATCTCTTCAGTTATCCGAGTGTGCCCGCACCCAGAGCTCCCCGATCCGCGAGAGGCGCGTCCGATACGACTTGCCGTGTTCCTCGCGTTCGATGTACCCCTTGCCGCCGGGACCGAGCCGATCGACGTTGTAGATGACTTTCGAGCGGAAGCTGTCGGTGTACTCCTCGTTCAGTTCGCGAGCGAGCGATTCGGCCAGTTCGGAGACGGAGTCGAACTCGCCGTCTTCCCCGAGTTTGAACAGGATGAGCTCCTCGAAGGGTTTGACGTTCGAAAAGGAGGTGACGGGGAGTTCGACGATGTGGTTGCCGTCGATCTCTTTGGCGCCGATCGTCGTCCCGCGCTCGTCGAACTCCGAGAGCAGTGTCTGGGCACTCTCGAGGCGGTCATCGATCCGATCGTCCTCGATCGATCCCGCTTGCAGGTCTTCGAGAAGGTCGATCTGGCCGCGCAACTCTTCGGCGAGTTCCGTCTCGAGGTACTTCTCGGGAGCGGTGTAGTAGGTGTGGATCTGCTCGCGTTCCTCCTCGCGTTCGACCATCAGGGAGTTCGCAGCCGTCGCGAACGCGAAGCTGACGGTTCGGGGCATCGCGGCGACGTTGACCCAGACCTCGTTGCCTCGATCGAGTTCGGCGGTGATCAGGTTGTATGCCTGCTCGAACGCCTCGTCGTAATCGTAGACGTCTTCGAGGACGAACCGTTCGGTCTCGGCACCGAGCAAGTTCCGGAAGTCGGTTTCGAGCTTTTTCGAGAGATGCCGCGAGTATTCGACGTTCGCTTCGCTGCCGACCGCTCCCTCGAGCAGAATAACGCTGTCGACGTCGAGTTGATCGCGGACCAGTGGCGCGATCAGCCGATCGTAATCGAAGCCGACCGGGACGATGTGGGTCTGCATACGTCCAACAGCGGGCCGATGGGTATAAAAATCACCAGACTCGCGACCGGCCTGGCGGCGTCGTGCGATCCGAACGGCGCTTCCGGCGCGACCTGGCGAGACGGACTGTGGACTCGGTGGCTGCCGGTCGGTTATCGGATCATCGATCGGTGGTACTGACGGACGGCGGTTCGTACGAGCATCGGTGGTACTGACGGACGGCGGTTCGTACGAGCACCGCTGGTAGACGGTTTGGCACAGAACAAAAGTACGCCCGTAGCCGTCCCGGGGTATGAGGACGGCCACGATGGCATCGTCGGCGGTCGACGAGCCAAAACATGTAGACCATGAGCACACTAGATGTGTGGTCACAGGGTACAGCCACAGGGGTTATCGATCGGGTATCGGAGGGGTGGGTTTCGTCTTGATCACCTCACAAACAGATTATACGTATGTTTGGTATTAAAGCTTTGTGTTAGATCAATATCCATATTGTGTGCTACCTGAGTTTCGATACGTACTACAAAAACCCTATTTCACTTTAGTACCAATTATTATTATTCCGTACTGCGGCCGTCGGTGGACGGCTGACCGGTTGCGATCGCAGCCTCGACCGAACGTTGTACAGGCGGGATGCTCGTCGTTAGCGTGGCTGATACGATGGCGTTGTCGGGCGGTGTTGAATCCTCGTCTGCACTATCGCAACAACTGACACTGTGTAACTCGTTGCAGTTGTTTTCGTTGTGATCAGTGGGACGAAGTGACGACACTCCCGATGAAGACACCTGTCCGTCTCACTCCTCGCCGGCCGGCTCGGGATCGATCGACCGAATCAGTTCCGCGATCCGCTCGCGGTCGGCTGCCGGATCCACGGCGATCGACGCCTCGACTGTATCGACGACGCCGGCCGGGAGCTCGAGCGGAACTGTCCCGCCTGCCATCCCGTAGGTCGTCTCCGTGGGCCAGATAGCGATGTGTGTCTCGGCTGCGAGTCGATCGGCCTCCGTCGCCAGCTCGTCGGCGATCGGATAGGAGACGTCGAGGACGTACCACTTGCCCTTGGTTCCGGTCGCGGCCTCGAAGGCGTGTGTCTCTCGGGTCCCATCGACGACGAGTCCCTCCGCTTCGACTATCTCGACGAACTGGGCTTTCGCCTTCGGTGCCGCCATCGAGAAGACGCCCTTCGGGGTGACGCCGAACGCCGATAGCGACGGCGCGAACGTCATATCGACGGTAAACAGCGATCGAACCGGAACGTCGCTCGCACCGAGTTCGGCGAGGGAGGCTGCGGTCTCGATCGGTTCGTACAGGGTCGTCTCGGCGCTGATCGAGATCACCATCACCGTCGACGTTCCGGTCCGGGTCCCAGCGGCTCGCCAGCGATCGGACAGCGACTCCGGCAGCGCAGTCGTCATACCGGACGGATACGCTCTCGACCCCTTTTGGTGTGCCGGTGGGGGAGCGATCGTCGGCCCCACTGGACACCGATCGCCTCGGACGGACACTAATCCGTCTCAGTCTGCACCCAGCCCGTCGAAGTAGATCGTGCGGCGTTCGTCGGCCGCGGGCGCGGTGACGAGTGAGACCCCGACGGTGACGACGAGCCCGAGGACCATGCCGACGATGCCGGCGGTCCAGCCGGCGTACGCCTCCGG
>SL_4KL_010_BRINEDRAFT_10000052_pt1 | contig 43430 bp, 52 predicted proteins | sample SodLak_010_BRINE_2_FD_10664 | JGI IMG/M metagenome (IMG submission 10664) | reverse complement strand
ACTGAAGAAGAAAATGAGCGTGTCAACCAGGCCCGGCGGTTCGCTCGATACTACGTCTACGCCCAGCGTGGCTACGACACCGTTCCGACCTCAGAACATCCCGTCCGTATCGATGCCGTTCGGACTGCGATCAACGAAATGAGCCTCGAGAGATTCGAGACACTGTTCGGTGATCTTTATGAGCAACTCAACTACGAAATCGGGACTCGAGACACACCCGTAATCGAACTCCCAGCAGACGCAACTGAACCATCAATTATTTCGAAAAACATCTATCTCGGAATTGATCCACTCGAGACTGAGCTTGGAGAGACACTCGCCACAGCACACGGACTCGGTCTCGAGCAGTCTGCGACCACCCTCGAGTTGTCTGGGCTTTCGGCCGCCGAACTCGAGCAGTGGGGCGAATACACTGGCGAGTTCACTGCGCGTGCAGTTGGCGAGGAACTCGAGTTGCGCGAGGCGGTGTATCTCGATTACGTCTCTGAGCTCTATGTCAAATATCCCGACGGCCCCGATATCGTTGCTGCTGACGAGCATTTGAACGACCCCGAGAGAGACCCTGATACGGTCATCGAACTCCTCCCTGTTGATCCCGAAAGCCTCGAGCAGTTCAAGCAGTTCCTCGATCACTACCTGAAATGTCAGATACGAGATTCATTTGTCGAGATGGGCATTCGGCCGCCTGAGGCCTTCCGCGTACTCGGCATGGGTCGGTTCATGTCGGCCTGGAGGTACGACAACATCGAGTTCTATCCCACATTTCACAACCCAAACAGCGAGGCATTCGCCGGATCGAACTTACACTGAGAACGGTTGGTCGAGCCACAGTACAGGAGACAATAGGTTTCGGCCGGTGTTACACAGATTCGAGGAGAAAGCCCACAAGATTAGTTGTGGGAGAAGTCACAGTAGACCGAACGTCGACAACAACAGTGCAGCCCCGACGACGACGACCGCAATCGTCACCAATCGCCAGGCGATTTTGAGTACGATACGCCCGACAATCATCACGATTAACATTCCGATCAGGACGATCAACAGCTGGCCGAGCTGCGTCCCGAGTAGCTCCGCCTGTGCAAGCCCAAGGAGACTAACCAGTGACATACCCCACCTCAGCGGGCGAATGAAAATAAACGTATGGGTAACTGATCTATCAACAACACTACTTTCACTCGTCGAGAAGCACGCTATCTCGAGCCGAAACGCTCCGTTGGGCTTCTGGAGGCGGTTGTCAAAATTTTACTTTCAGTCCGCTTCGAATACGCTTTTACTGAGTCCACACTAACGATAACGCACTGACCACACGTCGGCACTGTCGGCCTGTCGGTCTCAACGCAGTTTCCTGCCAGCGACTGCGTTAGCGAATAAAACGGCGGTTGGCCACATACAACCAAAGCTGTTATGTGGATTCCATTGGTACCACATTCCCGTCCCAAATGAGTGTTCAATTGATGAGTACACCGACTGAAAGTGCCGTACAGCGCCCTGTTGCGTCGCAGGAGTGGTCTGCGTGAGCCGCGCTGACCTCTCGGCCGACGAACTCGAGTTGCCGATTAAACGAACGACTGGCGAGACGCTCGAAGACCGACTGACGAGCAACGCCTACAATAACATCCTCCCGGCCCGGTATCTCCGCAAAGACGCCGAGGGGAACCCCAGAGAAACCCAAGAAGAACTCTTCGAGCGGATTGCCCAAAACGTCGCACTTGCCGAGGCCGTCTTCGAGGCCGACAAGCAAAACCTCGAGATCACAGTCAGGCCCGACCAGATCAAACCGGGCCACCCACGGCGCGACGAACTCGCCGCCGAAGTCTTCGGTAAAGGCACGACCGCAGACTCCGAAGCCGAGACGACGCTGTCGGTGTACAACGTCAACAAGTTCGCCTATGAGACGATTGTCCCCGAACTCCCCGAGTCCGTTGCCGAACACGTCGAATCCGTCGCCGGCGAGTTCGAAGAGCTGATGACCGAGCTTTCGTTTATGCCGAATTCACCGACGCTAATGAACGCTGGCGACGAACTCCAGCAGCTGTCGGCCTGTTTCGTTGATTCGCCGGGCGACGATATCACAGATATCCACCAGACGATGAAAGAGGCCGCCGAGGTCTTCCAATCGGGCGGCGGCATGGGGTATGCCTTCTGGAAACTCCGACCGTACGGCGACGCCGTGGGCTCGACTGGTGGCATCGCATCTGGCCCGATTACGTTCATGCGAACCTACGACCAGATGTGCGAAACCATCGCCCAAGGCGGTGCCCGACGTGGCGCACAGATGGGCGTGATGCGCATCTCGCATCCCGACGTGATCCAGTTCATCCACGCGAAAAACAAAGACGTCTCGTTGGCCCACTCACTGCGGCTCAATGACCCTGATGACTTTACCCACACCTCCTTTGCAGACGCACTCGAGGAAGCCCGCGAGCTGATCGACGAAGATGGCAAGGTTCCCAAACACCTCCGCAATGCTGTCGAGGGCCACCTCTCGAATTTCAACATTTCGGTCGGTGTCACCGACGACTTCATGCAGGCATTGTTCAACGACGAGGAGTTTACGTTCACCAACCCTCGCACCGAAGAACCACACATCGCCACCCCCGAAACCAAAGAGATCTACGAGCTTCACGGCCTCGGCAAGCACGTCGAGGTCGGCCAAGAGCTATCGATTCCCGCCGAAGAACTCTGGACGCATATCGTCGAGGGAGCCCACGAAAACGGCGAACCCGGAATCATCTATCTCGAGCGGGTCAACAAACAACACTCCTTTGATGTCGAAAAACACCCAGACCACGAGATTCTCGCCACGAATCCGTGTGGCGAACAGCCGCTCGAGGAGTACGAGGCCTGTAACCTCGGACATATCAACCTCTCAACGCTGGCCGACTTTGATGCGCCCGACTGGCGGGTCTGGTACGACGACCACGGCGAGGAGTACGACGACCTCAATGAGGCTGCCGAGGCGTTCATGTACGAAGCTGTCGACATGGAGGCTTTCGAACGTCGCATTGAATCCGGCACCCGATTCCTCGAGAACGTCGTCACGATGTCTGATTTCCCGGTCGAAAAGATCGAAGAGACCGTCCGCAACATGCGGAAAATCGGCCTCGGCATTATGGGGCTGGCACAGCTCTACATCCAGATGGGTGTTCGGTACGGTTCGGAGGAGGGCAACGCCATCGCCGAGCAGCTAATGACCCACATCAACCACGAATCGAAGTGGGCCTCTCACGAACTCGCCGAAGAGCGCGGCCCGTTCAACGACTGGTCGGACTCGAAGTACGCCAACCCAACCGAATACCGCGAGTGGTTCGAACACCACACTGGCCTCGATGCAGATGAGTGGGCCGACGGTTTCCCGGTTCGAAACCACAACACCACTACCATCGCGCCGACCGGCACTACCTCGATGATCGGCAACACCACCGGTGGCTGTGAACCGATCTACAACGTCGCCTATTATAAGAACGTCTCTGACGACGTTCAGGGCGACGAGATGTTGGTCGAGTTCGATGACTACTTCCTCCGTGTGCTCGAGGAAAACGACATCGACGTGACGGCCGTCAAACAGGAAGCCCAAGAGCAGATGGCAGCCAACGAGTTCGATGGCGTCGAGGGACTCGAGACCGTCCCAAAGGCTATCGGCGAGTTGTTCGTTGTCACCTCGGATCTTACCGGCAAGGAACACGCTGGCGTTCAGTGTGCCTGTCAGAAGGGCGTTGACTCGGCAATCTCGAAAACCTGTAACTTCCCGAACAGCGCGAGTAAAGAGGACATGGACGAAGTCTACCGCTACATCTACAACAACGGTGGCAAGGGTGTCACCGTCTACCGCGATGGTACCCGGTCGAAACAGGTGCTGACGACGCGAGCCCAAAACACCGAGTTCGCCGACGACGGCGAGGCAGCCGAACAGATCACCGCTCAGATCGAAGAGGTCTTCGGCGGTATCGAGGACTTCTTAGACAACGAAGAAGTGCGAGCCGAACTCGGCGCAGAACTCGACGAGCTGTTTGCCGGTCCCGAAGAGGGCCTCGGCAAGAAACGGCCCCGGCCTGATGTGCTGTACGGTGTGACTCAGCGCGTTGATACTGGCTACGGCAAAGTGTATGTCAACATTAACGAAGACGAGCAGGGTCGGCCGTTCGAGCTGTTTGCCAACATCGGCAACTCCGGCGGCTTTACGGCCTCTTTCACCGAGGCACTCGCCAAAACGATCTCGACGGCGCTTCGCTCGGGCGTCGATCCCGAAGAGATCGCCGACGAGCTCAACGGGATTCGCTCGCCGAAAGTCGCCTGGGACAAAGGCGAACAGATCAACTCCATACCGGATGCGATCGGAACTGCGCTCCGTCGGTATCTCGACGGCGAGATCGACAACCCCTACCCCAAACAACAGAACCTCTCGGAGCTATCGGACGAACCCACAGCCCACGAGACGGATGGTGGGGCGTTTGCCAACGACATCACGACGGACTCGACGGTTTCGACTGACTCGACAGTCGAACCCACACCGGAGTCGGCCGACCAGACCGATGCCACTGACGACCTGCTTGCAGCGGGCGAATCACCTGAGTGTCCCGAGTGTGGCAGCATGTCGCTGTACTTCTCGGAAGGCTGCAAGACTTGCGAGTCTTGTGGCTGGTCGGAGTGCTGAGTCCTGAGTAACTAATCGTTGTTTATCCAGTAACCATCCACGTGGTTCCTGACGAGTAGCCCCACTTTTCGACGGTGAGATCGACATCACCTTCGACTAACGGCGTCATGTTCGCCCCAACTTCTTTGGCACTCATACCGAGTTCGTCGGCGATGAGTCGAGATTTGAAATACATCTGGTCGTCGGCCTGCTCGCGGAGATAGCGAAGAATCCGTCGCTGTTTTGGAGTCAACTGTTCGGCATCACCGCTGGTAGTTGTCGGCTGACTGTTGGAGGCTGACGTGCTCATAGCAGTACACTGCGCGTATCAACTAATAGGAGATTTGGTACGACCGATTAACACGCCTCTGTCATGCGGTTTTGGGTCGTGTCCGACCGGTGGTGTCATGCGTTGAGAGCGGTTCAGGTACGGTTGGCTAACAGCCTCGAGCCCGCTGCGTCGACCGGTTTTAATACGCCCGCCCGGAACGATGCGGTATGCAGGCCAAAGCCGATACATACGACCAACTGGTCGAAAGCGGTGTTGTCGCCGTGCTTCGCGGAGCCGACCCGGATACACTCATCGGAATCACTAACGCGCTCGTCGAAGGCGGTGTTAGCGCAATCGAACTCACCGCCGACACTAGCGGTATCGAACGGATGCTCGGTGAGCTCACAGACTCATTTGGCGACGACGAGATCACAGTTGGAACTGGGACCGTCCTTGATGCCGAGACGGCCCGTATGACGATGCTGGCAGGTGCAGACTTTGTCGTGAGCCCGAGTCTCCATGAGGACGTTATCGAGATCTGCAACCGGTATGGGACGCTTGTCGCCCCTGGAGTGATGACACCAACGGAGGCGATTCGCGGCTATGAGGCTGGTGCTGACCTCATAAAGGTGTTTCCAGCCTCCTCACTCGGGCCGGGGCATCTCAAATCAATCAACGGACCGTACAGTCAAATCCCGTTGATGCCCACTGGTGGACTCACACTCGAGAACGCCGCCGACTATATTGAAGCCGGCGCAGAATGCATTGGCGCAGGTAGCGCGCTGGTTGATTATGCCGCCGCCGACCGCGGCGAGTTCGAGACAATTACTGAACAGGCACGGGCGTTTTCCGAACGTATCGAGGCTGCTCGAGCCGACTAATCGGTCGATCCAGGGCTGTTGTCTCGATCAGTGTTGTGCTGGTCGTCGCTTTCATGGTCGGTTTTGCCGTCAACTGCTTGGTGGTCGTCAACTTCGTGCTCGCTGTCTGTGTGCTCACTATCCGCGCACTCGTCGGCTGGTTCGTTCTCGAGTCGGTTCTGATCTGTGTCGTCTGGTTGCGGTCGGCCAATCTGGTCGTCGGCAGACTCGGCGGTTGGGCTCTGGTCGCCGTCCTCGCCGAGCCACTCGAAGCCGCCCGACCGTGCGCGTCTCCGGTCGGCCAGTGCGGCCCGGAGGCGCTCGGATAGCTCCTCTCGGAGGCGCTCGGCATCCTGCTGGTCAATGTCAACTGCGGCAGCGTCCGTTCCGAGCAACGACAGCGAGCCGGCTGTATCGGCAATAACTGTCGCAACCGACCAGCGTCGCTGAAAGATCGTCCGCGTGTCGATTACGGTCTGAATCCGGTAGTAAGCGACCAGTTTGGTCTCACGAGACCAAAAGCCGTTTCGGGTGAATAGATGATTCTCCCCGAGGCAATAGCCCCGGTGAACCCACTTGTAGTGGGCTGCAATCGGCGTCAACACGACAGCGACAACGAGTAGATACCATGGGATAGTGCCTGTGGCCTCGAGCCACACGACGAGTCCGTACAACACCGCAGTAATCACTCCAAGTGCGATCAGATACCGGGCGAGATACCGACGGCGGATTCGTTTTGGCGGCTGTTTGAACGTTGGTTGGTCGGAGGGTGCGATCTCATTGGCAAGTCCTTCGACACGCTCGCGGCTGGCAATTGGAACGGCCGCCTCGCTGCCTCGACCGCTGGCCTGTCCGGGCGCATATCCAGCAGTCTCGACTGCCAGCGTAGCGTATCCGGCCCGCCGTTTGAGTGGGTTGTCCGTGATTGTCATCGCCTGGATCTTATCGAACGGAATCGTCCCGCTGTAACGCTGCAACAGCCCACGTTCGTATCGCAACTCGTCGTCCGAACGGGTCAAACGGAACCCCCAGTAGTTGATGACTGCCGAAATCGCACCAACAACCCAGGCCAAAACGACCCCGCCGGCCAATAAGATGGCAAAAACTACCACCAACACCAGTGGCGGCCCATCGACCGGAACGATCGGCGAGACAAAGGGAATCGAACCTGTAAACACGGCGAGAATCAGCCCTGGGACACGTGGATCGAACGAGAGGATTCCAGAAAGCGCGAGTTCTGAGGGAGCGATCTCGAACAACAGTTCTTCGTCAGTTCGGCGCTCGGACTGTTCGGCAACCGAGGCTGATTCAGCTGACTCGCCGCGTTTGTACCGGCGAATATCCTGTTGGAGTCGCTTGCCTTCGAACTCCGAGACGTACTGGATGACCGCTTCAGTCGAGCCGCCGCCGGCAGTTTCGATGTTGACCGCCGAGAGGCCGACCAGCCGCTGCAAGACGTTTCTGGAAATGTCGACGTTCTGGATGCGGCCGTATGGGATTTCTCGCTCACGGCGGCTAAACACACCCGACCGAAGGTCGAAGGTGTCGTCGGTGAGTTCGTATTCAAACCGCTTGTAGTAGGCAATCTCATAAAAGACCGCTGCGACCAGAATGCCGGCGACCAATAGCAAAAACTCCGGGCTCCCCAGCCGAATGCCCGCACCGATTGAGGCAACAAAGACGAGCGTAATGCCGAGGCTAGTGGCTTTTTGAAATGCACGGTAGGGAATCGAAGCCGGCGCGAGTTTCACACCGCATCCTCCCCATCAGTGTCAATGACGAGTTGTTTGAGTCGCTTTCTGAGGCCGTCGGCGTTTTCCGGGGTGAGTCCGGGTATCGTTACATCGGCTCCTCTCGAGCCGGCGGTATAAACGACTGTACTCGCCAGGCCGACCAGACGCTCGAAGGCAGACCGGCGAGAATCGACGTGTTGGATTCGAACTAACGGAACCTCGGTGCGGATCTCGGTGAGGACACCGCGTTCGAGATAGATGGCGTCTTCGCCCACAACGTACCGCCAGTTGCGGTACCGTAGGATTGCATGGCTCACACCAACTACGGCCACGAGGACTGCAACCGCCACAGCCACGAGTGGCGAGGCCTCGAGGACGGTCGCCAGCCCTAGGCCGATCGAACCGACAACGATGCCGAGGATGATCGCTCGGAGAATCCAGACGATACGAATACGTGGATGGAGGCTGTTCATCGCTTGGCCTCCGGTCTCGCGTGCCGACTGGTGTACATACCAGAAGCTACTGGCGGCGGCGGTATAAGTCTCAATATCCCCTACAAGCTCTCGAGGATCTCACCAAGACGGTCGGTCGTCGCGGGGTCGGCCGCGGCGGCATACAGCCCGTTTTCACCGACGGTATCGACGACCGCAAGGCCGCTTTCGGTCGCCAAGAGACTCCCCGCGTAGTATTCGTACTGGTCGGGGTGAAAGCCCACCAGTCCCTCGATAGAGCCGCGAGCCAACAGCCCCCAATCAACACACGGTGCCCATGTCGTCACGACGCGTTTGCAGTGCTCGTGGAGTTCCGTCTCGAGGCGGCGAGTCTGCTCGGCCAACAGAGGGTCAGTTACTGCCGAGAGGCCAGCGACAAGTCCAACAGTGCCGTGTTCCAACGGAAGTGAGCCAATCGGCGAAATCGGCTGGCCGTTGTACGTCGCACCCCCGTCGCGCTCGGCGACGTACAGCCCATCGACCAGCGGTTCGTAAATCGCACAGGCGACTGGCTCGCCGATATGCAACACGGCGACAGCGGAAGCGAACTTCGGATAGCCAGCAGCGAAGTTGTTGGTGCCATCAAGCGGGTCGACCACCCAGCGGTAGGGACTTTCGGTTGTCGTAGTCGACTCTTCGCCGTCGAAAGCGTGATCCGGATACTGAGCGTTGATGACATCGTAGATTCGTTTTTGTGCCTCGCGGTCGGCAACTGCTTTCACATCGAGGCCGTCGTAGGTGCCGTCGACGTGGCCGTCTCTAAACGTCTCGCGGAGATACTCTCCCGGAGCCTGGACGGCCTCGCTGGCGACAAAAGCGAGGTCGGTGGTCGGCGGTGGCATACCAGCGGTTCGGTGAGTCATTGTATGAGCCCACCGATAGAAAAACCCTGACGAGACGCCGGAGACGGAGTTTTCGTTTCTCGAAGATCAACTCGAGGATTTTTCCTCAGCAGTTGTCGATCAGCAAACCGAAACCGAAGCGACCGTCGAAGAGCTTTCGGAGCGTTTCGATGAGATCGAAAAACGGCTCTCGAGGTTTGAATCCGAGCTTACCGCCGGTATGTCACTACCAGAACTTCGCGAGGCCGTCGGCGAAACCAACAGTGCACAGGCCGACCTCGAGGCGCGGTCGAATCGGAGTTCGACAGCATCGAGAAAGTCTTACAACACCTCTTGGATACAACAGACAACATCGAGTATCGACTTGGGACGGTAAGCGACTCTCGGCAAGAGGCGCTCAGGCCGTTCCAGCAGCACACTGCAATGCAGGATGCGTTGGCCGATCTCAAAGCCGAGGCGATCCGTCACGGCGTCAAAGCCTGTGTGTGTGTGTGATTCCTGTGAGCAATCAATTGATCTCGGATTGCTTGAACAACCGATGTGTCCGAGTTGTGACCGTCGAGCGACCGGTATTTCCGATAGCAGTTGGGTTCCGTTTTCGAAGCCCACTCTCGAGACTGCCCCAAGTGAGCGTCCGCCCACAGAGTCTGTCGCTGCCCAGAGGTCGCCCCAGTCGCTTTCCCAACAGACACAGACCTCGAGGGAGTACACGCAGTATCAAACAGACAGGTAACCCACAGTGACCCACGGGCTACTGGGAATGGCGTGTGTCTGTGGGCTGTTGATCGGAGTGACCAAACGATGACTGATGAACAACACGAAAGCGCTCAGACATCCGAGAATACCGCGTTTGGGCCCACAGACGATACCGACTCGGACGTCGTTGACCGGTTTGAATCGGCACTTATCGAGGATTCTGAGTCGACTCTCGAGGACGCCAAACAATCGGACAGGGAGGCTACAACCTCAAGCGACGACCCAGCAACCGAAGACCACAACTCAAAAAACACACAAGCGAACGAGGCTTCCTCAGATGGGAGCCGACTCTGGGATAGTTTTCAGGACGAACGTCACGCAGAAAGCCAGTCTTCGGAGCTGTTGTCATCAGTTACGCCAGATACATATACTGACGACCAGTTCGATTCCCCAAGCGGCACCCAACAGATCAGCGACCAGATCGAGACTGTGAGTTCCGGGGCTGAGAACGCAACAGCGTTCAGTGGCATTCTCGAGCGCATCTCGAGTCAAGTCGGTTCTGCAAGCGACTTCATTGCCTCGAAAGCCAACACATCAACAGACCGATTCGACACCGCAACCGGAGAGGATACAGCCACAGGCAGTACAGCGGCCTCGAGACACACACAGAAACCAGACACAAGTACCGACCGACAGAAGACCACACAGACCGACCAGGGGTCTGCTGGCCTAGACAATACAAACCAACAGTCGGTGACGATCAGCCAACTACTGGAACACATTGATTTGTTCGGGCGGGCGACCGCATCCACACAGGTGTTGGTTTTGAGTCCGACAACCCACTCAGTGACGAACGACATCTATCGGCGAGTACTGCTGCCAAGCGACGGGACTGGACAGAACGTGCTGTTTGTTTCGGCAATTCAGTCGCCACCCGACCAACTGCCGACCGTCCAGGAGGTACCTGGGTGGACAGCTGGAAAAACAGCAGTGATCGAAGTCGGACAAAGCCTACTACGGCCCACAGAGCACGCTCGAGGTCCTGATCAAACCGTTCAACTCGACAGCTACAAACAGCTGTCGAATTTCCAAAACTTCGCCAAACTCGGAGTCAATATCAGTCATATTGTCTCACAGTGGAACGCCACACATCGATCCTCTATTGTCGGTGTCCATACGCTGTCGTCGATCCAACAGTATGTCGGCAACGAGGCGATGTTTCAGTTTCTGTTCACACTGAAAGGCCAACTCAACTCGATGGGCGTCAGAGGCTACTATCATATGGATCCAGCCGTCCATACGGAAAACGAAATCAATACGATCCGGTCGGCGTTCGATATCAGTGTGACAGTCTCATCCGATGGCTCGATCGATATCCAGTAACGCCGTCCGGTTGCTGTACAGTAAACCGATTCGATTGCTGCGCAGTGGAATTCTGCTCGGTTGAATGTTATATTTATTTGTGTACGCAGTACAGACAACTCAGAAATGGACTCACCGCACATCCTGCTCGTCGAGGATAGCAACTTCATGGCGACAAAAGTCGTCGAGACCCTGGAGTCTGCTCACGAGTTCGTCATTTCGACAGTCAGTACGGCAGACGAGGCGCGATACGCACTCGAAAACGGCTCGTATGACTGTGTGATTTCAAACTACGAACTCCCCGACGAAAGCGGCGTCGAGCTGGCCAAATCGCTCAGGACTGATGCCGACATCCCGTCGGTGCCGCTGATTATTCTGACCGGTCGCTCGCTCGAGCCACTCGCCAAAGAGGCCATCGAGGCCGGGGTCACCGAGTTCGTCTACAAAGGCGACCAAGCGACCGGTGAGATGGATGTGTTGGCAAACCGAATCCGGATCGTCTTGCAGGCCCACCAGAACGCAGACGACTGAGGGTATCGCAACCGGCTTTCGAACCCGTAGGCTTTTGATTGATCCGCCCTCACACAGAGATAATGAAAGAGTCGCTCATGGAGATCATCTGCTGTCCGATGGACAAACACGACCTCGAGCTTACCGTCGAGGAACGTGATGGCGAAGAGATTCTCGAAGGAACACTCACCTGCCCGGAGTGCGGCGAAACCTACCCAATCGAAGACGGCATTCCGAACCTGCTGCCGCCGGACATGCGCGAAAAAGCCCCTGCCTGAGAATCAGTAGGCAGCCTGAAGCTTTTTGAGGTGTGGGAACGACTGACGACCGTGGCTCGTCTCTCAGTCGATCTCAACCGTGATGGCCTCCATGAGATAGCAGTGCCGTCGTCGTTCGAAACCGACCGCCCCTTCGAAATTCAACTTCGTAATCACGGTGAGGCGATTCACGTCCATCTGAATATGGACGACGAACTCTCGAGAGGCGCTCGATTGGCCGAAACAAACCACTACGTCGAACCCTACAGCCAGCGGTCGGTTCCAATCGAGACCCGTCGGATTTCGACGCCAGTGACTGGTCGACTCAAGGTCGTCACCGGCTACGGCACGAAATCGACATACACAACCGTCAGGCTCTCGCCTCCTGGCACTGCGACGAACAGCGTGATTGTCGATGAATCACTCGCGAAACCCCAACGTCGCGAGCCTGAGCCTGCTTCGCCCGTCGAACGGGTTGGGAACGCCCTCCCCGAGGCCGTCTCGCCGTCCGGCGTGGCTGTGCTCGCCGCGCTGGCTGCGGTTGTCTTGGCCGGCGTGCTCACAGAGAGTGCTGCGGTACTGGCTGGGTCGGTCATCGTGGTGGGGCTACTCGCGGTGTTCGCCGTCAGCCGAAGCAACTGACAAGCGGCAGTTGTCACGGCGGTACCAGTAGACTACTCAGTTGTGGTCGTCTTCGGGCAGGTGGGTTGGGGTTCCCGAGAGGTTGCCGTGGTTGTCAACGCGTTTCTCGCGGAGATACCGGACGCGGTATCGGTTGGCTCCGTTATCCAGGTCTGCTTCCCGAATCGTCTCGAGTTCGCCGTCCGCAACGGCATCAATAATCGCTTCGAGCTGTTGTTTTTCGCTCGGTGTCAACTCAAACTCGTAAGTGCGGGTAGTCTCGCGTTCCAGTTTGGCCCACTCGCGGCCTGCAGCGACAACCATCGAACACGGGCCGCGACACGGGAAGACGCCATCGCCACCCTCGGCAGCCAACGGTTCGTCTTCCGAAAGCTGCCATTCACGTCGTTTGAGACACTGAGAGTCCTCACAACAGGCGGCCGCCGCCCACTCAACAGCCTCGTCCGGAAGGACGGTTATGAGGTTGTAGATGCCGCTTTGTCGGTCTTGCTCATCTCGCCAGTGGTCGATATCGAGGTCGCCACGCTGTTCTCGATACCAGTTGACGACCGTTGCCGGATAAAACGTCTCGAGTGTATCGTACATCTCGTCTGCAGAGAGATCAGAGAAAATCCATCCCGATTTAAGCGACGGTGCAGTCCGGAGCGGGCGGTATCGCCCAGCCGCATCGAGAGTTCCAATCTCGCGGGCCGCAAACGGATCCGTGTAAGTTGTCAACTGGGCGGCCTCGAGGTCGCGGTCTTCGGTGTGACGAACCTCGTAGCGACGAGTGCCGTCCGTCGAAACGGTCGTAGTTATGCTGAGTTGTCCCCACTCCCGTTTGATTCCGGATGCCAATGCGGCATACCGGTCTGGAACCGGGCGTTCGGCTGCTTGCTCGAGCCACCGACAGAACGCTCGCTTGAGGTCGGTTTCGACCTGCTGTGTATAAAAATACCAGTTCGTAATGTATGCGGCCTGCTCGTCGTCAACGGTATCCAGTTCATCGGCAGCGAGGCGGGTCTGTTGGGCCGGTGTCGAAACATGATACCGTTGGTCATCAGCGTCGTATTCTGCAACTAGCCCGTCGTGGTCGATCTGTTCTTCTGTAAGCGTCTGTTTGAACGCCGCCAACTGTGTTTCTGAAAGCGAAAGGCCAATACCTGGCATCTACTCACCCACCGTGGATGTCGTTGGAGCGGTCTGTTGGCGCATTTGGGCTGTCGCATCACCAATATCTGCTCCGGCGTCGGCAGCGCGCTCGAGAATGACCTCGGCGGTCAACGCTTCGGTTCCAACTGCACCGCCATACCAGATCCTGTGGCCTTCGACAGTTGCGGGCACAGCATACCCATTCTGGTAATCCTCAGTGAGTCCCATGTCTTCGGGAATATCTTCCTGCGTGTGGAATCCGTCGGCGATGAACAGCGGGACAACGATGATATCTCGGCTTTCGAACTGCGCTGTGATGTCGTCTACTTCCGGCTTTTCGTCCATGAACAGTGCCTTTACTTCATCAAACCGACCGGTCTTTCGGATTCGTTCGGTGTGATACTCGATTGCTTTGGCACTGTTTTCGTTGCGCTCGGTGCCGTGGCCGACGACAGCAAACCCGAATCCCTCTCCGAGCTCATCGTCGCCAGTGACCGAGACAGCCCGCCGGATCAACACGTCGGTCATCGCCTCGTGGGTACCAACAGGGCCACAGTAGTGGACTTCGGTGTCGATATCGCTGGCGAGGAGTGTGGCGGTATCCGCAGAGATTCCGTCTGAATCCCACAGCTCGCGGTCCCAGCCCTCTAATCGGAGTTCGCGAGGAATGACCTGTTCGGTAAAGTAGCCTTCGCTGATGAACAGCGGGACGACGTAGATATCGTCGCCTCGAGCCGTCCGTAGAACCTCACGAAGCGAGGGTTCTTCCTTCCAGAAGCCGGTTCGAACCTCCTCGAAGACACCTGTGTTTCTGATGGTGTTGGCGTGGGTGTGTGTCGGCACCGCAGACTCTGGGTTGAGATGAGAGCCGTGGGCGACGATGACCAGCGATTGCATACCGCTTCAAGAACGGAGAGGCTCTTAGGAGTTCGGCTCCCGGTTGTGTGGCAGTAACTCGTGGCGAAATAATCAAAGGGGTTCGACCCGCGCAAGTTCGTATGTCGCTTGCCGCCGAGACACGCCAAGCCGTTCGTAACCGTCCAGTGCTCTTTGAGGCGCTTCGTGCTGGTGTCATCAACTACACTGCCGCCGCCGATTCCCTCGAGGTAGACGGCGACAGAGAGGCGATTGCGACCGCACTCCGTCGGTTTGCAGCCGACCTCGATGAGATGCCGTCTCCGACAGAAGAACGGTCGATCACAGTACGACTCCACAGTTCACTCGAGCAGGTTGATGCCGAGGTGCTCTTAGCGGTCGAGGGGTCGGGAATTACGTTGGCAGCGCCGGCCAGCGAGGGTTCGGTTTCCATAGAAATAGACGGACAGGCCGCACTGCGGGCCAGCGGCGATGTCGACGCCCGACTGTTGGCAGTTGTCCTCGAGCGGCTTCGAATCGCCGAAATTGCGGTGGCCGCAGCCGGCCTGGCAGGCGAGACGATGGTAGTAGTCGTCGACCGCCGGGATGGGCCACGGGCTGTCCAACTGATTGAGGCGGTCGCCGACTCACGCTACTGAATCGAATCCAGAAACGAGAGCCACCGCTTGTGATCTTCGATGTTGTTGGTTCGTGCTTCCTCTCCGTAGCTTGGGTGTCGAATGGTTTTCAGTGCGTTCCGTGCGCGGTCGATGCCGATAATCTCATCAGCGAGCTGTTCGGCCTCCTCGTGGGTGAGCTGGTCGGTTCTGAGTCGGTTGAGACGTTGTTCACGTTCGGCCGCAAACCGCTTTTTGGCTTGTGAGACGAGTTCGTTTGTTTCGGCCGGCAACGTCTCGATTTTTCGCGTCTCGATGATAAACTCACGAAGATCGATCTCCTCGTCGCCGACAGCGATCGTCTTCGGGATTGATGCACCAACAGTCGCACTCTGACGGTTGATACGTTTGAGCAGCTTTTGACGTTCGGCATCGTTCATATCGGCCGTTGTGTCTGTTCTGCTAAAAGCGTAGTCGACCGAACAGACACTGACTCGGAACCATTATTACTTACAGGTCGGAACGGGCTGTATGGCACACACCACGGGCGGGCCTGAACTGGCAATCGCGCTCATCGTGGTCAAAGCGCTCATGCTGGTTGCAGGTGGCTTCGTGTTGTACTATGCAACCAAAGCCTACCGACGCACTGGCGATGAGTCACTCGGCTATCTCGCTGCCGGTTTTGGGCTCGTGTTGTTCGGATCAGTGCTCGGCGGAACCGCCTACGAACTGCTTGGAACGACGCTTGCGGTGGGTGTGGTGATCGAAAGTGCGTTCATCCTGTGTGGATTCCTGTTTATTGCCTACTCGCTCAAACGGTAGGCCCAGCCGACTTCGACGGCTTCAAATCGCTTGCCCGAATGAGTTCGCTCACTAATGGCCCTTTCGGTGACCAACACGCTGTCAGGCGACCGCGAAGTCTTCGAGCCAACCGGCGATTCCGTGCTCGTCTACGTCTGTGGGCTGACGGTCTCTGATGACCCACACCTGGGCCACGCCCGACTCTGGACACACGCAGACGTCATCTGCCGCTGGCTCGAGGCTGCAGGCTACGACGTCACTCACGTCGAAAACTTTACAGATATAAACGAAAAAATCGCCGCCAGAATCGGCGAGCGACCAGAATGGGACACAGAAGGCGACGTTGCCCGCCACTACATTGCCAAAGTCGTCGAGTACATGCGCGCGCTCAACTTCAAACGTGCCTCGGTCTACCCTCGTGTCTCAGAACATATCCCTGAAATCATCGAACTCATCGAGATGTTGATCGACTCTGGGCACGCCTACGAGGCAAATGGCTCGGTGTATTTCGATGTGACCTCCTTCGAGGAGTACGGCAAACTCTCGAACCAACAACTCGAGGATCTCGAAGCCCAAGGCGAGGCCGACGAACGGTCGGAAAAACACAACCCTGCGGACTTCGCACTCTGGAAAGCCGGCGGCGTCTCTGAGGCTGCAATCGCCGAACACGCCAAATGCGATCATGGCGAGCATCCTCCGACAGGCGAAACCTGGGACTCACCGTGGGCCGAAGGCAGACCGGGGTGGCATATTGAATGTTCAGCGATGTCGATGACGCATCTCGATCAGACGATTGACATCCATATCGGCGGCCACGATCTGGTCTTTCCGCATCACGAAAACGAAATCGCCCAAAGCGAGGCCGCCACTGGCGAGCAGTTTGCCAACTACTGGCTCCATACCGGTCTGCTCGAGACAAAAGGCGAAAAAATGTCTTCGAGCCTGGATAACTTCTTTACAGTCGAGGCTGCCCTAGAGGAGTTCGGCCCGAACGTGATCCGGACGTTCTATTTGTCGACCGAGTACAGTTCGAAACAGACCTTTTCGGAACCGGCACTCGAGGAGGCCAAACTGCGATTCGAACGACTCCAGCGGGCATACGAAACGACTGTCGAGGCTCTCGATTCGGCCGACGCACACGCGAAAACAACCGATGATGACCTCCGGACGGCGGTTGCTGAGACCGAAACCGGCTTCCGGGAGGCGATGAACGACGATTTCAACGTTCGGGAGGCGATGGCGGGACTCCTCGAGTTGACCACAGCACTCAACAAACACGTAGAGAACTACACACAGTACGACTATCAGGGACTCAAAGCCGCTCTCGAGGCGCTCGAGGTGTTCGGCGGCGAGGTCTTCGGTCTCCAGTTTGAGACACTCACCGACGGCGATGTCGAACTCGCAGGCGAGTTGGTCGAACTCGTCTTAGACGTTCGAGAAGACGCCCGCGAGGCCGGCGACTACGAGCAGGCAGATGCACTACGCGACCGCCTGGAAGCGATAGATATTGCGGTCGAAGACAGTGGCGAGGAGACGACGTTCCGCTTCGAGTAACCGAACATCATTAGCTTCTCGCTGTCGTGGGCTGTTGTGGTTCGTCGTACTTGTCTCGAAACGTGCCGATGAGATGGCCCATTTTGGCGTACCAGTCGTTGAGCATCCGTTGCATCTCTTCGGCGATATCGTCTGGGTCGGTCGGATAAAACACGTGATAATACCCACCCTGCTCGTAGTTGCGTTGTTGTTTCTGAATGAAGCCGCTTTTGAGTAGCCGCTGGATCGACCGATACGCAGTAGACCGCTCGCGGTCTACTCGAGTGGCAATCTCATCAACCGAAAGCGGGTCGTCCTGTTCGGAAAGAAGGCGAAATATCTCTTTGTCGAGCCCGTTCAAGCCGTGAATACACTCTAAGAGCCCTTCACACTGCATGTCTTGCGAAAGGTACTGACTCATCGAATCGACCATAATACACGCTGGTACTCGTTGTGGACTCAAAAGTGTTTGTACTAGTCCCACAATATTACTTAAAATAATAATTTGGAGAGAACTGCACGAAAAGCGACAATCCGGCCGGTCAACGGCTCGGGGCGCAGTTGTCTACAGCAACGGTGGAGTCTCGAGGACGTATGAAACAGCCGCTGTTTAATACCGCGTCCCCGACCGGTGGATAGTACCTGTCCAGCGCCGCGCGTGAGCAGTTCTAGGCCGATATGGAGCACAAAACCGAACAGCTCAAGGCGCAGAATCATTGCATAACGTACAGAGATATTTTCTGTCCTTACCCATAATATACGCAACAATAATATTGTGTGGTGCTCCCAAAATCGTTATTACCTCTGGCCGGACTACAAGAGAATAGACAACGCACATGAGTTCTACACACCCAGTCTGGACGGAGGCATCGGCCGCATGATCGAGTTTGCAGTTCTTCCAACAGCACTGCAGGCAGCACTCGTCGTCACATTGGTACTCATAGAGGCGATTGGCCTCTATGTCGGCTACGGGATGATCGAAGACCGAGTTGCACCACAAGTGTTCAAAGCAATAGCGAACACTGCATAATGGAACTTCTTGGATTGACCCCGGAGCTGTTGGTACTGTTCGTTAGCTTCGGATTCATGGTGGGCGTGTTCTTTGGATTTTTCGGTATGGGTGGGGCGTTTCTTGTCACCCCCGCGCTTTTGATCCTCGGCTATCCGGCTCCTGTCGCAATCGGCAGTTCAATGGCGTTCGTGTTTGGAACGGCCGTTATCGCAACGATGAAACACCATGATGTCGGCCAAGTCGACTACAAACTCGGTGCGCTGATGTTTGTCGGCATTATTGTCGGCATTGAGATCGGTAAAATGCTCGTGTTCGGCCTCGAGGCAATCGGCCGGGCCGAACTAGTCGTCGGTGTCGCATACATTCTACTGTTGGGCGCAATTGGACTTGTATTCGTACAAAAAGCACGAAAGCAAGACTCCGCCGACGGAGACAACGAAACACAGGACGACGATATACCCGAGATTGCGAAGAAGATCAAATCCTACAACATTCCACCAATGGTAAGACTAACTGACGGCTCAAAGGCCTCAATGTGGACGATCTCGGGCGTCGGCGGCGGCGTCGGCGTCGTCTCGGGTTTTCTCGGCGTCGGTGGCGGTTTTATCCGGATGCCCGCGATCTACTATCTCATCGGGGTTCCGCTAGCGGCTGCGGTCGGCACAAGCCTATTTGGGGCGCTAATGTCTGGCGCAGTTGGCGCATTCAGCTATGGGCTTTCCGGTGTGATTGATATTGGCGTCGTCACTGCACTGCTTGTCGGCAGCGCACTTGGCGCTCGGATCGGTTCGGCTTCAACAGCCTACGTCGACGAAGCTGATGTGACCATCTACTTCGGCATCATGCTGTTGATGGCAAGTACTGCGGTTGCGTTCGGCGAACTTGCCAACTGGCTCGAGATGCCGATTTTCGATACCGTGAGCTTCGTGTTGCTCATCGGTTCGTCGTTTTTCGTCACGGTCATCATTATCTACTACGGCGCAGTGTCGGTTCGTGAACAGGCGGCGTTGGCCGAGGAGACGCCACAGGCCGACGACTAACAGAGAGACCGATCCCACCACACTGAGCAACAGACGTCCAAACCGAGGCTCTCGAGGCGTAACCTCGAGGCAGTCTGTTAGGGCCAAAGAACGGAACCACGCCGAGTCGAAACGCGCTATGCCGACCGTTCGGGCGGTACAACCAGGACGTTCGCATTCGCATTCGTGACCACGTCTTCGGTAACGCTGCCAAGCAACAGCCGCCGGAGCCGACTGTGGCCACGGGATCCAAGCAGTGTCATTGTCGCCGAAGTGGACGTTTCGACCTCGAGAATCTCTTCGGCCGGATCACCCTGACGCAGTTCGATATCGGTCTCGATGTCCCACTGTGTGAGTTGGGCTTGCATCTCGGCGAGTTGGTCGTGTGGATCGTCCTCGCCTGCCGGTTCGGGGTCTTTCGGTGTCTGAACGTGAACGATCGTTGCCTCCTTTGTTGCGTGTCGGAGATACGAAAAGGACTCGAAGGCGCGGTCGGCGTTTTCCGAGAAGTCCGTCGCAAAGACCACTCGTCTAAAGAGGCGTTTCCGAACGAGTTTAGGATCTTCAACACCGCGTTCGACCCGATTGACTAAAAGTGGGGCAACCGTTGTCCGCGTGAGGTTTCTGGCCGTCGAGCCGATAATGCGGTTTTCGAGCGGACTCTTGCCACGTGAGCCGACGATGATGAGACCTGCACCAACGGCCCCCGCTACGCCGTTGATTCGTCGATGTGGTGTGCCCCTAACGACGTGAGCCTCGACAGCAAAGCCGGCAGCCTCGATGGTCTCGCTGTACCGTGCCAACGCGCGCTTTCGACGCGCTTCGAACTGCATTCCGGGCATCCCGGCGTGGACGTTCGAAGGGATGACCGTAACGAGATGAATCTCGTTGACGCCGATCTTCCCGAGACAACCCAAACAGGTCTCGGTCTCGATTGCCGCCTTGCTTGCTGCCGAGAGGTCAGTTGCGCATACCGCTTTCATGCACTCCGTACGAGCGGGGCGTATAATATTGTTTTGTCTAATCAATACCATACACGGCCAGAACTGATGCGATCCGTTCCAGTCTAACTTCGTGCAAGTAGACACGCCCATGTCAACATTGTCACGAACAGCCCAGCCACTCAGTATTGTATCATCTGTCCAAAGCCGTTATTACTCCTCGAGTACTACAGACAGGCGATGAGTTCCAAAGAGGACGCTGTCCCGACAGAACCGATGCAGTTGAGCGCCCCGACCGACTTGCAGGATGCAGTAGACCGCTACGATGTTGTCCTCGTTGATTTCTATGCGGACTGGTGTGGGCCCTGCCAGATGATGGAACCAACGATCAAATCGCTTGCCAACCAAACGGAAGCAGCAGTCATGAAAGTCGATGTCGACCGATTTCAGACGCTTGCCAGCCAGTACAGCGTCCAGGGGATTCCGACACTGCTTGTCTTTGCTGACGGCGAGCCCGTCGAGCGACTCGTCGGCGCACAGTCCGAACAGCAGCTCTCGAACGTTATCCAACAGTACACGCCATAGTCTCGTACAGCGAGCCGCGCGCGTACTAACGTAAGAAGAATTGTGGCATGAAGCGTACCAACACGTTCGTCGTGCGACCGCTCACCGACGATGAGCAGGTGCTATGCGACCTGTTGGACGCTTCCGCCGCTCTCTGGAATGAGATTAACTACGAGCGTCTCATGCGCTACTGAGCGGAGCAAAGCTCCGCGATGTCCGCAAATCTACGATTTGCTTGACAACGACGAAGACGGCTTCGACGGTGGCATATGGGACGCCGATACAGGGCGTCTCGAAGGCAAATACAAAGCCGTTCTCGGCGCGTCCACCGCTGGAGTCTCAGATTGTCTGAGACTCCCACGGACGAAACCCGGTCGTTCTCACGACGGGGAGGATGTTATATGCTAATCAGTGTTGGATGAAACAGGCGACAGCGGCGAACGCTGCTGGGAGAATGCGAACGGTACTGTTCAGTCGTCTCCGGGAACCGCAGATTCCGTGCGCGAAGACTGACTCCGCCAGACGCCTTGGATGTAGGCTCCGAGAAACATCCCCGCGAGTGCCCACAGAATCGTGACGTTGCCGACTCCGAGACTCGCATAGGCCGCACCGGGACAGATCCCAGAGAGGCCCCAGCCAACACCGAATATTGATCCACCGACGAGCACGTTCCGGTCAAATGATTTGAGTCGCCGGCCGTACGGCCGACCGGTCAACGGCGCACTCGAGCGAAGCTGTGGGACGACCCAGAAAGCGAGCCCAGCGATAATGGAGCCGCCGAACATGACAAACAGCAGTCCGAAGTCCTCGAAGGTCAAGAAATCGAGAACCACCTCCGGACGTGCCATATGGCTAAAGCCCAGTCCAAACCCGAAGACGAGTCCACCGATCAAAATGAGCGGCATGAAAAGCGGGTGTCTGCTCATGGCGTGATCCCCATGGCGGCGACGATGTTTGCAGTCACGATTGCAACAACGAGAAACGTCACAACCCCGATGAGTGAGGTTTTCGAGACCGACCCGACACCACAGATGCCGTGGCCCGAGGTACAGCCCTTTCCAATGCGGGTTCCGATGCCGACCAAAAGCCCACCAACGAACAGTCGCCACGGCTGGACATCGGTCAACCAGACGGTAAGTCCGCCGACCTCTCGAAGCTCGCCAGTGTCGCCTGTCGCATACAGACCGCTCGAGACGAGTCCTGACTGAAAGGTCAACGCATAGATGGCCGCTCCGCCGACGATCCCGAGGGTGAAAACAATCCGCCAATCACGGGACGGTCGGTACTGTTCGAACCGCTGTTGTGCGGAGACGTACGACAGCGTTGATTCGAGAAACGTACTCGCACCAGCGGTAATCGCGGTGCCGAGATAGATGATCACGGTCCCGAGGCCGACAAGAATCCCACCGACAGCGTATCTGGAGATCCCGTTCGGAAACAGCGTCTCGAGTGTTCCCGCGCCGAGGAGTTCGGCAATCATCGGTACTGCTCCTTAGTCACTTGTGAGTGCATCCTGGCTGGCGGCACAGTTGTTCGGACCGAGTTCGAGAGTGAACGCTTCGTCGTCGTCGATTTCTTTTTGTCCGAGGTTGGTCTCGATGATGTCGATGTAGTTGGCCGGACGCGGCGGCATATCTGCCAACACGGTTTCGATGAAGTCGGCTTCATCCATCGACAGAGCGTCCATGCGCTCGAGGAGTTCGCCCAGCGACGCGGTGTAGGTGCCGTCTGCGGCTGGGTCGGCTGCATCGCTGAAGTGTGCGCCACCGATCAGTGTTTCCTCGGGGAGTTCCAGTACCTTTGTCTGGAGCGATTCGTAGAGCAAAGCGGCGGCCTCGGGGGCACCCTCGTCGCCCTCCTCGAGATCTGGGCGCGCAACGCTTTCGATAAAGAGGCCGTCGCCCGTCGCGAGCAGCGAGTCATCAACGAGATACGAGGTCATCCCGGTGGTGTGACCGGGTGTAAACACCGTCTCGATGGTGAGCTCGCCGACCGCAAAGCGGTCGCCGTCGTTCGTCAGTGTCATCGCCTCAGCATAGGTGACACCGCGGTCGACGGCAGCCTCGGGGATGACAGCCTCAACGCCCGCCTCGGCGAGTTCACGGAGGCCGCTGATGTGGTCGGCATGGATGTGCGTATCGAAAGCGTAGGTGAGTTCGACACCCAGTTGCTCGGCGTCGGCAAGATAGCGGTCGCTGAAGGCTCGAAGCGGATCAATAATCGCAGCCTCACCGCCGTCGTAGACCATATAGCCCAGACAGCCTGAGGAGGGCCGTTGGTACTGTAGAAGCGTCCCCGCTCCCGCGTAGTCGGTGACTTCGTGGGCTTCGTAGATCGATGCCCACCCGTTCATCCCGTCTTCGAGATGATCGACACTGTAGCCGCGGTCAGCGAGTGCGCCAGCGACGTACTCACTTGCACCGCCTTTGGCACAGAGAACAGTGAGGTGTTCGTCGTCAGGAATGGCTGCAAGCACGCTGTCGTCAATTTCCTCATCGAGGAACTCGAAGTACGGGACGTTAACGACCTCGACGTTCGAACCACTGATACGCCACTCTTCGTAGTCGTTGGCCATACGGGCATCGAGCAGGTACACACTGTCGCCGCGGTCGATCCGGTCTTTGAGTGCCTCCGGTTCGATCGATTCGACGTCTGAGTCCGGTGTTGGGAAATCCATCGCTTCGAGATCCATATTCATCTACTCATAGTGGACAATCCGACTTAAGGGTTTGCATAGTAGTGCATATAGTATACAATATAGACCCGATTTAATCTGCTATCTACTTGACCCGGAATTACAGGACATTTCCCACGAGTGCTGATATTGTCGAATTGAGCGGCTGTATCTGAGTGAAACTCCACTAACCGATACACTTATGTCTCGAGATACAGTATTGTGGATCAACTCCAACACAGAGGAGAATACTAATGAGTATGGATGTAACTGAGACGGTTGATGTGAAAGGACAGAACTGCCCGATGCCGGTCATCAAAACGAAAGGTGCCTTCGAGGCGCTGGCTGCCGGCGAGACTCTCGAGGTCGTCGCAACTGATTCGGGCAGCGTGAGCGATATCGCCGGCTGGGCTGATTCGACTGACGGTGCCGAGTTGCTCGAACAACAGGAAACAACAGACAACGGCGAAGACGTCTACAAACACTACGTCAAAAAGACGGTCTGACGATGAGCACCGAGACACCAGCCGGCTCCGAGACAGCGCTTTCTGCAGAACAGACAGCAGAGCTTCTGGATCGTATCGAAGCCCTTGAATCCGAGGTTGCCGACCTCCAGGCCGACGCCGGTGATGACTCGAACAAGATGGTCATTATCGCCACGAAAGGGACACTCGATATGGCGTATCCGCCACTTATCCTCGCCAGTACGGCCGCCGCCTTCGGCTATGAGGTCACTGTCTTCCATACGTTCTGGGGCCTCGAGATCCTCCACGAACGGAACTCCAAGAATCTCAAGCTGAGTTCGGTCGGAAACCCGAACATGCCGATTCCGAACGTACTCGCTGCACTCCCTGGCATGGATCAAATGACAACGCGGATGATGCGCGGGAAAATCGCAGACAACAACGTGGCATCCATCCAAGAACTCATCGAAGTTTCGCTCGAAAGCGGCGTCGATCTGCAGGCCTGTCAGATGACAATCGACCTGCTGGGATATGACGAGACAGACTTCTACGACGGCGTGACTACTGGTGTTGGAGCCGCCTCGGCGTTCCAAGAGATGCAACAAGCAGATATCCAGTTGCTTATCTGAGCAGTCAGCTCCGACCGACCGCAGTAAACCGCTGTGTGTTTCGGTTGCTCGCCGGTGTCGAGAGTCCAGTATATATTTATCAGGCAACTGCATTTGCTGTAGGTATGCCTGTTTGTCCGGAATGTTCTGTGAACGAACCAGCGGTCGATAAATGGTTACAGTCTGCCGAAGATGCAACCCTCGAGGTGGGTTCGGTACTCGTCGTCTGTCCAGCGTGCGATGTCGTACTTGGCGGCGGCCGGTACGTTGCGAACTGACCGTCCCGAAGACGACTCAGTTGATACGCCGGTGTGATCTGATGTCTCGAAGAGCCCAGCGTCTACGTTGACACTCTCGAGTTCACCAGCGAATCGAGGAGAGTTCTACAGGATACAGACAGCGACTCACGAGACAGGCAGCGACGAACTGTACGATTGTTTCGGCTCTGATAAAACATCCGACAGAAAACTGAATATCTATCCGAATATAACGAATAACAAAACAATTAACATATTTGAGATAAGACAATAGGTATGAAACGCCGACAGTATGTAGCGATGTGTGGGTTCGTCGGGGCAGTATCAGTAGCAGGGTGTATCGGAGAAGACCCTCCGGTTCCAGCCGTTTTTGGGAACGACCCAAAAGACACGCTTACAGAATATGACACTGCGTGGGAAGAACATGACAATGAAGCGGCTGATGAGCTAATTCATTCCGAATCACCGATGCGAGAAGACGAAAGGTGGCTTGATGAGCAAGTCTTTGGACCAGAAGGAAGCCCCGGCGTTTACGCCGGGCGAGGATGTCACGTGGTAAACAGTTCCGTCTGCTCGGGAATCGAAAACAGCCCCATCCGAACACCGGCATCTAACCAGCCGTAGCCGTAAGAAAACGACGCCAAGGCGTTGACTGGATCGTCGTTCTGCCGGAAATGTCTCCCATCTGCAAGATATGATTCAGCCATCTCCTGGCAGTCAGCGGCAGCCTCACCCAGTGGTGTCCCCTGGGGTGCGGTTTGTTCGGCTTCATCCAGCGCCTTGGCGAGCATTCGTTCGTAACGGTCGGTTTTCTCGAGAAGATCGGCGCTCATACGTTCGTCTTGTCGGCATGACCCAAAGCAGTGTCGAGTGGGCGTATAGACAGTCGGCGCTGCTTAGAGGATACTAAAGACGATGTATGTAATGATAAGCATAATCGTTGCGTGTTTTACGCCGTCTTTGATCGACCCTTGACCGAGTTGTCCGGCAACCAGGCCTGAACAGATCGATTGGACGATTGTGACGTGGAAAAACAGCGTCTCGTAGCCTACAATGTTGATATCGTCCGTCTGTCCGACGATGCCAAGCCCACCGCCGGGTGCTTCGGCACCGTCGGTGCTTTCGGCCATCTGGGCGATCACATCCTCGATGGCAGGGATAAACGAGATCATCAACGCGGCCATAATGCCGAGGAACACCAGGAAGGCGACATAAATCACGACCAGATACGTCAGCATCGTCTGGCGGCGCTGGCGGCTGAGAATTTGGGACGACCGTGCCTCGTCGGCAGCAATCTCGAGGACGGGTGCGATGTCGTCGCTGGTCTCCATTGCGTTTGTCGAAAGCGTCACCGCGCGAGTGACGACCGGCGAGTCGATCCGTCTGTCCATTCGTTTGAGTGCCGTGGCGACATCCGAGCCCCATCTGACATCCTGCCAGGTGCGTTCGAGTTCGTTGCTGAGTTCGCCCAGATCGCTGTCTTTGACCCGCTCGAAGCTCTCGACGATCGACATCCCGGCGTCGTTCACGCTGGCAAACCGATCAAGAAAGTCCGGGATCGCCTTCTCGATGCGTCGAGCCTGTCGTTTTTTGAGTTCGTAGGCGACGGCGTACACCCCGAGAATCAAGATGGTGGCTTCGGTCATCGGTGGCACAACCGCCTCGAGGATGCTGAATACACCCATCTCGAAAGAACCTGTCGTAAGCACAACCCAAGACAGGCCGACAGGAACGGTCACCGCAAACGTGATCGGTGGATTCCGCAGCACCAACTCGAGAGGCTGTGTGGCCCACCCCAGGGCCCGCTCGAGTTGGTCATACACAGCCAGTCGCTCGCGTGCGTCGGCCCACCGGTCGGTTGTTGTCCCGCCATCGGTTTGTGGGGCTTCGTGGGCTATTGCGGCATCGAGCAGTTCCTCGTCAGGATCGCCTCGCTCAAGAGCGTTCGAAGATTCGGTGACACTATCGACGTAGACCACAAACGCCATCGTTGCCAGCGGAATCCCGACGTAGGTGATCACTCGCATAATTGGCAGGGTGTCTTCGATCGCCAGTCCAATCACTGCAAGCGTTGTAATCACGAACAGCGGTCCGGCAACGAGGACAGTCACGTAGGCTTCGGCGAACGTCGACAGCAACTCGAGGTACTGTTCTTGTTGGGCTTCGGCTTCTTCTTTGTAGCGTTCGTACTGTGAATGTAGATACGTCGAGAGGCTCCGGCCGCTGCCTAACACACTGCCGAGGTTTTCGCTGAGTTCGCTCATGTTGTCAGAGGGCGTCCGGTCGCTCATCTCTTCGATTGCCGTCTGGAGATCAACACCGAACAACTCCATTTGTCGGACGGTCGCATTGACTTCCGTGGCGGCTTCCCCATAGACGCCCCGGTTGTCAGCAAGCGTCTCTAAGACCTGCGTAAACGGCATTCCGCTCCGAGAGAGTGCATACATAAACGCAACCGTTCGCGGGAGCGAGGCATCGATTTTCGAGCCTCGGCCGTAGGCCTGCTGGCCGACAACCACCCACCGCAGCCAGTTGGCAACGACACCGACTCCAATCCCAATAATGACACTCGAGACCACCGTAACTACGACCTGGATGCTGGGCTGAAACGCACCGGCCGCAGCCAGCATGCCCAGTAGCTCGGTTGTTTCGGCCATGCCTTCGAGGACAGACAACAACAACGAGACGACTGTCAGACTCATCAAGCCTGCTGCAATACCGGCAATAGCCGAGTACAGCACCGTCTGTGACCGAAACGAGTGGTGTGATCTCGGGATGTGTGCGGCCTCGAGTGCAGGCAGTTGGGTTCGCTGTCGGTCGGCCGAGTTGACCGTATTGCCGAGCAACACCTGGGCGACGCCGTCAACAATGATTTCGGCCCGCTTGCTGACCAACGGTGTCAATAAGATACAAAAACACAACAGCCCAGCCAAAAGCGGAAGCGCACGAAGCATTACTGATCAACGCTAGTGACTGTCGGATCGTCGGCCGACTCATCGGCCGCAATGCGATCTAGGACGCGCTGTTTGTCGGCATAATACTCGTTGATCAGCGCGGTGAACTCCCGGTAGTCACTAATTCCTTTCTGCTGGAGATACGACAGGACGCGTCGGCGATTTCGCATCTCTTCGAGTAGTTCGTTTCGACTCCACCCGCGTTCGTTCTGGATCTCACTGAGGAGTTCGCTGTCGTTGCTCTGAAACCGGTCGGTGTTGGCATCCCAGTTGAACGCCGAGGCGTAATCGAGTTCGCCGGTTCGTTGGTCGATGCCGCGGATTTCACCGATCACCCGCGAGCGTCGAACCCGTTTTTCGTCGATGCGGGCTTGGGTCTGGATCGACAGCATATCCAGCGACTGAACCATTGCTCGAGGGACGTTGATCGGTTCGTTTTCCAGCCGGTTGATCACCGTCTCGATGGAGTCGGCGTGCATCGTCGAAAACGTGGTATGGCCCGTGTTCATCGCCTGAAACAGGGTGACAGCCTCCTTACCACGAACCTCGCCAACGATAATGTACTCGGGACGATGACGCAGTGCCGACCGCAGTAGGTCGTACATATCGATATCTTCGCCCTCGCTGAGTTGTTCGCGGGTCACCGACGACAGCCAGTTGTCGTGGTACAACGAGAGCTCACGGGTGTCTTCGATCGTAAGTACCTTCGAGCGCGGTGGAATGAACATCGAGACGGCGTTCATCGACGTCGTCTTTCCTGAGGCAGTGCCGCCGGCGAAAATCAAACTCTTGTTGTTCTCGATACAGAGCCAAAAGTAGGCCATCTGCTCGATGCTAAAGGTGTTGTAGTTGATCAGATCAATCGGCGTAAACGGATCGTCGGCATACTGCCGGATCGTAAACGCCGACCCACGAGGCGTAACCTCTCGGCCCAACGACAACTCGGCACGCGAGCCGTCGCGCAGTGTCGCTTCGACCATCGGATCGCCAACACTGAGATGTTGTCCCGACTGTTGGGCCAACCGAATGACGAAGTTATCGAGTTCTTTCTGCTTGAACGAAATGTTGGTCTCGATGTCGGTGTAGTCGTCGTGGTAGACGAAAATCGGCAACTCATAGCCATCACACGAGATGTCTTCGATATGCTGGTCATGAAGCAGGGGGTCGAGCTTGCCGAAGCCACGAAAATCGCGTTGTAAATAATAAAACAGCGAGTGAAACGTCGACATCTCGAGGTCAATGCCGTACGTTTGGAGAAGTCGTTTGAGTTCTTCTGAGAGGACGGCTTCAATATCGTCCTCATCGGTTGCCTGATACATGAGCGGAGCCCGGATGTCGGTTTTGATACGGCCCAACAACGACTGTTCGAACGCATCCAGATCCGGCTCGACAACGTGGTAGTAGCGTTCGCTAGCCTCGTTGTCGTGGGTAATCACGACGTACGCAAACGGTGCGTTAACCCAGTAACGGTCGATCTCGGTTTGACCCGCTGGCGGCTCGAACGTTCCGAGGTGGCCGTCTTCGGCCGGGCGAAACGGCCGAACCGGCTGGCTCGAGCCACGAATAATCTCTCTGGCCAGATCGAACCGATGGCGGAGTTCTTCGAAGCGAGCACTCGCAGTCGCCAGAAAGCTGTCGTCGCTCGAGTGGGTGCTGCGGCCGGATGCCTCTGTGTCCCAGTCAGCAACAGACTCCCCGGACGGCTCGGTATCTGACATAGTCTGTAATACCTGAGCTATCTGTTCGGCGTACTTAATAATTGCTCGGATAAATCACTCTCAGAGAATGACAACTCGTGGAGTTCTGCATTCGAGCCGGCAACCAGGAAGTTCGTCCGGTGACGACGTGTTCAGGCCGGTGATGCGACGGGAGTGTCGGATATCTCAGCCAGTGTCTCGCGGCCAGCAGCAGTAATCGAAACCGTACGCCTCGAGCGATTATATCGGACGAGCCCATAGTCGTCGAGTTTCGGTAGTTGGTGATGATGGAGCCGAATCTGTTGGTGTCGTCGCTGTTCGGCGGTTACTGCACGCGGGGGGAGATCTCGTGAGCATGCAGCGAGTTCGACTGCCAGATCACGCTCGGTGCGCGGGGGATCAGCCGTTGTGAGTATCTCACAGATCCGCTGGCGGGTCGGATCAGCTAGCAACACAGCACGGCTGGTTTCGGTGGGTGGGTAGTTGGGGGACATAGGAGCGAAGACCCACCTGCCCGTAGTGGCCGGTGCCGAATAAGGCCACAGCCTAACAGTTTTGGGTGTGGCCCCTCAGACCCCAGATAGCCGGTCTGTGAGCACTCAGAGTTCGATCCGTTCGACCAGCATATCCTCGGCTTTCGTGTTGACCGCGACGATGCGAATCTGGTCTTCGAGCAGCGAGTGTTCGAGTTTCGCTTTCAGTAAATTGTCGACCTGATAGACGCCGGCGGCGTTGATCATCTCGATTTCGACGAGTACGGGACACTCATCGCCCGGAAGCAGCCGGACGCTCTCGATGGCTTGACTCGAGAGTGTGTTGATTCCGCGGCCGCCGCTTTCGTACGGGATTCTCGAGCGACCACGCTCCATGTCCAGGCCGTCGGCGATCCGAATAATGCCGGCCTCTCTGGTCAGTGGGTGTTCTTCGGTGTGATGACACAAAATCGCATGCAGTACTTCGGCTTTGAGTCTGACAGCAGTCTCGGTGCTGTAGAGGTCGTCAAACAGCCGATCCATAATATCGGCCGCCAGCGGAATCGAGTAGTACGAGTGATGTTCCCGATGGACAACGTGGCCAATATCGTGGAGCGTTGCGGCCAACACCAGAATAACGGGCTCGAACGCCTCGCTGAGTCCCTGTTGGAGTGCGCCGTTGAACTCACAGCCGTCAGCTTTCAACAACTCATAGAGGTGTAAGGCGTGGTTTCGGACGATCTCGATGTGTTTTGGCCCGTGGTCGCTGTACTGCTTTCGAGTAACGGCGTTGACGTTCTGGGCAGTCAACAGCGCATTGATTTCAGGGTCTTCGGCTACGACCTCGAGAATCTCGTTTACTCGCGTATCGTCGAACGAGTGGTCTGCGTGTGGATCATACTCGTAGTCGACCGCTGTCTGCTCGGTCATTCTGGAGTTGTTACACAGCAGCGGGCAAAAACACTCGGCTCTCAACCCGGCGTCTGCGGTTACTCGAGTGTGTCGACTGCTTCGATGATCGCCTCGTAGTCGGGTTGTTGGCCAGGATTCTCCGCCCGCCAGGCGTACTGGACGATTCCGTTGACATCAACTACGAACACCGACCGCTGGGCGATGCCCCACATGGCGATATGCTCGAAGTCATCGACCACATCGTAGGCATTGCTGATCTCGCCGTTGTTGTCGCTGATCAACCCGATAGACAGGTTGTTTTCCGCACGAAACCGCTCGAGCGCATAGGCGGTATCTGTGCTAATTCCCAACACGGTCGTACCCAACTCATCGAACGCCGTCAGTTCGTCTTGGAACGTACAAAACTCAGTGGTACACGTACTCGAGAATGCTGCCGGGAAAAACGCCAGCACGACTGGCCCTTCCTCGAGATGATCCTCGAGACTGGTTGCTTTGATGTCGTCGTCGACAAGCGGTGCGATGAAATCAGGTGCAGTATCACCAACAGTGACCATACTGTATCCAGACGTGACAACGGCCTAAAGCGTATCGTCGCCGACGGGTGGGGCTGCTGAAAAGCGAAACCCACAGGGCCAGCCGGCAAGTTGGCTTCGGCATGCAACAGTCACACGAGGTCGTCGTTGTTCGCTACGGCCACCGGCCCGGACGGGACGACCGGATGACCACCCACGTCGGGCTGACTGCCCGTGCGCTGGGAGCCGACCGAGTCATCGTTCCTGACAACGCTGGCCAGTCAGTCGAGACGGTCAGAGACATTACCGAGCGGTTCGGCGGCCCGTTCGAGATCGAACAAAGCGACAGTCTCGGCGCACAGATCCGCAACTGGGAGGGAACGGTCGTCCATCTCACGATGTACGGACTGCCGGTTCAGGATGTCGAAGACAACGTGCGGACAGCCCTCGAGGAAGAACCACTCTTGGTCGTTGTCGGCGGCGAGAAAGTCCCGTTCGAACTGTACGAACACGCCGACTACAACGTTGGGGTCACCAACCAACCGCACTCTGAGGTCGCTGGATTGGCGGTGTTTCTCGACCGCCTGTTCGAGGGCAGCGAACTCGACCAGCGGTGGGCTGAAGCCGAACACCGCGTCATCCCGAAAGCGACCGGCAAAAAAGTCATTCCGGCGAGCGACCAGGCCCAAGACGAATCCGAGAAAGCAGGCGACCAGCCCGACGCCTGAGTCGGCCACCACGGGTATTCGGTGCTTTTAACCGAACACACCGCCGAAACGTGTGTAATGGCTTTTGAGGATCTGCTGAACGACCCGGTTATCCAGAAGTACCTCCACGAGTTGGTTGGCCCCGAGGGAATGCCCGTCGCCGCCGCGCCGCCGGACGGTGAGGTGACCGACGAAGAACTCGCCGAACAGCTCGATTTGGAGCTGAATACGGTTCGACGCGCGCTGTTCATCCTGTACGAAAACGACCTGGCTTCCTATCGGCGGCTCCGCGATGAGGATTCGGGCTGGCTGACGTATCTGTGGACGTTCCACTACGAGAACATCCCAGAAAACCTCGAAGAAGAAATGCACCGCCTTTTGGAGGCAATCGAAGAACGCGAAGAGTACGAACGCATACACGAATTCTATCTGTGTGAAGTGTGTTCGATCCGCTTTGAGTTCGGCGAGGCGATGGATTTCGGCTTTCAGTGTCCGGAGTGTGCTTCTCCACTCGAGTCGATGGACAACGACCGACTTGTCGAGGCGATGGAACACCGCCTCGGCGAGCTTCGTGACGAACTCAACGTCGACATTCACGCCTAATGGTCGTTCTTGCAACCAAATGTTACGTCGAAAGCGACGCCAGCAAGCGTGCCCTGAAAAGTCTGGGCTCGCTTTTGAACAACGATCTGCAGGATCTGAACGTCGAAACCGAACTCGGCGTTCGACATGACGACTTCGTGAGTGTCACACTCTCTGGTGAGGATGCGACCGTTGCTCGGAACCTGTTGGCCGAACGATGGGGTGAAATTACGGATCACTTCGAGGCGGGCGAACGCTACACAGGCACCCTCGAGTCGTGGGACGACGAGGGAATCACTCTCGATGCGGGCCAAAAGATTCGGATCTCGAGCGAGCAGTTGAATCTAGGGCCCGGAACCCCCGCCCAGATCCGCGAGCGATTCGGGCTCATCCAGCATCTACCGATGCAGTTCGTCTACAGCGAGCCCTCGCGGCTGGCTGACGAGGAGATCGATCGCCTGTACGACTGGAGCCGTGGCCGCGGCCGCGTGAATGTCAACAGCGCGACTCGCGGAGAGGTTCGAGCAACGGTCAACCGAGCGGGCCACGCCCAGGATATCGTCACCGTCGAGCGACTCGGGCTGCTCGAGCAATCGATTATCTGTGGCGAAGGCACTGATCCACCAGGGATTCTGGCAGCGATTGGTGAGTATCTGCCGGCCGAACTGCGCTGTGTAATCGGAGCGAGTGATGACTGATATCCATCCCAACCAGCGTGTGGCCGTGTTGGCTGACTCCCAGAACCTCTATCATACGGCCCAGAGTCTGTATTCGCGGAATATCGATTACGCTGAACTGCTCGCGGGGGCTGTCTCGAACCGGGAACTCACCCGTGCGATCGCCTACGTGATTCGCGCTGACTCACCCGAAGAAGAGACGTTTTTCGAAGCACTGGTCGATATCGGCTTTGAGACTAAAATCAAGGAGATCAAAACGTTCGGTGACGGCACAAAAAAGGCCGACTGGGACGTTGGCATGAGTCTGGATGCAGTCACACTGGCAAACCACGTCGATACGGTTGTCCTCTGTACGGGCGATGGGGATTTTTCTCGCCTGTGTTCGCATCTTCGCCACGAGGGTGTGAAAGTCGAAGTGATGGCCTTTGGCTCCTCGACGGCCGAAGAACTTCTCGAGGCAACAGACGAGTTTACCGATCTTTCGGACGACAAAGATAGATTCCTTCTGTAACCATGGTCGAACCCGAAGCAGTCGAGGCCGCAGCGGTTCCGTTTGTTGTTGGTTTTGCAGTTGGACTCGCATTGGGGCGGGTGGTGTTTGGCAACCTGCTTGTAGGTATCCCACTCGGCGTTGTCCTGTTTGGTGTGCTCTACTGGCTGCGTGCCAAACTCGTTGCGTCCGTCTGAGTCTCGGCGTCTATCCCGAATCCGCCTGTTTTTGTAGGCCGGCCGAAACCACTCGGTATGAGCGACGACTCCTCAACGCAGGCCAGCAAGGCCCACGCGACGACCCGCGAGCGGCCGGCTCGTGATCTCGAAGACCTCCGAACAGTCGCCGACTACCAGTTCGGCGCGGGTGCAGGCGAGGCGTTGTTCCCACCCGGCGAGCACATCGAAATCAGACGTTCGAGCGGCGGCCGGCCACGCCAACTATATGCAGCTGACTCGAGGCTCGTCTCCTACGGCACTGATGGCCGCTTTCGGCTTGGGATTGCAGGCGGCCGTCGGCTGCATGCGGCGCTCGAAGCGCCGGCAAACCGTGTTGTTGTGGGCGACGAATCCGAACCGTTTGTCCGCGACGGTAACAACACGTTTGCGAAGTTCGTCGACGAAGTCGACACACAGATTCGGCCCGGTGACGAAGTACTGGTTGTCCACGAACGCGGCGACCTCTTGGCGGTTGGGCGGGCCGAACTCTCGGCTGATGGGATGGTCGCATTCGGCTCTGGAATGGCTGTCAAAGTTCGTGACGGCATCGACGAGTAACCCAATGCAGCCTAACCGCATGCGCTCGTTGTGTACGGTCAGCCAACTCGGATTGGGTCTCGGAGGCGTCTATTTGGTTTCCAGTATCGTATAACTCGAGAGTAAACAACCACGGGTCAGGTGACCCGTGGAACTCTCGCTGTGGGCTTTAGAACACTCCGGCCACACCGAGTGCCTCGAGCAGCGGAATCCCGGCCCACAGCGACCCGAGCAGATACCCGCCAATCGCCCCGCCGTTGAGTAACGGCAACCCAGCGTGGGCGCGGCCTTTCATCACCATTCGCATGAGAATGAGCAGTCCGACCGTTGTCCCGACCAGCGCTACCAGTGCGGGCAAATTGAGTTCGATCATCGGAACGGCAAGCTGTGGGGCTGGCGAAAAAAAGGCCGCACTGGCGATCAAAACGCCCGGAATAACAGCGTCCCCGAGGCCGATGAAAAACACATCGCGGCTGCCGTCGTTTTCGGCGTCGTCGTCTTCAGTACCGTCGCCTTCGGCGTCATCGGTTTTGTCGGCGTCTGTCTCGAGGTCGGCTGTGTCTCTGTGTTCGGTTTCGTCTGTACTTTCGGTAGCTTCCTCTGCCGGTTCGGCCTGGTTGTCCGTGGTGTCGTCTTGGGCTGTATCATCCAGAATCGAGTACGACAGCGTCAACGGGATAATCAAAATGGCAGGGATACGCAGATCCATCACGCCGTCGGCGAGATCAAGCATATGTTCGGTTTTGTAGACGCTGATCGCATCGTAGACCGCCAACACTGTGAGCAACAACAGCGCCGGCAGAATACCAAAGGTGATCCCGAACAGCCCCGCCGCTCCCGCACCCATCAACACGCCCGCGGTATTGATGACGTACCATTCAGGATACACCCACAGCGCAATAGCCACTGCCGACCCGAAAAAGACCGCCGGAATCATCGGCAAAATCGCCGAAAAGACATACCAGGACAACAGCCCGCTGGTACCGACGATAACGACCCGGACGATCCAATCGAGGTTGTATTTAAATGCCGCGAGAAATCCGAGCGTTGCCACCAGGATTGCGCCGAAATACCACAGACTGTTGGTTGGGTCTTCGGGGTTCTCGACGGCTTGGTATCCCTGATCAAAAAACGTCTGAACCAACGCGAGTGCCCCAAGTTGTATCAACAAAAACAACACTACCGCACCGCCGACAGCACGATACTCTCGGGGAATCATACAGATGGGTTAGCCCGGAAGGCTTTGGGCGTTGTGTTTCGGCTGACCGATGCAATCACACGCCGAGTTACCGGGCGTACAGTTTCGTCCCAACGAGATCGGTCAGGCCGTTGGTGCTTGTAGGTGTGATCGCCACGTAGGGACGCTCAACAGGCCCAAAGACATCGACGATTCGACCAACCGTCGAGAGCGATTCGTCGATTACCATTAGACCGATATCGGGGGTCTCGTTGCTATCGATCCGGACGATAGCTAACCCCTGTGCGGTTCGATCAACCGTGCCAATGCGTTGCATCAGTCTCTGAGGAGTTCGACGTAGGCACCAATCGCCTGGACGAGATCGTTTTTGCTATCCTCGGCTCCTTTGACGAGCACGCGGCCACGCGGTTCGAACTCTCGAGAGTAGGTTTTCTCACGTTCGATCACCGCATCGTAGCCGACCTGCTGGACGGCAGTGGCGATTTCGTCTACGGTTGGTTCTTCGACAGCCAACTCCTCGGGGACGCGTCGGCCCTCCGAGCGCGTCAGCCCGGCATCGAAGTAGGCGGGCCACAGCACGTTTTCGACCATACAGAATGAGAGGTGTCCTCCGGTAATACCGTTACGACTGTCGAATGTCTGGCACCCGTCGTTCAGCGCCGACGGGCAAGCAGTCCCCCGCCGAGGACTGCGAGGGCTGTGACGACAATTCCGAAGCCGGGAGCCGAAACGTCAGTTTCGCCGTTGTCGTCCGTCTCGGTTGGTGCAGCGTCGGTGCTGTGGTCGTCGGATTCCTCATCGTCGGCTACGGTGTACTCGCCGTCAGCGGTGGCCTCTCGAGAGACGAAATCCGACTCGTCGTATCGGTCGGGATGCAGTTGGGCGGTGAGGTTCCGCGTCGAATAGACGATACTCCGTGGGGCTGCCTGATTAATGTAGTTGACCTCCAGCATCACCGATTCGTTGGCTTCGCCTGCGGATGTCAACGAGTACGGTTCGTTGTTCATAATTTGGCCGTCGGTTTGGTCGGTGATCAACAGGACTTCAGGGTCAAGTTCTAAGACAGTCTCGTCGCTGAGTACTTCGTAGCCGCTGAACTCTTCGGCTGCAACGTTTTCGGCACCACCGGTGACGATAATCTCGTGGATAAACGTCTCATCGCCGACAGCAAACCCACCCAACAGCGGATACAGCAGCCGTGGATGTTCTGCATCAGCCGTCGCGTCTTCAATTACTTCGACGTTTGCTGTGACCCACTGGTTTGTTTCGACTGCTGCGGCTTCGTTGTCGGTCAACTGCCCGATAGTCAGTGTTTTTTCCGCAACGTCATCGAAATCCGTTGCTTCTGAGAAATGATACACCGTCACGTCTGCCTCGCGGAGTGCTTCGACGGCCTCTGTACTGGTTGCATTCGGAGCCAACACGAGATCCGGATTCGTCCCGACAACACGTTCGATGCTCACACCCTGTTCGGTCGCCGAGACGTTCTCACGGGTCTCGGCCCCCTCGAGGTAGTGAGCGAACTGCGTGAGCCCGACGACTTGGTCTTCAGCCTCGAGTTCCCACATCACCTGTGCGGCACTCGGATTCGTCGTCGTCACCCGTTCTGGTCGCTCCTCGAGTGTGACTTCGGTGCCGGTGGCATCAGTTACTGTGATCGGATACTCGGTGTCAGAAGCGGTCGTTTCGTTCAGTGTTGGCGCGGACGTCTCTGCAGTCTCGCCGGCCACGCCCATCGGGGCGGCCCCGGCAATGGCGATGAGAAAAAGCAGCATGATCCCAGTACGGAGGTGTACGTTCATGTCCATGATCGTCCGGATGCCAATAAGTATTTGACTATTACAACTCCAGTTGCATTCATGGATGTGAGACAGCGTGCAGTTGGTTGGTCGCTGTGGCTGGCCGCCCTGTTGGCTGCTGTCATCACACTCAGTGCAGGCATTGGGCCGGTCTCGATTCAACCGTCTGTCGTCATTAAATCGCTGCTGAATAACGTGGCCATCCCGGTTGGGTTTGATCTTACTTCACGTGTTGTTGGCGGTGTGCTCCAACTGCCAACACCTGGTGTTCGGTGGCATTCGCCGTTCGCTTACAGCGTCGATGCGACACACGAGACGATCGTGATGCGCGTTCGGCTCCCGCGGATTCTTTTGGCCGCACTGGTTGGGTTTTCGCTGGCTGCGGCTGGAACGGTCATGCAGGGGTTTTTCCGCAACCCGATGGCCGATCCCTCGATTATCGGGGTCTCGTCAGGGGCTGCGGCCGGCGCGGTCGCGTTTCTTGTCGTGCCGGTTGCGATCCCGTTCGGACTCGGACTGCAGGGGGCGGCGTTCGCCGGCGCGCTGTTGGCAGCGTTCGCCGTCTATGCGATTGCCACAGAAGGTGGCAGAACTCCGGTGGCAACGCTGTTGTTGGCTGGCATTGCGATCCAGGCGTTTCTCGGATCGGTCATTTCGTATCTCCAGTTGCGTAGCGGCGAGGGGCTTCGGCAGGTCGTCCACTGGTTGATGGGCCATCTGGGCAACGCGACGTGGGACGATGTCGCAGTGACGGTCGTGATCGTTCCGCTGTTGTTTGGTGTGCTGTTGGCCTACGGTCGGGATCTCAACGTGCTGTTGTTGGGCGAAGAAGCTGCCAGCGGTCTGGGCGTGGAGGTCGAACGCACCAAGCGAATCCTGCTTGCGGCCTCAGCTGTGATTACTGCCGCCGCAGTCGCCGTTTCGGGCGTTATTGGCTTTGTCGGGTTGATCGTCCCGCATATGGTTCGACTCGTCGTCGGCCCCGACCACCGCGTGTTGTTGCCGGCGGCCGCGCTTGCTGGGGCGTCGTTTCTCGTACTCACTGATACAGTCGCACGCGCGGGGGCGACCGAGGTTCCGGTCGGTATCGTCACCGCCGCCCTAGGTGCGCCTTTCTTTTTATATCTGCTTCGCAGCCGGGAGGTCGACGAGCTATGAGCACAGACACACTCGTCGTCGAGGAACTCTCGGTTGCACTCAGCGGAACGAACATTATTTCGGATGTCTCTGTGAGTGTAGACTCGGGAGAACTACTCGGTGTTGTTGGACCAAATGGAGCCGGAAAAACCACCCTCCTGCGGGCGATTCAGTGTATACTGCCGCCGACAACGGGGTCGGTAACTGTCGAAGGCCAACCCGTCGAGAGACTCTCAGCACGCCAACGGGGTCGGCTCATTGCCAGCGTCCCCCAAGAGACGCGACTTTCGTTTTCTTTTACGGTCGAACAGGCCGTCGCAATGGGCCGAAACCCACACATCGGGCGGTTCGGAACCGCCGACAACACTGATCACCAGGCCGTCCAGTCGGCACTGAAACGAACCCAACTCACCGATTTCGCCGACCGTCCGGTTACCGAGTTGAGCGGTGGTGAACGCCAACGTGTGCTTTTGGCCCGCGCGTTCGCCCAGAACGCCCCGCTGTTGTTGCTCGACGAACCAACTGCCAATCTCGATATCAACCACGCGATCAACACACTCGAGTTGGTTCGCACGGCGGTCGAAAACGGCACCGCAGCCGTCGCCGCGATCCATGATCTGGATGTGGCAGCCCGTTACTGTGATCGGCTGCTGTTGATAGCCAACGGCAAACTCCTGGCAGTTGGGCCACCTGCGTCAGTGCTTACCAGCCAACGGCTTGAGGCCGCCTTCGATGTCAAAACAGTCATTTCCGAAGATCCAACGACACACTCGCCTCGAGTAACAGCACTATCCTCGAAAGAGACTGATGAGTCTTAGGCGTCGTCTCTCAGATACCGCTTGTAGATCTGGTCGGCAATGAGCGTCCCAAACAGTCCCGAAACGAATACAAACGAGCCCGCAGAGACCAACAGAAAACTTATCCACTGGCTCACAGGCTCGATTGGCGGCCAGACGAACTGGGAAGCCTGGATGAAAAACTCCCAGAAGACGACGACCTGCAACAGTGCGACCCCCAGACTGCAAGCAAAACGTACTCGCAGTTGTTCCCACGAAGGGCCGGGCTGTGGGTCAGGAAACTCCTCGGCTGTCATTGTATACTCTAAGCGAGTGGCCTGACTAAAGCAACGCGTTGGAGCCGCCGAATCGTCAGCCTTACTCGCTCACCGCAGTACCACCGAGTATGGAGGTTCCGTGCGTCGCCGCCGCCCGCTCAGACGGCGAACAGACTCGAGAGGCCTTAGCCAAAGCGGGGGTTCTTTCCGGAGACTACCAGATCGTCCACGACGAGGGAACGCTCTACATCCCGGTGACAGACCCCACTGCGGTTCCCGAGGAATTCGAGACAACGACCCGGGCGTTGCCCCCTCGAGAGACGATCCAGACGCCGGCGGATGTATTGGGTTTCGAGCCATCGCTCGAGCGGCTGGGCGATGTCATCATTCTCGACGAAGACGACAGCGACCGGGCCCACGAGATCGCGGCGGCGATACTCGAATCAGACCTTCCCGTTCGGTCGGTGCTCAACCGCGATTCGAAAATCAAAGGCGAACTTCGCATTCGAGACTGGGAGCTGTTGGCCGAACAGCCAGCCCCCGAAGTCGAGTATAGCCCCACTGAAACCGTCCACCGCGAGTATGGCCATGCGTTTCTGTTGGATCTCACAGCAGTCTACTTTTCGCCCAGACTGGCAACCGAACGCCACCGCGTCGTCGAACAGATCCAACCGGGCGAGCACGTCGTAGATATGTTCGCTGGCGTCGGACCGTTTGCAATTCCGGCTGCAAGCCGCGGGGCGGAGGTAATCGCCGTCGATCTCAACGAGACGGCCATTGAGTACCTTCGAGAAAACGCCGAACGAAACGCGGTGAGCGAGCGTATAACGCCGATTGCGAGAGACATTCGAGAGGTGGCCCCAACCTATCAGGAGTGGGCCGACCGTCTGATTATGAACCTGCCACACAGTGCGAATGAGTTCCTCGAGACGGCTGTCAGCCTGGCTGGCCAAGAGTGTATGATCCACTACTACGACATTCAACACGATTCAGATCCATTCGAACCCGGTATCGGGGCGATTCGGGCGGCAGCCGAACCCGACTATGAGGTGCGCGTTGAGACCGAACACGTCGTTCGGTCGTACGCTCCACACGAGGTGAACATTTGTCTCGATGTTCGGCTCAGTCGGCGGTAGCCGAACGGGTATAGCCAACCGGCTGTAAAGGGTCGTATGGGAACGGTCGAACAGTTATTTATTACACCTGATGGTGGCGAGTCGATGAGCCAACAGGAGTCGGTCGACCTCGTCGAAGGCGGAATCGTCGGCGACCGCTATCTACGCGGGACAGGCCACTACGCACCGTACGATGTCTGTGAGGTGACGCTCATCGAGAGCGAGGCCATCGACCGCGTCGACCGCGAGTTCGACATCGATCTGCGGGATGGTCGACACCGCCGCAACATCGTCACTCGCGGCGTTGACGTTCACGAACTACTCGAAACCAGCTTTCGGATCGGTGATGCCGAACTCCGCGGGACGCGCCCGCGACCACCTTGTGCCCACCTCGAAGACGTCGCTGGCGAGGCAGGCGTCGCCAGCGCCCTCGTCGACGGGCGGGGTGGCATCTGTGCACGCGTGCTCTCGGCTGGGGCCGTCGCTGTCGACGATCCCGTCGAGATCACCGAAGCCGATCCCCGATCAGTTGGTGCTGCTATCGCCGAGCGACTCGCGGCCCGCGATTCCGAGTCGTAGCCCGGCTGTGTGGCCGCCGTACACACTCGACAGAGCCTTTTGAGTATTCTCGGCCACCACTCTGTATGGACTCACGTCAGTTGAACCGACGTCGACTGCTCGGTGCCGTCGGAGCCACCGCGACGGCCGCGCTCGCGGGCTGTCTCCAGTTCACCGACAACATTCCGCTTGTCGGGCGAACCGACGACGCCAACGATGGCGAGATTGTAGAGGACCCGGACGGCCCCAAACCGGTGCTCGCCGACGAGTCACTCTACGTTGGCCACTCGGCTGAGACGCTCCGGTCGGCGGCCACGGGTGGCGGCCCTGGTGTCGACGGCATCCCTTCTATTGATGACCCCTCCTTCGAGTCAGCCGACGAAAGCGATCTCGACGACGACCACCCGGTTTTCGGCGTCGTCCGCAACGGGGTAGCCAAAGCCTACCCGCAGTACGTGTTGGTCTGGCATGAGATCGTCAACGACACGTTCGGCGACGAGCCAGTAGCCGTTACCTACTGTCCGCTTACCGGCACTGCCCAAGGATTCGGGCGTGGCGAGACGACGTTCGGCGTCTCCGGAGATCTGGTCAACAGCAACCTGATTATGTACGACCGTGGCACCGGCACACGCTGGCCGCAGATCGCTGCAACCGGAACCCAAGGCCCGTTTGAGGGTGAATCTCTCACGGAGTTCCGCGTGATCTGGACGACTTGGGACAACTGGCGAGAGGCCCATCCGGACACCGACGTACTGACCTCCGATACCGGCTACCAGCGTCGGTACGGCAACGACCCCTACGGGGAGTACGCCCCGCCGAGCGACTACTACGCCGACGACCGGCTTATTTTCGAGCCACTGGAGACGACAGACGACGAACATCCCAAGGAAGTCGTTATCGGTGCACGGACGACTGACGGTGCGATTGCGTTTAATAAGGAGCGACTGCTCGACGAATCGGTGTTGCAGGGCGAAACTGACGAGGCCGCCTTCGTCGCCGTTGCTGATCCTGACCTGGAGACAGGATACGTATACCGACAGAACGGGGCCAGCGTCGACCCGGCGGGCGACGGCCAGTACACCGTCGACGGCGAAACTGCCTCCGCAGACGAACTGCCGCTGGATCGTGTACTCGCCTTCGACGGCATGCATTTCGCCTGGCATGCCTTCTATCCGGGGTTGACCTATGTCGACTAACACAGCAGGTCGGCTCGTCGTCGACCCGAGTAGGCGGCTGCTACGGGCAGTAGTCGGTGTCTTATGCCAGCGCGCTGGTCAACTGGTTTTTATTGGGACGGTCATCGGCTACCTCGTTCTTTACTCGGTTGCGATTGGCCACCTTGGACGGGCGACCACACCCGGGTCCATTGGCGTCTCGGTCGTCGACGATCCTCTGAGTCGGCTGTTCGAGTCGACCGGCCCGTTCCAGTACGAACCAGTTGCCTTTGTCGAACTGTGGGCCGTCGAGTACCTCTTTGCGCCGCTGAATGCGGTGGTCGGTGTTGGGCTGGCCGTCTTGGTCGGGCTGAATCTCGCGGTCGCCTACGGCGCGTGGCGCAGGCCGGCAGCCTGTGGGATTCCCGACTCGACAGGGGCTGACGGCGCGGCGGGTGCTCTCGCGGGTATCCCGGCTCTGCTGTCCGGAACTGTCTGCTGTGGGCCGGCCATTCTCCTTGTTGTCGGCGTTCAGGCGACCGCCGGGCTGATGGCGGTCTTCCAGTGGCTCCTGCCGGTGGCAGTTGTCCTGCTTGTTGGCTCGCTGTTCGTTGTGAGTCGACGGGTCCGACTGTAAGACGGCGTGGGCTGCTGGTAGTCGACGAGTAACCAATTAACTGGATCATTCAAGCGCAGAGCTACGGCCTCTGACTGGATTAGAAAGGCCTAATCTAATAATTATAATACCCAAACTTAATATGCTGTCCTAACTAACCGGTGGCTAATGACGCCAGACGTCGACTGTAGTCGAGTACAGGCTCTCTCACGACGCAATTTCACGATTGGCGTAGGGTCGCTGACGGTGGCCGGATTTGCTGGCTGT
>SL_4KL_010_BRINEDRAFT_10000049_pt1 | contig 44142 bp, 43 predicted proteins | sample SodLak_010_BRINE_2_FD_10664 | JGI IMG/M metagenome (IMG submission 10664) | reverse complement strand
AAATCTGACATCGTAACCACATTCTCCAAGAAATGTGTACCTCGCTCTATACGACGATTCAAAATATCCCAATCAATTGCCTCATCTAAGAACGCATCTACTTTTTCTTCCAACGAACCATCTACCTCATCCTTGAATACGCGCCAATCGGGAGATTCCTCATCTACAACCGTTGAGAGGTTAATATGGCCGAGGTTACAATTATGAACCAATGAACCATTAACGAAGAATCTATTCGTTTCAGGAACTGTAAGGTCATATACTTCAGTAGGTTCTGATGCTTCAATAGATTTTACCGTCAAGTAATCAGAATCGGTATAATTTCTACCTTCAAAATTGAACTGCTCTTGTTTCACGGTGGTTTCTAATCCAATGTAATTCATAAATTTCTTTGCAGATTCTTTTGTAATAGAAAGACGGATTTGGTCATTTCTTTCTTCATATGTAGATACATATCTACGTGATTGAATTCCAAATGCACCTAATACTCGTTGTAATTCATCTGTTAATTCGTAACTACTTGTTGCAAATTGAATTTGATTATTATTTTTACCACCAATACCAGCATCTGCGGTGAATAAACCACGAAGGAAAGCTAATTGTTCATTTTCGGAGAATTCATAAAAACAATCTGGTAATTGTCTTTCGGTAGCCATAGCATATTTGAATCCACATTCATCACCGGTTTGATATGCATATTTAGATTCTGTTTGTTCTTGATATGATACACCATCATCTTTCAATGGCTTTCTTTCTCCAAACATATCATGGTAATGTTGAAGGACCGGTTCTTTTAATTCAAAATCGCCATCTTCTTTATTAAATGAAATCCCAATTGAATTTTCAGTTAACCAACCATCACCATGCATCCAACCTATTGTTAATGCTCTCCATGATTCTTCTGTATTCATTTGTACAGGAGATGTTAATGGATTTTCTTTCATCCATTTTACAGAATGTTCACCAATTTCCAAGTCTTTTGCTTCTACCCAACCTTCATTTGTATAAAACTCATGGTCTGGGGTACATCTAATTGGTATCTCTCCATCTAATTTAACAACTAATGTTTCTTTTTCACCCTGAGGAATTAATCTTGCTTCAGAAGATATTTGACTTATATTGGTATCTGTAGCAACTCTATTATCATTGAAATCACTAATTTTTGATAATCCATTTTCCGTTAATACTAATTCATCTTCAGCTATACATGCTTCGTATTCTTCCAACGGTTGTTCACCACACGGATTAGTAGCTAGTATTTCATGTTCTGGGTGTTCATCGATATCGAAGGAGTGCATTTTGTTTACACGGTCCATAAATATCATTCCGGGTTCACCGTTTCCGTGTGCGCCTTCTACAACACGTTCCCAAATTTCTCGTGCTGGTATAGATAATGGTTCGCCAACTTCTACATATTCACCAAGTCCGAACCAACTGTACAAGTCTTTAGTTTCTGGATTGGCAATGTATTGTTCATCTGTTCGCGGATTAATAAGGTCGTATTCTTCATCATTCTTGACAGCTTCCATAAATGCATCTGTAACACCTATAGATATATTGAAATTAGATAAGTGACCTTCTGCCGCATTTCGAAGATGTTTTGGAACGCGTTCTGTTCCATTGTCATCTGTTTGGACAAGTTCTCTTGCTTCTTCTAATGCTTCACCAAAGCTGTTATGTGTAAAGTCGTCTGGGTCATTTAATCGAAGCGAATGTGCAAGAGAAACATCCTTGTTTTTCGCATGTATAAACTGTACAATATCTGGATGGTCAACGCTTAATATCGCCATCTGTGCGCCCCTACGTTTACCACCCTGAGCGATAGTCTCACACATCTGGTCAAACGTGCGCATGAAAGAAATCGGACCTGATGAAATACCTCCAGAGGAACCTACGCGGTCTCCATATGGGCGTAATCGTGAGAAAGCATATCCGTTTCCACCACCACTTTGGAAAATCTTAGCGGCTTCTTTAACGGTTTGATGAATATCATCGATATCATCTTCTGGAGAATCAACGAAACACGCAGATAATTGTTGGAATTCGTTACCAGCATTCATCAATGTTGGTGAATTTGGCATGAATCCAAGCGTCGTCATCTCATCATAAAATTCATCTCGTGTTTGTTGAACGGTTTCTTGTATTTTTTCTGGTAATTTCGGTACGATTGTACTATACGCGAATGCAACAATATTAGAGTCATCAACTTCGACAGTTGCTGATTCGTCTTCTAGTCCTACGCCAGGGCCGAATACTTCATCACAGAGGTCTCGGCGTCGATTTACATTTGCTTCTGGTTTAATATCTAGTGGAGTCGCTTCGATTGTAAATCCTGCATCATCTGCATGAAAAACGGCATCCGCTAGTGCGACGTTAGATGCAACGCGGTCGAATAGTTCTTCAGGGGTTTCGATAACTTCGCCATCTTCGTCTTTCTTTAGATAACGTGCGGGTAGAATATTGTTGTATGCATTTGATGTTAATACTTCTTCTACGGTATCGCCTGTTACTCGTTTTATTGGTAGTTTTACTTCGTCTATACTAAATTCTCGTTCGTTGTTTGTGTTATCATCGTTAGTCATTTGTGTGTATTCACCTGTATTCATTAAGGGGGTAAATGATTTATTGTACACCCTGTAATTAGTGTATTATATACATAGATTCTGAACTTAAAAACGTATCGGAAAATGATATTTTATATATTGTGCCAAAACTTGTATAGGATTATACGTGTATTATATTTGGTATGACAAGTGATAAAACAGAAATTGATATATTAAAAGATGATGATAACGTTTTTAATTATATCACCGCGTATCTTAGAACAAACAAGAATTAGAAGATATTCTTAAGATTGGGAATGATAATACAGGTGAAGAAGAAAATGTTACAGATTTAGATTATTGGGATTAGATTGGAGCGTAATTAATCATTCTATTTTTGTGGCAGAGTATAGGAATAATATTCCTGATATTGTGAATAATATATCACCCCATATTGAGCCGTGAGAGTAATTGAAATAGTTCCATATTATGTTATAGGTTCCTGTTATAATTATCAATGTTGACAATATTTTTAATATTCCTTTTTTATTTATTACTTGTTTATTCATATTTTTAATATAATTTTGTCATGTATAAGTTTACGTGTTTAATTTTGATATATCTGTTAGTTCTATTGTTATTTCTATTTTGTTAAATTTTTCTGATACATCTGTTATTACTTTATTTGGGTTGTAGTTATACTCTGATAGTGTTGATTTTATCACTTCTAATCCGTTTTTGTTTTGTAATCGGATTCGTAATCCATATAGTACATCTCCATGTTCTTCAATATATTTTCCTTTCATAGATACGTCGTAATATGATTCTTTTGAGCGGTATACTTCGTCTCTTTTTTCATCTTTGTCAACAACAGCACGATATTCGTTTAAATGTTCATGCAATTGTTCATCTGTTTTAAATTTTTCATATAATGATTTTACATTTTTTTCTAGTTTTTCTATGTTCATATTATATTATTTAGTTAAGTAGGTTAAATAAATTTATATATTATATTTATGATGTGATTTATTATAATATGATTTATATTTATTACGAATATCTGATTAAGAGTTAAAATCTGCTCATATTAATTTTTGGGAAAATATATTTATTTTACAATTTCGATGTTATTAACACCTTTTTAAATATTATTCATGTTGCAATAATTGTTCATTTATTAAACCAATATATAATTTCTGATTTAATATTTACAATAGTTTATTTATCGTTACAATTTTATTTAGTTTATATTTTTATATTATTATTTATATTAATATTATTTTTATTTTATTCATTACAGTATTTATTATTTATAGAAACAAAAATAATTAATGAGTATTTATAGGATAAGTTATATATGTTCGAATAAATATTATTTTATTATATTATGAATAAAGAATATATAATAAGAATAATTGGTTTAATTGCAATTTTTACAGGTATAGCAGCTATTTTTTAATTTTATATCAACAGATTTATTTTCATCTGCGATAACAAATTATTTATTTATTATTTTTATAACATTTTCAATGTTTGTTATTTCATATCGAACAGATAAGACATTTTTTATTTTAACAACTAGTGTGATATTTATTATTGCAAGTATTATTAGTTTATTTGGAATTGTTGGGATGTTATTTTCAAGTGATTTAGCTGTATCTATGTATTTAGGTTTAGTGACAGTTATATTGCTTATTTCTATTTATTTATATGAGGTAGATAAAAATTACGTAACGAATAAAAGGTTACAAATTATGTTAGTTATTATTTGTATTATTTTTGTATCTGTTGCTATTGTTGATGTTTCAACAAGTGTAGAACAAGAAATCAAATTAAATGATACAATAGAACAAGATACAGATTATAATATTGGAAACGTTCATTTAACGAGGTCATATTTACCTATGGAATATCGTGTTAGTGAAGAATATGGATTATGTATAATTAATCCTGATGTAGAAGATAGTGAGGAAGTAGATAGATTTATTGATGATAATGATAATATTAAATTATCTGTTATGATAACAAGTAAGGGAAATGATTTGTTAATTAATGAGAGAACAGACGATATTTTAATTAGAGAAGTAAGAAATGTTGAAGAAAGAGGAGATTTATTTAATATTGATGGAGTTCCACTTGAAAAGAAAGATACGTGTGAATCAGATTCTGATGAAACAAAAGCTATTTTGTATAAAGTTTAGTTATAACCTATATATTTTTTTATTCTTTTACAAACATATTTAACGTTATTTATAATATATTATATATAATATGTTTGAAAAATTATCCATTAAATATAATATTAATTTTCAAAAATTAGTTATTTTATTAATCATTAGTTCGCTACTTATTTTGGGAATTAGTATTATGTTTTTGTTTGTTATGGATGATAGTTCTGAAGAAGATAATATTGTATTAAATGAATCAGAAAATAACATTAAATATGTTGAAGGAGATGTTGAATTATATATTACAGATAATAATGATAATATTATAACGAATTTAGATTCAGAGGGTGATGATGTATATATTTATGAGACAGGTTCTTTTGAAATTATAAATTCTAATACGGATGACGTTGTTGATTCTTTTGTTATTTCAGACTCTAATGTTTTAAATACATCTTTTGAGGTTATTGACGATACATTATTACAAGCAAAAAATGAAATTGTTTTTCATGTTAACGAAACTTATGACGATGATGTAATTAAATATGCATGGAATTTTGATGATGATTCTGAATTATTAAAAACAGATAATGAAAGCATAACATATGAATTTGAATCTGGTGGAGAATACACAGTTACATTAAAAGCTGTTGATTCACAAGGAAATATTGATTCATATTCTAAGGATATTAACGTAGAACCAGATGAATTAATTGCTTTAGCTTCTGTTGACGATTATGAGGGATATGTTACGACAGATTTTGAATTTGATGCTATTGATTCATTAAATTCAAGTAATTATGCTATTGATTCATATAATTGGTATTTTGGAGATAGTAATCAGTCAGAAGGTGAATCTGTTACACATAATTATAACCAATCTGGATTTTATGAAGTTGTTTTAGAAGTTATTGATTCTGATGGTGAATCTGATACAGATAATATTACGATTGATGTAGATGATACATCAATTGAGGGTGAATTTGAAGTTAATAAAACATCTGGATTTGTTGGTGAATATTTTGAGTTTAATATAATTTCTGCAAGTACATCAGGAACAGATATTGATGAAATTAAGTGGGATTTTGATGATGGAACAACAAAAAAAGATAAATATGATGTAGAATATTCATTTAATGAAACAGGAAAATATGAAGTTAATTTAACATTGGTAGCAGATGATGGTACAAAAGATACAGATTCAGAAACGGTTACGGTTAATGAGACATCCATATCTGCAAATGCGTATTCAAATGAAACAGAAAAAGAAGTTAATGAAACATTTGCGTTAAATGCTTCTAATTCTACGTCTGAAGGAGTTGAAATTGAAGAATATAATTGGGATTTTGATGATAATAATACAAAAACAGGAGAATTTGTTAATCATTCATTTAATGAAACAGGAGAATATAAAGTTAATTTAACAATTGTTGATGAAAATGGAAATGAAAGTAAAGACAGTATTAATTTAACAGCAACATCTGGTTTAAATGCTGTAATTGATGTAGATGAAAAAGAAAAAGGTGTTGAGGAAATTTTTGAATTTTCAGGAGATGATTCAACAGCAAATAATACAGACATTAAATCGTATGAATGGAATTTTGGAGATGGAATGACAAAAGAAGGTAAAAATGTATCTTATGTATATACAGAACCTGAAATTTATGTTGTTGGATTAACTATTATAGGTGAAGATGGTATGACAGATTCTGAAACAATAACCGTAGAAGTTGTAGATTAATTTATTTTATATAGTATTAGGTATAATATATTTTATGAATTATAATTGTGTATTTTGCAATAAAGAATTTAAAGATGCTTCTATTAAAGAATATAATTTTTGGGATTTACAGTTATTTGTTGATGACCAGTATTATATAGGTCGAACGGTTGCTGTTTTACGGGGGAGACATATAAGTAATATTATTGATTTGCATATAAATGAAAGAAAAGAATTATTTAATGATGTTTTACCAGATATTAATAATTCATTAGATAATTTATTTTCACCTGATTTATACAATTATGCTAGTTTAGGAAATGATTGTCGTCATTTACATTTTCATATAATACCTCGGTATAAAAAACCTGTTAAATTTGATAATCAAGTATTTATAGATGAATATTGGAATCAAACGTATTCTCAAGATTATAAAAGAAGAAAACTTGATATAGAAAGCAAACGTAAATTAATTAATTTGATAAAAGAAGATTTATAAGCATAGATATATTGATGTTATATATGAATTATAAATTTGAAGAAAAAGAAGTAACAAGAACAAAACCATTTATTACAATTAATGGTGAAGAACTTCTTGCATGGACAGTATATGAGTTTATTGTAGAATTAGAAGGGAAAGACGGTTTTACAACGCTTAGATGGAGTCATGAATATGATGATGTTGCAGAGCCTATGATTGAAGAAGGTCTTGTTGAAAGAGATAATCGTGGTAGTTGGTATGTTGGAGATGAGGATAGGTTAAAAGAGCTTAAAGAATTTTTAGAGAATAAATTTTATAGTTAATTGTGTGTATTATACGTTAACAAGCAAATATATGATATATTATATGTTATATTTTTTTCTATTCCAAACATATAAGTAATACCGATGTATAGTAAAAAACGCACAATGAATAATGATGATTTAACAGAACTACCCGGTGTAGGACCCTCTACAGCAGAAGACCTTGTAGAGGCAGGATTTACAAGATATCAAGATATTGCTGTTGCTGGCGTTGGAGAATTGACGGCAGATACAAGTCTTGGTGACAGTAAAGCTCAATCAATTATTAATGCTGCGCGTGAAGAAGCAGATATTGGTGGTTTTACTAATGGTACAGAAGCACTAGAAGCCCGTAAAAATATCGGTAAAATTACGACAGGTCATAGTGAAATTGATGAAATTATGGAAGGTGGAATTGAAGAACAAGCAATTACGGAATTCTTTGGGGAACATAAAACGGGTAAATCACAGTTTACGCACCAAATGGCTGTTAATGTACAGTTACCAGAAGAATATGGTGGAACAGGTAAAAGAGCTATATTTATTGATACAGAAGATTCTTATCGTCCAGAAAGAATTATCGACATGGTTCATGGTTTACCTGATGAAGTTTTACAAGCGTGTATGGATAGAGATGGTGTAGATGGAACACCAGATGATGAATGGGCTATGGATGAAATTACCGATATTTTCCTTGAACGTGTTCATAATGCTACAGCACGTAATACAAACATGCAGATGATGATGGTTAAAAAGGCTACAGAAATTGTTGAAGAATTCCGTGATACAGAATTCCCTGTTGGCTTACTAATTGTAGATTCTATTATTGGTCACTTTAGAGCCGAGTATACAGGGCGAGGAAAACTTGCTTCACGTCAACAGAAACTTACACAACACGTTGATGATATTACAGAGTTTGCTACACGTTACAATGCAGCCGCAATTATTGCAAATCAAGTTATGAGTAATCCTGACCAATACTTTGGTGACCCAACAAAGGCTGCTGGAGGTAACGTTATTGCTCACAGAAGTACGTTCCGTGTCAAACTTCGTGAAGGTAAAAAAGATAAGAAGGTTTTCATGCTTGAAGATGCACCAAATCTTGCCGATGGTCAAGCAACATACAGAGTTACCGTAGATGGAATTACCGAATAAGTTAAATTAATACAATAGTTTTATTTTGTTTTTTAATTGCGTATCCTTGTTGTAATGTTCGATTAAGAATTTTTTCAGCTTTTTCTTTATTTACACCATTTTTTACGCAATTTGAAATAATATTTTCTTCTGTAGGTTCTTCAACAGATTCTATAGAATCTAAAACAATTTCTTTAGGACTTCTATTGTCTTTTTCAGGTGTATCTTTTGGGAATACGCTTTCTTGTTCCTCTAAACCACCCATATTTTTTATTTCTTCAAATTCAGGGCCTTTTTTACTTTGTTTTGTTATTAATTGTGTTCTTGCAGCAATTGCTTGATTATGGTCTTCTGTTTCAAATGCAATTTTATATTTATCAAATTTATAACTTTTATTACATTCCATACATTGTTTCGATTCTGTTTTCTTACTTGCTATTGTAATTCCGCGACAATATTTGTCTGGGCAAACTATAACATAATATAACATTAAATCATAATTAGTATTTGATGTATAAATATATTTCTTATGATTTATTTTTGATAGAAGCATAGAATTAAATGTTTTGAATTACTATAATTTACTAATATGCCTTGGACTTCTGAATATAGACCTAAAAATTTGCAAGATATTGTAGGAAATAATAAACAGATTAATAAATTAAAGAATTGGGCAAATAATTGGACAACAGATTCTGAACCAATTATTTTGTATGGTCCACCCGGACTTGGGAAAACATCAGCCGCATATGCCCTTTCAAATACAATGAATTGGGAAATAATGGAAATGAACGCAAGTGATAAAAGAACCGGAGAAATCATTGATAAAATCGCTGGTGAGGCATCTAAGACAATTAGTTTAACAGGAGAACAAAGAAAATTGATTATTCTTGATGAAGCTGATAATTTACATGGGAATTCTGATAGGGGCGGTAAAAGAGCAATTACAAATACAATAAAAAATACAAATCAACCAATTATTTTAATTGCAAATGATTATTATGATTTAACAAGGGGATTAAGAAATTCTACAACCGGTATTGAATTTAAACCGATTGATGAAACAGAAATTGCAAAAGCATTACGTGATATTTGTAATGATAAAAATATTGAATATGATATTGATTCATTGAGAAATATTGCTAAAAATGCAGACGGTGATTTAAGGGCCGCAATTAATGATTTACAAAAAAATGCTGTTGGGAAAAATAAATTAAAATCATCCAATTTAATTTTAGATTCAAGAAATAAAAAAGTAGGTATATTTCCATTTTTAGATTTTATATTAAAAACAGGAGATGCAAAAAATGCTCAAAATGAAGCTCAAAAATTAGATATGACGCCTGAAGAAATTTTTCGTTGGATTAATGAAAATTTACCTAGACAATATGAAGGTGAAGAATTAGTTAATGGTCTAAATAATTTAACGAAAGCAGATATATGGTTATCTAGAACAAGAAGAACACAAGAATATAAATATTGGAAGTATGCTAATGATGAATTAACAACAGGGGTATCTAGTGCTCGTAATAAAAAGCATAGTGGTTGGACAAGATGGCAACCACCTAAATGGAATAATAAAAAAGGAATATCAAAAAGTTTATTAGAAAAAATAGCTTTCCGTTCTGGTTGTAGTATTCAGACAACAAAATTAGAAATAATACCTATTATATCAGAAATGATTCCATATTGTAAACCTCGTGATTTAACAGTTCTTATTGCATCTTGGTATGATATGAATGCAAGTGAACTTGCAGAATTAACAGGTAGTGGAAAAACAACTAACAAAGTACAAAGTATTATTGAAGATGCAGAAGAATTAAAACAAAATTTTGATATTAAATCTACGGATGCATCTATTATGAAAGTAGATAAAAAAGAAAATCAAAATAAAGAAGATGAAAATAAAACAGATACTATTAAAGAAAATCAAAATAAAGAAGATGAAAATGTTGAAGAAAAAGATGAAGAAAATGACCAAGCTGCATTAGATGATTTTATATGATTATCTTACATCTATCTCATCATATTTATCAGGTACAACCATTCGGATAGGAATTGAATTTTCATCATTTAATCGTTCTTTATAACATTTAATACAACTTCTTTCATCACCATTATCAAAATAAATATCTTTAAACATTTCACGTAAATCTTCTTTTATACAATACCTAAGTGCTTCATCTGTTGTATTAACACGATGTTTATGATGATTTAATTCTTCATCAACAATTTTTTCAAATCTTTCAGCAGGATGAATACTACTTAATTCATCAACATTTGTATTTTTATCAATAGGTAATCCATCAGGCATATGTTTATCACATAAAATTGGTGTATTTGTTGTAAAACGATTTGCTAAATTTTTAATTTTTTTCTTTGAACGATAAGAAATATTCATTATAATATATTTGATATTTATAATACATAAATTTATTTATGATATGATTAAATCAATAGAGGAACAAACAATAACATTAACAAACAAGCTAGCAAAATTACTTGAATTATTTTTACAATTAATTCTATATTAAATTCACTTAGCGTATCATTAAACACTAATTGTGAAAATCCTCTTAGTATATGCCCCCCATCTAATGCGAATGTTGGAATACAATTAAATACAGCTAAATTGAAATTAATCCATGCAGTCCAAAACAATACATTTATACTAAAGTAAACAGTTTCCACAGCAAAATCTGGAACAATACTAGACATTTCATAAAAGTTTTGAATCATTGGACTAAATCCGGGGAAATTAGCTTCTATACCCGGAGTTAAACTTGCTAAAGGCAGTAATAAAACAGCAAGAATATTTTGGATGTTTTCAATAACTGTATTTTGGAATGTTAATAAATCATAAAATTGCTGCGTCGGATATATATTTATACCTAATAAACTTGTACTTAATCCACTAATATTTTCACTTATAAATGAAGAATTATCTGTATTTTCGATTTCAATAGTTTTATTTGTAACAGTATCATCTTTATCTAAATATGTTATATTCATTTCTTCAGATGAATTTACATTATCCATAAATGTATCTTTATCATATACGCGGTTATCATTTATACTGAATATATATGTAGATTCGGTTTCTTCAAACCCTAATTCATTCATTAATTCATCAGAATCTCCTTTTGTAATATAAGTCCCAACAGGGAATTCTGTAACATTTTCGTTTTGAAGTGTTAAATTAACATAATTTGTTTCAGATTCAATCATTTTATTTTGAAGTTCAGATGGATTACTTATTTTTTCACCATCAACCTTTTTTATAGTATCTTGAATATTTAATCCATATCCATCAGGAACACTTGTAACATAAGCACTACCTTCTATATCTATAGTCTCATTTTCATTAATTGTAAGTGTTTCAGAATCATTATTTATTGTTGATTGGAATTGTTCTTGAGAATCTATTTCTTGACCATCAACACTTGTAATTCTATCGCCTTCTGTTATACCCATTCTTTCTGCTGGAGAATCATCTAAAACAACAGATACTCCTATTCCAAGAGCAGGTGAAATTAATGATGTAATTAAGAAAAACATTGCTAAAATTGTTACAATATATATTAAATAATTATTCATTATCCCGGCAGCAAACATTCTTAATTGGTCTGGAATTTCAGCTTCTTCAGAACTTTCTTCATCAGGTTCAACAAACGCACCCATTGGAATTAATGCTGCAAATATTACACCTGTAGATTTTACTTCTATATCACCAACACGGCATAATATTGCATGTCCACCTTCATGAACAACCATTCCAATTAATAATCCAATAATAATTTCAGGTGCTACAGAAAGAGGTAAAAATCTATTTACGCCGGGTATAACCACCATATCTGATGGTCCTTGTATACCTATTTCACTTGGTTGTGTAAGAACACCAAATACCGATACAAATACGAAAAATATACCAAATAAAGCCGTTAAAACAGCAGCTATAACACCTGCATTACCCCATGGAATCCAAAATTTTTCATATTTATGAGCAATATTATCAATCGTGTCTAATCCATATTTCGAACGAAGAGTTAATATTGGACCCCATATATTTGCAAAACTAGGCATTAAATCTTTTTTATCTATAATTATAGCAATTATTGTATACAACAATATAAATCCAATAACATATTCCCATGTAATCATTTATGTAATTATAATATATTCTAAACAGTTATAAATACGTCGGAAGATAATTACAATGATTCAGCAATTTTTTCTAATCTTTCAACAGAATCAGCATCATCAATATCTTTCGTATCTCTTAAATCAACAAATCTAGGAAATCTCAATCCATATCCGCTATTATACTCTGTTGATGGTTGTACTTCTTCAAATCTTACTTCAATAACTTTTTTTGGATTAATATTTACTTTTTTGCCGTTTTGTTCTATAATTTCTTTTTCTAATTCTGGCGTTAATGTTTCTAACATATCATCAGTTAATCCAATTCCTACATCACCAACATGTACAATATTATCATTATTCCAAATACCAAGCTCTAAAGATGATATGTAATCAGAATTTCTTCCATCACCATATTTACCACCTATAATAATGGCATCAATTGTTTCTCCTTCAGGCTTTAATTTTAACCATTTTTTACCGCGTGAATTTGGTTCATAATTAGAATATGGATTTTTTATCATATTTCCTTCATGACCATCTTCTTTTGCTTGCGTCATTAATTCTTGAATATCACTAACACTTTCACATTTAACGCATTTTGATACAATTGTCGAATCACATATGTTCATTAATAATTTTCTTCGTTCGACAAATTCATTGTCTATCTGAATTCCTAAATCTCCATGATATAAAATATCAAAGAAATGTGGTTTAACAGGGATTTTATCAATCATTTCTTGAATATTATATTTTCTTCGAATTCTTTTTTGTGTATTTTGGTATGTTTGAGGATTTATATATTTTTTAGATTCATATCCGACAATTTCTCCATCCAACACGACCGTATCTATTTTGACTTTATTTTTAATAATTTTTACAACATCTGGTAATGAAGAAGTTACATCTTGTAAATTTCTAGTATATAATTTAATTTCGTCTCCTTTTTTATGTGCTTGAATACGAAAACCATCATATTTATATTCCCCATATACAAAATCCGTATTTATCTCATTCATAGCTTCTAAGGGCGTACTTTTTTCAGCTTTCATAGATAATAATGGAATTTCACAAACAGATAATGATATATTATCTATACCTTTTTGACCTTTATCACTTGCTATTTTTGCTACGTGACCGGCATCATTTGTAAGCATTAATGCTCTTTCAATTTTATCTTCAGATATGTTATATGTATCAGAAATAGCTTTCCTAATTGTACCAGAACCTACACCAATACTCATATTTCCTAAAATCAATCTAGTTAAATATTTTGCTTCTATAGAAGAACATTTCAATAATAACGAAACAATATAATTTACTTTTGTTTGTTGACTACCAGAACCAGATGTTTCCGCAACTAATGAAAGTATATCAAATACTTCTCTAACTGTTATATGTGTTGACCCTAATCTTTGTTGACCAGAATTTGAATTAATATCATATTTATCAAATAATTCACCCATATCTGAAACCGTTTTAATGGATGATTTTAATTCATCTTCACTTACATTTGTTGCTTCTGAAATAGCTGAACGCATCAATGATGTACTAACTTGTGTTTTGCGCGAATCATATTTAGCAAATATTTGACCTTGGAAAAAACGTGGTATGATTTCTAAGGACTCAGTATCAGATTTTTCAAATGATTTTTGTAAATACTCTCTTTTCTTTTTACTTCCACTTTCATTGTTAATCTCTTCTGCTATATCTACAAAAGTTCTAAATTTCATACTATATTTTTATAACTCTAGTATGTTTAAACTTTCTATTTTATGTTGGTCTATTTGTTAACTCAATATCTATTGTTTGAACAGATTCATTTCTATACACATCTAAAGATATGGTATCTCCCGGTGAAGTATTTCTCATTATATAACTAGTTAATTCTTCATTTGTTTTTATATCATTACCATTAATACCTACAATAATATCTGGTGTTTCACTATCACTTTCTGAATATAATCTATCTGTATTTGGAGAATCAGAAGCAACGTTTTCTATAACAAGTCCTGAATCAACAGTTACATTTTCACTTACATCTACAATAGGACTTAATTCTATTGTTTGTATTCCAACATAAGAATGTTGATGATTTCCAGATTCAATTAAACTTTGTCCAACAACATCACTTAACCTAGACGAAACAGAAAAACCAATATTTTCTCCTTCTGTAGCTGTATTAACACCAATTACATTTCCAGTTTCATGTGATATAAGTGGCCCACCACTATTTCCTTCATTAAGTGCCGCATCTGTTTGAATTGAATCAGGTATTGTGAAATCTGTCATTGTTTGCATATTTCTATTTGTTCCACTAACAATACCAGTTGTAACAGTTCCAGATAATCCATTTGGAGAACCTAATGCGATAACAGATGTACCTCTATCAGGAAGTTCTGTTTTAAGATTTAATGATTCTTTATTATTAGGAATATATTCAGGTCGTAAAATAGCTAAGTCTGTAAATTCATCATATCCTACTAATTCTGCTTCTGTCCATTCTTGATTATAATATTGAATATGATGTTCATCTAAATCTTCTACAACATGTTTGTTTGTCATAATATACTCATCTTCATAAATAAAACCAGAACCCTGAGATTGGAAATCATTATCGCTTTGTGAATATATTGTTACAACACTTTGTAAAGAATCTTCAGCTATTGTTGATGAATCAAGCGTCGAATTTACAACAGAAACTTCTTGCGTATCATATTCTTCATCATCTTCAAATAAATCTGTTGCCGTTGGTATTATACCCGCCACATATAAACCACTAAATATACTTACACTTAAAAGTATAAAACTTAAGACTAAACCTAAAAATATTTGTATTTTTTTATTCATATGTTATTATAATTACATTTTAACCTATAATAGTCTTTCCAAAAAGTAATATCCAAAGGTTTTTTACTATTGATGTATTATACATGATTGAAGACGTATAAAAAACAAACAATACACTATATACAACAAACATAATAACAATGATTAAAACAAGAAAAGCAATTACGGATGACGAAGCATGGATTTTAGAAAAGCTATCACAAGAAAACGCAAATCATGATTTATTCAGACCTGAAGATTTCATTGTAGCTCTTGATGCAGATACAGATGAACGTGTAGGTTTTGGATGTGTTCAATATCATCGTAATATATCAGATGATACAGAATATGTCGAACTAGGTAATATTGTAGTTCTTGATAGAGCCTCTGAAGAACAAGGGTGTTTACTTATTACAGAACTTGCACAACAAGCACAAAATAGTGGGAATCAACAAGTATTTTCATTCCCTCATTCACATCATGATTTATTTGAAGAAGTTGGATTTATTGAAAAAGATAAATCAGAACTTCCAGAAGTAATGCAAAAACGAATTGTAGAAGAAAAAGAAAAACATTCTAATGTTGCGTCGTATTCAGAACAACCAAAAAATATTGAATATGATATCAAAGAAGAAGATGAATTTGTTAAACCAGAAGGTACGACAGATGAAGAAGTAGAAAGTATTAAAGAAGAATTAAATCTAGGTGATAATACAACAACAAAATATTCAATTTAAAAATTAATAAAATAAAAATAATTTTATAAAACTAATTATTGTTTACGTCTGTATGCGATTAAACTACCAGCGATAAGTGCTATTGCCGCAATTACAGCCGTAAATCCGGGTTGGCTTGGGTCTTCATCATCACCATCATCTTCTAACGTCATAATCAAGTCAATTTCTTCATCTCCATCATCTATAACTGCTCCTGCTGAGAAGTCTTCATACCCATCAACAGATGCTTCAATATCATAATCTCCATCTTCAAGTTCTACGATAGCAACACCATTTTCATCCGTTTGAACATCTTCTACTATTTCACCATCTTCTTCAACATCTAATGATACGGATGGAATAGGGTCATCAGTATCTGAATCAACTGTCGTCATTGTTAATTCATGTGGACCATCATCTTCATCTTCATCATCTGCTTCACCTGTTACTTGTACAGTTACAGAATCTGTTGTAGATTCGCCTTCTGTGTCCATTACAGTTAATTCTACATCATATGTTCCTTCTGAATCGAACGCATGTGTAGTACTTACTCCTGTACTTGTTGAACCATCATCAAAGTCCCATGTGTATTCTAATTCATCTTGGTCTTCTTCATCGAAGGCAATTGCTGTGAATGTTACATCTTCACCAACATCTACTTCTTCATCAGCTATTATATCTTCGATTACAGGTGGTTCATTTGGAGCTTCTTCTACAACGATTTCTGTTGTCTCTGTTGCAGATTGGTCAGCATTATCTGTTACTGTTAATTCAACATCATATGTTCCTGCTTCATCATATACATGAGCAGGGTCTGTTTGCTGTGATGTTTCACCATCATCAAAGTCCCATTCATAATTGAGAGAATCTGATGTTGAATTAACATCTACATTGAATGTTACTTCATTACCTTCTGTTACAGGCGTGTCATCAGAACTAAATTCTTCAATTTCTGGAGGTTCATCTGCTTCCATCATAACAGCATCTCTATAATCATCATCAATTGGTCTGTATTGTATTTGCATATCTCTATCAACAGCAATGTGTGATAGGTTGAATTCTGCTGATACAGTACCATCATCTGTTACCTCTACTCTTTCACTGAAGAAGTCTGATTCAGCATCATTTTCTTCGGAACCTTCTGTTCTAACAACTATATCAATATCATCTGTTCCTGGTGCAATGTATGTGTCACCAGCAACTGTGGAGTTTTCAACAGCCGCAAGGCCGTGTTTTGTTTCTAATGTTTCTTCATCAACAGTAACGCTTGGGAGATTTGTTACGATATCTCTTTCAACGAATTCTGCTGTTTCATGAAGATTTTGGTCTGTGTCATCTTCATCATCTACGTATTTATAATCATTTAATAAATTAAATTCAATGTCATATTCTACTTCTTCGTTTACATCATATTCTCCTGACTCTGTTTCGAATATATCATCATTTTGTGTATCAAAGAACATGTAGAATTTGTTCTCATCAGCATCAATTTCAAAGTCTGCAGCATGACTTACATTAAGTGTTGTATTATCTTTATGTCTATCAGAATCTCTTTCTGTAATATCAAGTTCAAATTCTGATTTATCTACAAAGTCAGACACTTCTGTTTCATTGTTAAGAAGGTCTTGATTGTAAAGACCTGATGCTTCAACTTCGACAACAAACATATCTTCCATTGCTACATTTTCTTGTCTTGTTCCAACTTCTTCTACTTCATTAAGGTCTGCATCTGAACCTTGTGGCATAACCCAAGATTCAATGTTATCTGACTCTCTATCTGTAATCAATAACGATGAAAGGTCAGTGTTTCTATCAGCTACATATAATTCCATACTGTATAGACCAGTATCAAAGTTGCCGGAAACAGCAGGTAATTGTATGTCTTCTGCATTTGGTATTTCACCTCCTTCTACAACATTAAATACATCGTCAACTGTGTAATCATGATGGTCACCTGCTCTGTAAGTATCCATTTGAATTACAACATCATCTCCTTGACTATCTGCATGAACGTCAAATTCTAATTCATAATCATCTTCTGTAAATTCTAATGTTGCTTCAGTTGTTTCATCTGTTTGAACAGTGAATTCTACTATATCACCTTGGTTCTGTGTGTATGTACCTTGGTCGAATGTTGCTGCTCCATCATCAAAGAAATCAACTTCTATTTCGTCTGTTGTTGCTTCAGATGTTGAATCAGCAACTTCTAATTCAAATTCATATGTATCTTCATCTGCATCTTCAAATTCTAACGGTATTGTAAATTCATCTGTTTCAGAAGTATCTAAATTCGTTATTCTTACTTGTTCATTATCATCATCTTCTTCATCTTCTATGTGTACTTCTGAATTCGTAAGTTCTTCAGATTCAATTAAGTCATAAAGTTCTTCAGCATCTAATTCTTCATTGTGAACTAATACATCATATCCTGAACCTCTATTTGTACTTGTTACATTTAAGTCAACATCTGTATTATCTGTGTAAAGATTTACTGTAGAATCATTAAGTTCTGCATCTAAATCTTGTTCTACAGCACTCCATGAAATTATTTCATCATTATCTTCTTCTAGTGTGAAATCACCTTCTGGGCCAAAATCAGAATCATCTAATTCTGTATCAACCCTAAGTTCATGCGTGTTAAATCTATCACTTTCATGAACAGATAAATCTTGTACTAAGTTTTTATTATCATCTTCATCATGATAATATAATTCGTATGAACTATCTTCATCTAATGTATCAGAACCAAGTATAAGTTCTTGTCCAACATATACTGTTGTTAAAGATTCGCTCATATCAAAGTCTTGTTCATATCTTTCATCACCGAAATCACCATCACCAACAATTTCGAATGGAGCCATTAAACGGTCAATTTCTTCTTCATTTACATCATTATCAGCATCATATCCGTCAAATGTAAGACTGTCTATTTCATATACATCGAGTATATCATCATCTTCCACATCTGTAAGAGCTACAAAATAAGTATCTTCATCATTTAATGTTTCTGTTGTAGAAATTTCGTAATCAACAATTTCTGTTCCTGCATCAAATCCTTCTATACCAACATTTTCATCTACAACTGGATTTCCCTCTTCATCTTCTTCGTGAATAGATACAGTATATTCAACATTTGATGATGCTTCTTCAACTACAACGGAATCTCCATNTTCCGTTTCTTCTTGACCTGTTANATCTCCTTCAGGTGCATCAGCAAGTATGTAGTCACCTGTTGGTACAGTATCTAATTCTGTAGAATCAATGGTAACTACACCATCTTCATCTGCTTCAAATGCATCTATTCTGTCTCCTTCATAGTACAATACAAATTCATCTCCTTCTTCTATACTATCTCCTGTGACTTCTACAATATTTGGATAATCTAATTCAAAATCATCCATCTCATCAATGTCATACTCTACGGTATCTTGATGTTCATCTGCATAAGCCACAAAAGTAATGCTTGCTGCAACAATAAGAAATGCTACAAGCATTAATGTTGTAGTATTTTTTAAATAGTGTTGTCTATCATTCATAAATTCCTCAACATAACAATTATTTTAAAAGTCTAAAAGGGTTACCCCTACAAGGTACCCTATATGTGAAACTTACGCACACAAATAAGCAATAAATTATTAAGGTTTCATTCATATATATTATAACTTATTAATTTTTAGAAATTTTATTTTATTACTATTAAAATATAATTTATAAATTTAATATATAAATTTTGTTAATAATATTTTACAATTTTAATATTTATGGTTTTAAAAAGTAAAATTTAAGTTCATTACTAGTTAATAACTTTTCAGATATATCATCATAATATGCACCGGGATTATCTTCACCGGGAGTAAATTCTTTATCAGAAAATTCAATAGATTCAAGATGTTTATACTTTCCATACCATGTAGATAAATAATCTACATCTATATTATACTCTTCACCTGTATTTTTATCTTGAACTGTAATGTTTACGCGTCCAAATTTTGGTTGATTCGCTTTAACAAATTTTCCTTCACAATATGATTCGTCAAGATGGGAATCATCTTTTCGTCCAGATTCGAATATTAATAAGTTTGATAACCTCATATATTATTGTTCTATAAGTTACCCTATAAATTTATTTATATATAAAGAAATAAGTAAAATACAGAATTAATAGTATTTTATTAGTTAAATTTGTTTTATGTGATGGTATACTATACAAATTATTATGTTAAAATTAGAAGGGTTTAATAGGCTACAGTATATAGTATACACTGATGAGTGAACAAACATACGGAGCAGATAACATTACTAAATTAGAAGGTTTAGATGCGGTTCGAAAACGACCGGGAATGTTTATTGGCTCTACGAGTAAAAAAGGTCTACATCATCTTGTTCAAGAAGTTGTAGACAATAGTGTAGATGAAGCACTCTCTGGACATGCTGATGAAATTAGCGTAATTATTCATGAGGATGGAAGTGTGAGTGTTACAGATAATGGACGTGGTATTCCTGTAGATGATAAAGATGGAGAATCTGTTCTTAATATGATTATGACAGATATCCATGCAGGTGGAAAATTTGACTCTGATGCATATGCTGTATCAGGTGGACTCCATGGTGTAGGTGTTAGTGTTGTTAATGCATTATCTACAAAACTTGAAACCGTTATTAAAAGAGATGGTTTTGTATGGGAACAAACGTTTATTGATGGTGAACCAGAAGGTCTTGAAAAGACAAGAGAATTGTCTACAGATGAAGAAACCGGTAGTATGGTTCGATTTTGGGCAAACCCAGAAGCTTTTGAAACTGTTGAATATGAATTTGATATTATTCGTGGTCGTCTTGAAAATTTAGCTTATCTTAACCCCGGAGTAAAATTTGAAATTACAGATAAGAGAACAGAAGAAGAGTTGTATGAAGAATATTTATTCGAAACCGGTATTAGTGCTTTTGTTGAACATATTAATGAAGGTAGAGAACCGATTACAAAAGATATTATTCGTGCAAAAGGTGAAACAGATACAGATGATGGTAATCGTGTCATGGTTGATGTAGCACTTCAATATACAACAAGTACACAACAATCAGATTCTAGTATATTTTCATTTGCAAATAATATTGAAACTACAAGTGGCGGTACGCATGAAACCGGTTTCAAGACAGCTATTACACGCGTTGTAAATTCATATGCTGAACAACATGATTTGTTAGATGAAATTGGTGGTGAAAGAATGGGTGGTTCTCTTGTTCGAGAAGGTTTAACAGCAGTTATTAGTGTTAAACATAGTGACCCTCAATTCGAAGGTCAAACAAAAACAAAACTTGGAAATGCTAATGTTCGTGGAGTTGTTAGCAGTATTGTTACGGAAGAGTTTAATCGATATTTAGAAGAACATCCAGATGATGCTAAAGCAATTGTGATGAAAGCAATTAATGCGTATAAAGCAAAGAAAGCAGCTAAAAAAGCAGAAGAACTTACGCGAAGAAAATCTGCAACTGTAAATACACGTTTACCGGGGAAACTTTCAGATTGTCAAAAAGGAACGCCTGCAGAAGATGCAGAAATATTTATAGTTGAAGGTGACAGTGCTGGTGGAAGTACAAAACAGGCAAGAGACCCTGAAAATCAAGCTGTATTACCACTTCGTGGAAAAATTCTAAATGTTGAGAAAAATAGACTTAATAAGATTTTAAAACATGACCAGATTCAAAATATTATTACCGCACTTGGCACAGGAATAGATGATGAATTTGATATTGATGATTTAAGATATAATACTATTGTATTATTCGTAGATGCAGATGTTGATGGAGCACACATTAAAACATTAATGTTAACATTTATTTTCCGACATATGCCAGAATTGCTTGAAAATGGTCATGTATATGCAGCAAAATCACCATTGTTCCGTATTCGATATAAGGGTGAAACATATGATGCTATGACAGAAGCTGAAAGAGATGAAATAGTTGAGAATAAATGTAATGGTAATCCTGATAATGTTCAGAGATTCAAAGGTCTTGGAGAGATGAATCCTGAACAGTTATGGGAAACAACAATGAATCCAAAAAAGAGACGTTTAGAACAGATTACTATTCAAGATGCTGCAGAAGCTGACCGCGTATTCAGCATTTTAATGGGAAGTAAAGTTGAACCTCGGCGTAATTTCATTCGTGAAAATGCCGATGAAGTAGAGTGGATTGATATTTAAGGTGATTAAAATATGAGTACAAAAAACACAGAAGAAGATGAATTGTTTGAAGCACAGGCAGCAGAAGTTGAACAAGTATCCGTTGAAAATCAAGTACAAGATGCATATATCGAATATGCAATGAGCGTTATTGGTGGACGAGCATTACCTGATGTTAGAGATGGTTTAAAACCCGTTCAAAGAAGAACGTTATATAAAATGCATGATATGGGGGTGACAAATAATTCATCTCACCGCAAATCATCTAGCATTATTGGTGAAACGATGGGTGATTTACATCCACATGGAGATAAAGCAATATATGATTCATTGGTTCGAATGTCTCAAGATTTCAGTCTTGGTGTTCCACTTGTAGATGGACAAGGTAATTTTGGCTCTATGGATGGTGACCCTCCAGCAGCTATGCGATATACAGAAGCAAGAATGAGTGAATTAGCGGAAGATATGCTTGATGATATTGAAAAAGATACCGTTAATTTTAATCCAAATTATGATAATCGTCTTGAAGAACCAGAAGTACTTCCTTCAGCATTACCAAACTTGTTAATTAATGGAGCAAGTGGAATTGCTGTAGGAATGACAACAGATATTCAACCGCATAATGTTGGAGAAGTAATTGATGCAACAATTTATCGTATGAGAAATCCTGATTGTACAGTTTTAGAATTAATGGATTATATTGAAGGTCCTGATTTCCCAACAGGAGCAACAATTGTTGGTAGACAAGGTATTAAAGATGCATATGAGACAGGGAAAGGTAAGATTCGCGTTCGTGCAGATTATACAGTTTATAGGGACCAAAATCAAATTGTAGTTACGGAAATTCCGTATCAAAAACGTAAATCGAAACTTGTTGAAAAACTTGCTGGATATGCTAACGATGGAACAATAGAAGGTATATCCGATGTTAGAGATGAATCTGATAGAGATGGTGTTCATATTAGTATTGATGTAAAAAGTACAGCTAATATTGATATTGTTGAAAATAAGCTTATTGATAATGTTTTTGAAGAAACAATTTCAATGAATCAAATTGCACTTGTTGATGGCCAACCACAAAGATTAAATCTTCCATCTTTAATCGATAAGTATATTGAACATAGACGTGACGTGGTTCGGCGTCGATGTCAATATGAATTAAATGAAGCAAAAGACCGGCACCATATTGTAATGGGCCGTCTCAAAGCATTAGAGGATATAGATAATGTTGTTGAGACAATTAGAAACTCTGATGATAGAAAAGGAGCAATAGAGTCATTACAAAAAGAATTTGATTTCTCTGAAGCTCAAGCTGACCATATTACTCGTATGCAGCTTTCAAGTTTAACAGGATTAAAACAAGATGAGTTAAAAACAGAACGAGACGAGTTAAAAGTCACAATTGAAGAACTTAAACTTGTACTAAATAATGATTATGAATTAGATTCATTAATTATTGAAGAATTAGAAGAAATGAAAGCAAAACATAATCATGAACGAAGAACAAAGATTAAAGATGATTATACGCGCGTAGCTGATGAAGATTTAATCCCACAAGAAGATATTGTTGTATTATTAACAGAAAACAACTATATTAAACGTATGTCTGTAGATGATTTCGGGATTCAAAATAGAGGTGGAAAAGGTGTTTACGGTCTATATGAAGATAATGATGGAATTGCTCAGTTAAATGTTGTAAATACACATGAAAGTTTATTATGCTTTACGAGTGAAGGTGATGTTCACGAGCTAAAAGGATATGAAATCCCTGAAGCATCTAGACAAGCTCATGGAACAAATATTATAAATCTATTAGAATTAGATAACGGTGAAGAAATTCAAGCAATTGCACCAAGACCTAAAGATGAAGAAATAGATAATGCATATATTACAATTGCTACGGAAAATGGGCAAGTTAATAGAACAAAATATGATGAATTTAATAATATTTGGAATCCCGGTCTGAAAGCTATTGGTCTTCCAGAAGATGATAAGATTGTAGATGCATATATTACATATGGAAATAATGATATTATGTTAGCTACAAAGAATGGAAAAGTTATTAGATTTGATGAAGAAGATGTTCGTTCTACAGGACGAACAGCATATGGTGTATATGGTATTGACCTTCAAGGTGATGATATTGTTACAGATATGACTGTCGTAAGAGATGATGATGAAACGGCGTTTACACTTACAACACACGGGCGTGGAAAACGAACAAAATTAACAGAATACAGAGTACAGTCTCGAAATGGAAAGGGTATTAAAGCAATGAGCAACCCCGATGGAGATATAAAAGTATTTACAACAGTTCCAAAAGATGGAAACATGTTTGTTAGTAGTAAAAATGGAAAAATCATTAAGATTAATGTAAATGATATAAGTACATATGGAAGAACAGCAAACGGATTAACAGTTATGAAACTAGATAAAAACGATGTTGTATCTGATGCAACTTACGTATAGTTAAATAAAAATTAATTTTATTATTTATACGTTAATTTTGTATAATTATAGTCTAATACATACATTTTTATTAATTTAAAAAAGAACATTTAAGTATATTCAATACGTACTGTAGTATACAATGCCTGAATGCCAAAACTGTAATTCACATATATCAGAAGACTTTAGAAGAGTGTTTAGTAATAGAAGTGGCGATGTTTATGCTTGCCCTAATTGTTCTCCTCAAGCAGGAATTTCTGAAGCATCACAGAACCGACAGTAAAAACTAATTGTAACCTATTTTATTATTTATCTTCATCGTTAGTATTTTCTGGTTCTTCATCGTTAGTATTTTCTGGTTCTTCATCTTCTGGTGATTCTCTATTAATTGCAGCATATACATCACTTTCACTCATACTTTGAATTTGTTCACCAATTTCTAACATTACATATTGATATTTATCTAGATTTTTACCACATGCATGTAAATTAAACCAAACTTTTTTCATTACTTCTCTAGGAAATCCTTCACCTTTTTCTAAATCAATTAAATTGCACACAAGATTGTGATGTTTATCTTTATAATTACGATATTTGCGTGATTTTAATACACGTTCTGCAGATGATTTATTATATACGCAATTGTTTTTTGCACAATAATCTAAAACATCATATATCGGTGAACTTGTTTTTCCTGTACCATTTTTTAGTACTAAATATGAATATGGGTTTGTTTCTTCAAAATCATATCTGTATCTATTTAATACATCTACACCGGAAGCATTTCTAAATTGTACCATATATAAAGTTTCATAAGAATAGGTTAAATACTTTTTTATTCTAGCTCTTCAATAACGCCGTACCAACCACAGTCTGCACAAACAATTTCAGCATCTGAATTTTCAGGTATTGCATCACTATATTCCTCCCATGAGTTTTTAATTTCATCAGATTCGCACATGGGGCACTGTCCTTCAACATGTTCAACAGCCGCACTAATAATATGTGTTGCAGATGATATTACAATGTTACATTTACGATGAATAGTCATAGGATTAGCCCGAACTAAATCTTCAAAATTTAAATATCCTTCATCTTGTAACACTTTTGCTGTAGTATCACCGACACTAGGTAATTTTTTAAACTCTTCAACGGTTGCTTTTTCTTTTTGCATTCATTTTATCATAGTATTCATACTATATGAAACTATCCCCGATTTGTATAAAAATTTAAATAAAAGACCGTATAAATGTATTATATTTAAATTATGTTATAACTTATCCTACCATCGAAATACCTTAAGGATTATATATGTATTATATATTAATGACTCAAATTCAACAATATAATTTTTCTAAAAAAGATGGAGAAATATGTGTTAGATTTGCTAGAGATGCTTTAAGAAAATACACTATCGAAGGTCAAAGATTAGATGTTGGGAGTGTAGAAGAACCTTTAAATAAACGCGGAGGTGTTTTAATTAGACTAGAATCAGAAGGATTATTTGGTAGTCAATTAAAAGGAAATGCTGCAATTTATGATGGTAGAAGACTTTCAGATGCTATTATTGATTCTATAATATATGCTTCAAGTTCTCGTTCTATTGGTAGTGAAATTAAAAAATCAGAAATAGATGATATAAAAATACAATTATCTCTTATTGAAAAAGTAACACTAACAAAAAAACCATCAGAAAATATAACCATAGGAGAAGATTGTTTTATTATTCCAAAAGAATTAGGAATATGGTTGTACCCAACAAAACCAGTTGAATATGATTGGACTCCAGAAGAATATATTAATAGAACATATCGTTCATCACAATTAAATGAAGAAGATTGGTCTGATAAAAATGTTGTCATTGCAGAAGTAAGTTCGTTTGTTGAACAAAATCCAAATGGACGACCAATAATTTACAATCCAAAATAAACGAAATATTTATTTTCTTGTAATAAGAATTAATAATTAATGGAATATTCACCTAAATATATTAATTTGCCAAAATCTGCTTACAGGTGGGTACTATTAGATAGTGCAAAATTTACAAAAGAAGAATTATTTGCTGTATATAAACATAATGACACAAATTCATGGTGCGTATTAAAAAAATCACCGATACTCAATTCAATAAATGTATTTTTAATTTCAGAAAAAGAAATTAAATCATACGTTAAAACAGATATGGAATGCTTAATAAATCTTCTTACAAATTCTATTAATCAATATATATTTATTATACAAGAAACAAAAATTGGAACGGTTTCAGATGCTTATAATTTAAATTAAATATGACGATAATTATATATATTATAATTGACAATAATTTTACAAAGTGAATACATCCGCAAATATAATAAAACAAATACAAAATAACTCTAATAATAAATTATATTTATATTGTCAACCAATTTCTTATGCTCCACCACAAGATATACCAGAAATTACGAAAATATCACAAAAATATTGGTCTTCAAAACTTATAATTCAAATAGATAATTCAATAATAAAACTAAGTGAATGGTTTAGTATGCCAATAATAAATATACAAAAAGTATTACAAAATAATCCTATGGGTCCGTTATATCTCTCACTAAATGATTTTCACTATAAAGAACTAAATGTTTTATTTTCAAACGTTAATCCCGTATTTAAATTTACAAATTCTATTGATAAAGAAACAACAAAATGGATTAAAAATACAAATTAACTATTATTGTTATATATTTCTAAAAGTTTATCTTCAATTTGTGATTCGAAATTTTCTTGTGTAGTACAATTATGAATTGTAAAATCAGCATTTTGAATTAGTTCGTTTAACCCCCACCCATTTTCACGTTTATCACGATTAATAAATGAATTTATACTAAAATTATCTTCATCATCTCTAGCACGTTCTTTAATCCAATTGTAACGTAAAGATGCAGGCGCATGAATAAATAATAAATCAACAGCAATATATTCTTCAAAAGATTCACGTTCCTCTGGTGAACGCATACCATCAATAAATACAGGGCGATTACTATTTAAAATATCTTCTTTACACCACTTTGCTACGATACCCCTCCCATGTTTTTCTCTCATTTTTGTTGCAAACTCTCCATATACATCAGACGGCGTTTCAACAGATTCTCCTTTTTCAGCAGCAGATAATATTTCTGTCCAATTTTTACGTGTACGTTTTCTAATTTGGTCCCCCATGGAAATAGTTTTAAATCCAATTTCTTCAGCAATGTCTTTAACAATTGATTTTCCTGAACTTGGATATCCCGTAACTCCTAAAGCATAATTCATATATTATATACTTATATTTACATAACAAAAACATTTTCGGTTACATTTAACTCAACTTTTAAATATAATACATAATTAATATAGTATATGCAAGATTCTGAAAATTATAAAGAAATAATTTCTCGCTCTGAAGAACTAAAAGAACAAGCTGAAAAAATAAAAAATGAACAAAATATAATAAAACATTCAAAATTACCATTTAAAACATATCTAACCGGTTTAATACAAGGGAAGATAATTGATTTAGATATAGATAATAATAAAATAAAAATAGATATAATATTAGAAAATAACGAAAAAATAACAATATATGTTGAAGATACAAAAAAATATGAAGAAAAAAATGAACTCGTTAGGTTATTAAATTATAAAAACATACAAAATTATGAAATAGATGATTTACTTGGAAGGAAAATTACATTAGTTTCCGAAACTCCAATATACACAAGAAAAATATCTGCTGATGAATTAACATGGCATGTTTATATTCCTTCACGATTAGATATGGTAAGTAAAATATATCATAAATTTAACATTTTAAACCGGTTAATTGGCAATCAATACATTTTTTCATATGAAAAACAAAAACAAGATAAAGAAGAAAAAATTATAAATGTATTTTCTTATATGTTTGTTTTTACATTTATAAATATAATAATTTCTCTTATTATAACACCATTTTATTCTGATGATATAACATGGTTTATTAATTCAATTCTCATTACAACAACAATTTTTATTTTTGTTCCAACAATAATTCGGCTTATATTATCAATGAACAAAAAATATAAAGCTTACAAAGAAAAAGATACATTACAAAATTGAAAACCGTAAGATTTATATACTTCCCGATTAATAGTAATTAATACATGAAGTCAGATACTGGATGTTTGCGTGACCTACTATTACTCTCCCCTCTTTTAGGGGAATCTTTATAATCCAGTATCTATATCATTTTTGTCTCACAAATCAGGTAAAACTGATTGGTTTTCAGACGGTGATAAAAGATTCTGGCTGGACCACGAATTGGAACGATTTGTGGTAAAAAGTGTTCAGTTAAATCCTTAATATTATTATAAAAATATCATAGAACAAGCGTAGCCAAGTCTGGCCCAAGGCGGCGCACTTAAGATGCGCTGTGCAAGGCACTCGTAGGTTCAAATCCTACCGCTTGTATTAGGGGGATGTTCCAAATCTGGTACGGAGACGCACTTAAGATGCGTTGGCACAGGCCCTTGAGGGTTCAAATCCCTCTCCCCCTACTGAGCCGCATTTGCTTACTGCGGTGGAGCTAGCATGACCATATCCCGCAAATCTAAGGCGTAAGCCAAAAGATGTTGAAGATGGATGTGGGTGCTAGAATCCGTAAGCAATACGATGTATTATACATCAGAGCCGCACTTGACTTGGTGTGGTTTAAAGCTCATAGGAAAATACCTGATGCTTCGCGCATAGAACGGGCGTGTATATGAGAACATCTACAAGTCTCTCAATAGCAAGGATACCCAAGCTAGGTCGAAGGGGCTGCGCTTAGGACGCAGTGGTTAGTCCTTCGCAAGTTCAAATCTTGCTCCTTGCATTGCAGAGGTGGCTGAGTTTGGTCGAAGGCAACAGAATGAGATTCTGTACCCACAGGGGCAAACATCGTAGGTTCAAATCCTACCTTCTGCATAATAAAAATTTATATTACATTTAAATAAATATATAATGATTAAATAAAATTACTTATTCATAAACACTTTTAACATTATTTTTCGTACTATAAAATATGACTAATACACCAGGATATAAAATTAGACATAAAAGATTACATAATACTTCTGTTTGTAAAGATTGTGCAAAAAAATTCAATTAAATACAAATGAATTAGATGAATTAAATACCAGACAATATGGAAGTGAATTTTGTATTGTTTGTGAAAAAGATATTACAAAAGGAAATAAAAATGCAAAAAGAGATTATCCTGAAGAAATAGCTAACTTATTTGAAACTCAATTTAAAGATAAAGGTCCAAGATTTGGGGGCGTATATCCACGAATAGATTCAGGAAATAACAGAAAGAAAGTAGGAAAAGCAGCTACAATATCTGATGCTGTACGAACATCATATGACCCCGTAGTGTTTGATGTAGAAGATGAAAAATTAGCTAATGAAATAGAAAAATTTATTAATAAACTATCACATCTGGGTCGAATAAGGGGTAAAAGAAATGATGTTACAGATTATGAAATTAATGTGTATGAATTTATGATTTGGTATAATCAATAACTATGGAAATATATTCATTATTTTTGATTTTATTGTATTAGATTTATTTATTGGTTTTCGTATATTCCAAAATTCTTTTTCATAATATGATTTTATACCATTCATATTAAGTGAAATTTGTGCATCTTCATTTTGTAAATTCCACGGGTCTTCATATCCAAATTGTTTAGCAAAATTCCATACAGAACTTTTACTATCTTCAGGATTAGAAAACATAAATTTAACACATTTGTCGTCAATATATACAGGTATAAAAATACTATTATCCTCAGTTTCAATCTCTTCAATTTTACAATCCACCCAATTGTTAGATTTTGATAAATAATTAATAATAAATTCTTCAATATTATCCATAGTATTTATAGATGATTCATCTGCAGAATTTAAAATCATTTTATTTTCATCAAATTTAATACGAATATCTTCTTTTGTTACATCTGCATATATCTGTGATGATTTCAAATTTATATATCGTAACAACTTAGAATGAGCATTATTATTTTTAATTTTAATTTCCTCAGAAGCCCATTCAGACTTTCCATCAATATAAGATATTTCATAATAAATTGTTGCAATTAAATAAACATTAGATTTAATATTTTTATATTTTCTAACTTTATTAAATTCATTTTGATTTATATGTTTTTGTTTAATTATAGTTTCGTCATCTATTTCATTATTAAAGTATTTTTTAGCTTTTTGTTTTGTAATAAACCAATCACCATACATAGATGTATATTCAGAACCATTCATTGTTGCGAATAAATGCGTTGCTTCACCGTTCCACTCGAATAAATAATCTATATTACACCTAATATCTGTTATTTCTGCATTAATTTTCATTTCTTGTAATGCTTTTGTTCGAAGCATTTTTTCGCGTATATCTGTACTCATACAAGACTATTTGGATAGATATAATATAAATATTATGAATTTAATAATATATTTTTGTTATGTCTATTTTCTTAAAATAACTTTATATAATTATATATTTTACTTAATTATATCTCACTAACAGTGTTGTTAGTGGGGTTTTGTTAGTGACCGTGGAAAACAAGCCAAATTACCGGAGTTATACAAGTATGATTGTATAATATTACAAGTATACTTGTATAATTAAGGTTCGTTAGCTGTAGGTACGTTTCAAAAAACGTCTAAAAAACGTCTAAAGGTCACGTATNNACCGTAAATCTCACTAACAACGCTGTAAGTTAGATTATTTGACATTTTCTAAATTAAAATGAACAGTTATTTATTATTTTATCACCAAAATAAACATATGAGTAATAATGCGCATGATATTAAACCCGGTAAAAGGATTACCGTTACAAGTAAAAATGAAGATACAATTAATTCAGACCATTTTAAATCATTTGTTTGGAGGGAGAAAGAGGATTATGAACATGGCCAATTAACTGTGATGTTTAAACAATATGGTGCATATATGTATGATGTTCCATATAGTTTTTTTGAAGAAATGGCTAAAAGAGCATATAATCCAGAAAAATATGAAATGCTAAAATCATTTAAATGTGTAACACCATATGAATATTATGATACTAATATGATTACAGTTGTAGATAAAGATGAATCGAAACCATTGTATGAAGAGAAATATAAATATAATGATTAATTTATTAATTATAAAAAGATATAATTTTTTCTATTACGTTCTCCACTACTTATCGTTATTTAATGTAAATTAACAACATTTAAATTAGTTTAGATTTAAATTAAAAATCATTAATATTCTTTGGACGAAATCTTAGAATATGGATTTAGAAATTGAGACTTTAAAAGGCGTCAAAATACCGCGTGAAATAATAGCTCAAAGCGAATTAGTTTGTGACATATGTAAAAAACAAATTAATATATTAAAAATTGGAATATATGTTTCAGATGTAAATATAGCTGATAAAAAACGGACAGATATGAATGTTGATGTTATATTTTGTAGTAAATGTAATCCTGAAAAAATAAGATACCCTCATTTAGGAATTAATGAAATAAATTTTACTGTTTTTCTTGAATCTTATAATAATTCCACTTTGGTAAAAGAAGTACAAACAAACCATATTAGTAAAGATAATGAGGGAATTGTTTGGATGCCATTAAATTCATGGAATAAATTAACGGATGAAACATATAAACCTACCTCTGCAGCATATGTATCAGAAAAATTAATTTATAAAGGTTTACCTCTTAACAAAATAATTCAATCAGATGGAAAACTAAATATTGATTATGTAATAAAAAATTATTAAAACATATTAATTATATACTTTAATGAATATGGAATCTTTGTTTTCACCTTTAACTAAATCACCGTGTTTTTTAATTTTCATTTCATATCCATTAGAATTTACAATATATCTTAATTTTTTTGGTAATCTATGAGAAATTTGAATATCAGGTTCTTCTTTACTGTCATTATTTTTGTAATTTAATATAACTTCATATATTCTCCCATAAGAAACATTATTTGTTAAATCATCTCTATATTTAAGTATTATATTTGTTAAATTATATTTATTCAATAAATTTTTATTTGATAATATACAATTTAATCTAATTCTATCCCCGTGTGATGCAAACTCATTTTCGCCTTCTGTTACTCTCATATTTAATCAAAAATGGCAATACCATATATATTTTACTGTTCCGAATCAAATAACAGAAAGATATTTAATGCTGTGGTACTATATAACATATACGTAGTAATGTGCGTATTGAATCGTTTATAAATAATCATCGAAAGATGAATGAGGTCTCATTTACCTCTACGTAATCAAAAGATGTAATTACATCGATTACGTATAAAAATGACATGGGAATTGACGCACACAATTCTCATATTTTTTCAAAATGTTATAATTTACCATATACATTTATATGTGATAAAAAACAAATAGCAAATGCAATGGTAGAAGGAGAAGTTGTATTTTTCCACGACAAAGGTGGATATGGATTTATTGATTCGGGAGATGAACAAGATGATGATATCTTTTTCCACATGTCTGATGTGGAAGGACCTGATTTAGAAGAAGGTGAAGTCGTAACTTTTGAGATAGAAGAAGCTGAAGAAGGTCCTCGTGCTGTTGAAATAGAAAGAACAGATAACGAAGAAGAAACAGAAGAATAATTACGTTAGTTTTTCTGTAACGATAACCTCATTATTTTTACATTTATATTGTTCTTTATTTAAAAATCCAGAATCTGATTTACTGTAAACGAAATGAACATTAGAACCCATTAACGTGTGAAAAATTATATATAATCCATACAGTGGTGAAATAATTAATCTTAGTAACATATTATTTATATTTGACCATAGTAATTCTGCACGTTCACATTCATAGGAAAATGCATTATTTGTTGTGCCGGGCGGTATATTCTCATCAATATATGTGTTTTTAAATTCAATATTAAATAATAATCTAGCTTCATATCCTCTAATACAAAAATAAATAAACATTAAACCATAAAACCAACATGCAAAAATTCTATAATGTAGTTCTAATTGAGCTTCTTTCGTCATAGATGAATGTAGGAACATACCTTTTGTTTTATCAACGTCTGTTACAATTAATTCATTCATAATTAACTAATAATTTATTCACAAAGATAAATATTCCGATTTAAAATCATATAAATATATAGGGGGTATATTAAAATATGTATATATGACACTTGAAGTAAGAAAAGATTTCAATAATTGGGATGACGTATTTAAATATTTAGTTGAAAAATCACATAAACGAAACGAGCCAAATACAGATGTTGCTGTTCCAGCTAATAAATTAGAATCTCCAAAAAAGTCAAATAAATTTAATTCAGCATCTCGAAAATCATTTAAATTAGGTTCTGATTATGTATTTAGAGATACAAGAACGCAAGAATCATTACAAGTGCGTGTATATGAAAATGGAGAACCACATGAACGTTTTGGAAAATTAACGCAAAAATATGATGGTTCATTATATGTAATACAATTAAATCAATTCAATCCAAAAAAAGGATTCGTTGAATCTATTGCTCATTTATATGAAGATGTATTGAAATTGCCAAATCCATTTGCTGAATATAATCAGTAAAATATAAGTGGTTTGTCACTTATTATTTTAATAATTATGAAAAATAGAAGAAAATTTATAGGTTTATTAACAGGTGCATCTATGATTGGCTTATCTGGATGTATTTCATCAGAAACGGAAAATGAAAAAATTGAATATAATATAGAAGATGATAATCCAGAATGGAATCAAACAGATAATTTTACAAATAAAAAAGATGGGGATAGTGAAATTATACTTGATTTTGAAGAAGATTCTTCAAATTTAATTGTTTATGTTTCAGCAATGGCACCACAATCAAATTATAAGTTAGAAATAAGTGATGTATATGCTGATAACACATCAATTGTAATTGATGGTTTTGTAACTGGTACAGATTCTGAAATTGGATTAACAAAAATAACACAAGTAGATAAAGAATTATCTATACCGAATAAAGAAGAATATTCAAAAATAATTTTTAATGTGACAGATGGATTTTACGAATCTTTTTCAATTGAAACAAGAATTTAATCTTGAACATTTGTTTCATTACCAATCATTGGAACACGTTCAAGTGTATGCCATTCAATTGGAACGTCATTAATGTCTGCTACAGCAGCATCACATGAACCAGATTCGGTAATCTCTAAACGAGCAATCATATCTGGTTCTGAAGAACTTGCGGCATATAGTACACCATGTTCATCTTGACGCCATCGTAATTCATCTAATCGTGCATCAAATGCAGCTAGAACACGGTCTAATGCTTCAGATTCCGTTAGTTCTTCCTGCATTCCTTGAGTCGTTTTAGTTGTGGAAATAGCTTCCATATGCATACGTATGTTGTATATACAATAACTTAAATATTACTATATCTGTTTTATATTAAATTAATTAAATAAATCTGTATTTAATCCATCTAAAAATCTGAATTCATATACACCTCTTGGAAATGTATATATGCGAGATTTATGTTCATCATGACCTAATATCACTGTTGTTTTTTCAGGAACAATTACTTTTTCTAATGAAAGATTATCGAATACATCGATAGATGTAGAACTCGGATGTATTTGACCTAACCCGAACATAACAGAATGATTTCCAAAAATAATATTACACTGTTCTTGAGGATTAAAAGTTTTATTTACTTCTTTTTCAGCCAATTTATGAATCGTAGAACGTGTTATTTCTGATTTATAATTAAAAGCATTTTCATTGAATTTATTACATATTTCTGTAATATCAAAATTTAAAGCAACATGTTCATAATTCCTATTCAAATTATTTTCATATTTTTTACGCAGACTTATCACACAATCATTAAATAACCAATCACAAAATTTATCTATATGTATATCTATAATAATTTTACCTCTTAAATTAGCAGATAATCTTTTTATATTACGTGATTTTTGTTCTTTTCTAACTTCTTTTTCAGAAATATTTAATTTTGCTTGAAGATTTTTAAGTTCATCTGTACTTGGCTTTCCCTTAATAGAAATATTAGAACCCCTATGGTATAATAAATTGTTTAAATTGTATATATCATCAATGTTTAATTCATTAATATAATATAATTTTTTATATATACAATAAGAAAATAATTTTAATTCAGATATAACTTTTTCATAGTATTTATTTTTTTCATAGTTATAATCATAAGGGACCACACATAAATTCCCTTGTAGTCTTGTTCGACAATTTATAGGAATTTCATTAGTTTTTAAATCCGTATAATCAATATCAAAACCCATTTTATTTCTAACAGTATTTAAATTCCAAGTAAAATTATCATTATCTAAATCATCATCTCTTTCAATTCTATGAACGAAAAAAGAATCTGGCGTATCATCATATCCAATAACTAAACCCATTGGATAAATCTTTTTTGAATTATTGTTTATATACTGTCTTATAGAACGAACAAAAAATATATTTTCATCTTTATATTCTATAGAAATATCATTTTCAATTATATCATTATTTTTATCATAACTATATAACAATTTCCAGAATTCTGCTGCATCGTCTCCTTCTGGAGCCACATAATCTCTTAAGAAATTAAAATCATATGATTTAATTGCTGTAATAATATCGTTTAAAACGAAGTTATTTCTATAATTTTGTAGTTCTGAACGTATATTATCAAATTCTTTTTCTAATTTTGATTCATAATCTTTTTTATTATTTAAATGAAGGTCAACCCATTGAGCTAATCCTAATATAATCTCTTCTTGACCTAATAATAATCCAATATTACACCATCCATATTTATCAGAATATAAATAAACTTTATTTGATTCTGTATCTCTGTTATTAAATCGTTGTCTATATACATAATCTAACCCTTCATTACTTTCATTTCTACCAACAATCCATTTTCCTCTTTCATTATCACTACGATAATTTATTTGGAATTTTCCATATTCATCGATATTTTTATTATCAACTATATATTCAAAGAATTCTTCTAATTTTGAATATATTTTTAGATTTTGTTTTATAACAGATTTCATAATTATTGTAAAATATGTATTCGTAATATATAAAACAACTGATTATTGTTAAATTATTAATAAAAACAAACCACTATAAAATGATAAAATCGTACAAAATATACCTATAATTAAAAATGCAATATTTGCAATTTTATTTTTAGCTTTAATTAGATTAAGAGAATATTTTTTATCCGAAAATATAAATAAATCTGGAATATATTTTGGTTTTTGAAAGATTTTCACGCCACTCGGCGTAATAATATCACCAATAATATGACCTATCACAATAAAAAATCCAATAAAAAAACTATATATTGTCGTAAGAATAACACTAAAAGCCGTATTTGGGATAATACCTATATTAAGTAATATTGAATTTATAAACATTCCAATAAATAATGTAATAAAACCTATTATAAATGCAAATGAGATTGTATGCGTAAAACCTCTATGTGATAATCGTTTTGTTTTTAAATCAATATCAGGTAATGAAGCAAAATATATAACAGTTATAAATCCAATGATTCCTAATACAAAAAAATCTAAAATCATCATTACAAACAAAATAGGCGAAAATAAAATCATATTAATACCAATGTGTCCTTTTTTGTACATATCTGTATTTTTATACATTATATATGTATTTGAACTTTACGATTTAATCTCATAAATATTAAGATATATAAATATTAAACTATATTATAGTTATATGAATATTCATTTATTAAAATGCAAATTAAATTTGCATGACTATATTTATAAAAAAGAAAAACATAGTGATATTATTATTTATAAAAAAGAATGTATGTGGTGTGGAAAAAGCATAATAGAATCAGAAGAATTAATATAAATATTTTACTATTTATATATAGTAATTTTTTATAATTTACTATGGATATGTAGAAAAGTTTATAACAATTAAGATTAATTATAATATAAGAAATATGTCATATGAAAAACCTAATAAACGTGATTTATTTGATAGTGGCTTATTTAAAGATAGAACAGGTCATACCATTGAAGATTACCCCGGAGAAATAGAAAATGATTATCTTCTTGGTGTAGACGATTATGGTGGATGGTATTATAATCCAGTTCATGAAAAAATATTAAATTATCAATTAGAAGGTGGTAAGAATGGCAAACCATTAGAATTAACGATAGGATTTTCAATGAACAAAGAAGAATATGAAGATGAATACGATGATATATCTGAATTAGCTGTAGAACTTGTAGATAAAACCGTATTTGGTCATTCGATGGTTTTAGCTTCAAAACTAGCAAAACATACGCACTTATCAAGACCACAAGCAAAAGTACATGCATTACGAAATGTATATGGTGTCGGAAGAACACAAACATCAAGAGTTTTAAATAAATCACCAAATACTATAGATAATCAAAAAAGTAGTGCACAAAGAAAAGCAGACAAAGCAAAAAAGTTTGTAAAAATAATAAATGAATTTGCACCAAAAGAATATTAATTAAATTTAATTTTTATGCAATTGTCTCCGATTAAGTTTCTTTTCTCTGAAGTTGATAATTGTTTAATTGAATACTCTTTACTCATGGCATTACTTTTAGTATTATGAAATTCAACATATTTTAATTCTACGGGTGTTCTACTACGCGTATACTTCGCTCCATTACCATCATTATGTTCTTTAATACGTCTTTTTACATCTGTTGTATAACCAGTATATAAACTATTATCTGAACATTCAATTATATATGTATAATACATACAATTAACCAATTAAATTTTCATCTTCTAATATTTTTACTTCGCTATTTCCATATTTATGAACTACATCCCCTTTTTCATCTTGCCATTCCCATGGTTCTACAATAACAATATTATCTTCTTGAATCCAAACTTTATTTTTCATACGCCCCGGTATCCGACATACTCTTTCTTCACCATCCATACATCGAACTAAAACACGACTTGCTCCAAGCATTTCTACAACAACACCATAAACTTCCGTATCATCTTCGGGTTCAATTGCCACGCCATCAATATCACTTTCAATAGTCATAATATATGATATACAACCTATTTATATAAAATTACTGGTTTATACAAGTCTTTGGTTTTTACCTAATATTTTATCATTTGTTTTGAAATAAACATATATTGTACCATCCGAACCCGTATTTTCATCATCACCATTATAAAACGGATTATTTACGATATATGTAAATAATTGACTATATCTTAAAATTTGTAATTCAACTTTTAAACAATCTCTATTTTTACTTACATCATATTCAAAATCTTTTATTACAATATTTTTTGCTAAATTCGGGTCATCTTTATCTAAACCATGATTTAATATTGTTCTTATTTTATCAATACTTGGTCTTGTATTTACCATATATATGGAAACAAAAAGTTACCCTAAAAATTTTAGGGTTATTGTATTTAAATGTTTTGGCATCTTAATTAAAAAATATGTTTATCTGTTCTTAAAATACAAAATAAAAAAACAAAAATTGTTATTTAAATAACGTAAAATATAATAGATGATACAACGCAGAGGATTACAGCAAACTTAATTCCTGAACGAACATCATTGGATGCTAAATATCCAGCAATTAATCCACTACCGAAAGCTTGAACAATTGTAGAATGATAAAACACCAATCTAAATCTATCAACATCTAGATTTTCTAAATCGAATTCTTCAGCTTCATCACCTGCTCCACTGTCACCATCCATTTCCTCTATAACAGATAAGAACATCATATCTAATAATGCAATTACGAATAAGTATACAACATAACTTATAAGTATAACAGCAGTGTACATCAACATTGCATTATTACGTTCTTTTCTTAGTCTTACTTGTGTTTCAACATTTTTAGATGCAATAGATAAAACATCTTCAATATCTCCTGTAGATTCATTAGCTTCTGTTATTAATTTAATTGTTTTCGTTATTATTGGAACTTGAACCCTATTTGCAAATTTAACCAAAGCAAAATTAACATCATTATTCCATTTAATATCATTTTTAACAAGCATTAATTCATCTCCAATTCTACCACTTGTATTATCTGCCGTAGTTTCAAGACTCTCGGTTAATGTCATTCCAACGCTGTTCGCACTAGCAATTTGTTTCAATGCATCAGGAAATCTATTCATCATTCTTTTTTCTCTTCTAGCACCAATTTCATAAAATATCATTAATGGTACAATAATAATAAATAATGGAATTAAAAACCAATATAACGTTTGTAATACAGGTTCATCAACAAATGCACTAAATGATAATTCAGCTAATCCTGTTGTTATTGCAAATATGAGATATAATATAGATATAGGAGAAGTAAATATGGCTGTCATATTTGGATTTCTAATTAATTCAAGTATAGATTCATNATATGGTGGGAAAATTAAAGATGTTCTTTCTCTTTTCTTTTTAGCTTTATATACTCTCTCAACTTTTTCATCTTCACTTTCATCAACAAATTTGTCTAAATCAACTTTAGAACGTTTTACAACCGATTGGTCATATGGTATTTCTCTTGGTTGTATTCCTGAATTTCCTGCAATTACATTAATTAAGAAGAAATAACCTACATTCATAAATGGAAGTAACATATATACGATTCCATCTAATTGTGTAGGTTCTGCACCACCCATTAATGCCATTATAACAGTGATTATAATCATAAACAATGGTCCAGCTACAAATGCTGTTACATACACTTCTCCAAGAAGACTTAATTGTTCAATAAAGTTTTTTTGTTCACGTTCAGCTTCAATAATTAAATCATCTGATTTCTTTTCTAAAAAGCGTTCTATTTTTGCACCAGAATCTAATGTAGCAACCATATCATCCATTAAATCACTAAATTTCTGACTTGGTGACCGTTTTCCTGCTCTTCTTAATGCTGATAAGGAATCTCGTGAGAAATATTCCATATCTTGTATAATTGTACCAAACTCTTTAGAAACATCACCGTATATAGCATCATTTTCTGCTACCATTCTCATAACTTGATTCATATTCATTCCTCCCCGACTAAGAGCATACATGAACGTTACAGCAGATGGTAGCGTAGCATTAATATTTGAACCTCTTCTTGATGATTTATATTGTGGTAATATGTAATATAACGCACCAACAATAGGTGAAATAAATAATACGCAAAATATAGGGAAACTAACAGCAACAATATAAGCTATTAATTCTGTGTCTGTAATAGCTTCTAATATTCCCATGCTTAATAACGCTAATGATACACCAGACATTAATATAAATGTTATAATAGCTGTTATTATCGAATATAATATAACGCGAGCTAAATATAAATCTGCTCCAATAGGTATATGAGCACCTTTCATATGTTTTTGATAACTTTCTAAAAATTCTTGATTATCATCAAAGATATGTCCAAAAAATCTATACGCTATTTTATCTGTTTTGTTATCATATGTATCATATGCTTTTTTTTGTTCTAGTATAGTATCTCTATGTTCTGTATCATGTATATCGTTTCTAGATGCATCACTCATTGTAAATCACCTGATTGATTTTCATAATTTTGAGCTAATTGATTCAAATCCGAGGAACTTTCATTGTTTTTCCAATTCATTTCTGTTAAGCTTGTTAATGAATCAGGATTCAATTGGTCGTTTCTTACTTTCTTTATTATCTTTTCAGAATCAACCATATATGCCTGAATTACCTTTGCAACATTTTCGAATTCACGAATATCATTTTCTAACATGTATTCAAGAACTTCTTTTCTTTGATTCAATTGTTCTTGCATTTCTTGTGAACTCCATCCATTTTCATCTGAAATTCTAGCAAGAACATGTGAATCTTCTAACGAAGTAATGAATGTATCTGTTTCAGCATCCCATTGGAATGGCAATCTATTTTCGAATTGACCACTATCTCTTAACCGAACAATTTCTCTTGTTTCTTCATTTCTACGAACGTTTTGTGCGTGTCCATTTTCATCTGTAAATCGTTTTTGATTTTGAATACATACAATATCTAATGCTGTAATCATTTGTTTTGGAACACTAATTGGTGGATTTGTTAATCTTCCAATAGCAGCATCAACAGTTTCAGCGTGCATAGTACTATATGTGGTGTGACCAGTATTCATAGCTTGGAATAATGTTTCAGCTTCTTGACCACGAATTTCCCCTACAACAATATATTCAGGTCTTTGACGTAATGCAGCAACCAATAAAGAATACATGTCTATAGCACTACTTTCATCACCTAATCCTTCTCTTGTTGTACCCGGAATCCAATTCTTTTGAGGTAATTTAATTTCTCTTGTATCTTCTATAGTAATAACTTTAGATTTTGGCGGTATAAATAACGAAACAGCATTCATCGAAGTAGTTTTACCTGAAGCTGTACCTCCTGCAAATATAAGGGACTTATTATGTTGTATAGCTGTCCATAAATAAGCCATTTGCAACGTTGAAAATGTATCATAATCTAACAAGTCAACAGGTGTAAATGGTGTTTCTTCGAATAGACGAATTGTAAATGTACTACCATGCGTTGTAACTTCTGTTCCTAATGTCATTTGAGCACGAGAACCATCTGGTAATGATGCATCAATCATTGGGTCTGCTGCACTAATGTGTTCGCCAGAACGTTGTGCTAATTTCTTAATAAATGCTCTCAATTCTTCTTTTTCGAATTTTATATTTGTAATAACATCTTTGTAATCTTTATGGAAGATAAATATATACATATCTTCACCATCACAAGATATATCTTCTACATATCTGTCATTAATTAATGGGTCTATTTTGTTATATCTTACATAATCTCTTTCTATATAGTATAACAATCTGTGGAATGTTTTATCATTAATATCAATATCATATTCTTGGCTTATTTTCATCATCCGTTTCTCTAACTTTTCTAATTTTATTCTATTTTCTTCTTCTTCATCTTCTTTCTCTTCAACATTTTCAAATAATAACGCATCATCTAATCTTTCTTTTAATTCATCAAATACAACTTTTTCACCTTCATCTAATTCTGGCTCAACAACAACATATCTATAATCGTTTGAATTTTTATCATACACAATACTTACATATGCATACGGTGCTTTTACCCAATATCTTCTAACTTCTTCATAATTAACATATGGAGAACCTTTTATTGAATCTGGTAATGCAAGTAAATTATCTAATTCATTTTTAACATCTTGTTTAATAGTATCATCCGTGTATTCAATTTCTTCTCCATCAATATCTACAGCACCAACTTCTCCTTGACCCATAACATATTTTGGTCCAGTGTAACCTTGTTCTTCTTCATCTGCAATTTCTTCAATAAGAATCCCTGTTTCTTCTCTGAATTCTCTTGGACTCATATTTGCTGTTAATATTAATCTAGCAATTGTTCTTTTAAGAACAGGAATTGATGTCAATAAACCAATTATAGACATAAATATTGATGCTTGTAATATGCTTAATCCAAACAATGTTGATTCGGGACCTCTGTATGATTCATATCCACTTATAATCGTTTCAGATGCAGCTTGTGGTAAATAAGAAGCAGCAACATTAACGTAATCATCAATCATCAACTCTATTTGTAATAATGCTTCTTGACCGCCACCAATAACAAGTGAATATACAACAACAACTACAGCTATAATCTGAGCTACAAGAATCATAATAGATGTAATTCTTGCTGGCGTTTTAATTACAGAAACAATCGTTTTTGAAGCAGCCCTTCTACTTAACCAGAATGATAAACTTGCTATACTAAGTATAATTGTTGTTATCATTATATGGTCTCCATAACCTGTCGTTTCTGTTAATGCAGACATATTTCCAACATCACCAACAATCATACTGAATATTCCAACAAATACTAGTAAGAAACCAAGAATAGTTAATATACCAATTGAAATAAGGTCTGTCATATCTCCTCGCGCATATGAATTATATTTTAATAATGCCCAATACCTATGCGTGAAATCAGAATATAAGTCTCTTTGCGTAGATTCATCACCATCTCTAGACAATCTTAATTTATTGAAAAACTTTTCAATATGTCTACCTTTAACTAATTTTCCATCATCATTTCTATCATAATAATCAATACTGACATTTTGAGCATCAGGTCTTTCTTGGTCAACACTAGCTATTTCAGAACTTAAAAATGATTTAATACTTTCTATTATTGATTCATTATCTGTTGAATCTTTATTTATATCTTTATCATCTTGTTCATCAACACTATTTTCATCTGCTTTATGTACATTCTCATCTATACTTGTTTCTTCATCATTATCTTTTGATAAATTAAGTTTATTTTTTATTTTACTAATAATATTTTCATCTTCTTCAACATCATTAAATT
>SL_4KL_010_BRINEDRAFT_10000047_pt1 | contig 44624 bp, 49 predicted proteins | sample SodLak_010_BRINE_2_FD_10664 | JGI IMG/M metagenome (IMG submission 10664) | reverse complement strand
GATCGAGATCATCCCAAAACGATGCATCATAAAAGAGTACCAATCCAGCGATCGCTACAAATGCAAACGCACCAATTCGGACGGTCACGGCAAATGAGAGATGGCCAGCAACGAATGCTGAGACAAGCAGCGTTCGAGCACGGCCGCGAATGAGCAGCAAGAGCCATGCGCTCAACAGAAGATAGTACCAGAGCAGTCCGCCCGCTTCAAGCAGCCATGGAACCGATCGAAGCGGCTCTGCGAGCAGAAACGTCATATCATCTAATCCAAACACCAGCACTGCGGCATCACCGCTCGTCCACAGTGTGGATGTCGACTTATGAATTCCATTCACAACGTACATCGTCACCATCTGTCCGAGAATCAAAACCGGCGCGATACCAGTGATTGTCTCTTTTGGCGATCGGGGCCGGTGAACGGCATCAACTGACCACCGCTCACCAAGTGGGAGGAACAGTGCCCACAGTAACAGCCATGCAAAGAGCACATCCGCATAGCTGAGCACCAGCGAATTCCGTAAATCGAGCGAGACAACAAACACGAACGCCACAACCGTCACTAGACGTGTCCGGTAACCAACTATGAGAAGCATGCCAACGATTGCATGCACCACGAATAGCAGTGCAGTGAGTGTTGGATCCGTCGTGAGAAAGTATACTGAGAGTTCGATCGGTGCCGCCTCACGGGCAACCGACTGTGGTACGACACCGCTTTCGGTATAAAAGTGTGTGAAGTTCCGGGCTCGAAGACAAACATCAACAACGATGAGCACTCCTGCAATGATCCGAAACGCAGCCAGCGATCGTGTGTCGATCGATAGACATCCCCGAAGGTATGTTATGAGCCCAAGCAAACGCGGTCGATATGGTGGACTCATTTGCTAACACCTACTGGTCTGATGGTATATTTTTTCTCATCCACCGCTCACAGCTGATTTATACTGGCTAGCTTAGCAGTGATTGCAACTCAATCTATCCGGCGTGAAAGGGGTACCATACCGAGAACACTTGTTATGCTGAGTCCCCATTAGACAGCATGAGTTCACAGAGTGACGATCTGTATGATCGTGCTGTCGCTATGCTTGCCAATCGACACTATGAAGATGCAGGTGATGCACTTGCTCGAGGTGGATGGCTGCTACTCGCCAACCCACGCTTTGACAATAGTCCATTTGATGATGATGAGAAAGGGTGGGTTGGAAAGGGAATCGAACGGCTTGTGACGAGCGCGATCTGCTATCGTGTTGCCGGCCGTTCCGATCGCGCAGCCCACAGGGGGACTGAAGCAAGTGCTGTTGCGGCGGACTTTCAGACTGTGTGTACGCGCCCGGTTCAACAAGCATGCTTGCAAGAGATGCGTGCAGACGCGATCGTTGCTGGTGATCTCGATGGTGCAGCCAAGCTGTATCGAGACGCAGCGAGCGCATATGAAAAAGCGGGAGAATCGATCGATGACCCGCAGTATTGGAGTACAACGCCGTTGTTTGGGGCGGCTGCAGCACCACTCCAACAGGTCGCGCGTAGCACGGCAAACGGAGAAGTTGCGGTTTCGTGGCAAGCCCTCCACGGACCTGACCCAGGGGACCCCGGACAGTTTCTGGCACATCGAGCAACGTTCAAACAGCAGCGGTTTGCGACGCTTCTTGAGACCGTTGTTGCGGAGGGATATCTTGCGGCCCCACGTGGGACGACAGCGTACAATAGTGAGACGTATCGTTGTCCGTCCTGTCAGTCAAAAGATGTGAACTGGGTTGGTGACAGTACCCTCTGTATGCGATGTTCCACACCGCTTGACCGAATATAATAGTTGTCGAAGCGGAGGCGGGCGGAACAGGTTTTTCGCCGTGTAGTCCCGACTATTCGTAATGAGCAGCCCTCCTGAGGAACTAGCAGGTGTATCGACCGTTGATTGCACTGATATGCACGTGCTAATCACCGGCTCAACGAGCGGGATCGGCCGATCGGCAGCGTTGGCACTCGGACGACTTGGTGCGGATGTGATTGTTCATGGTCGAGATTCGAACGCGGGCGCGGAGGTTGTGGACAAACTGTCCGAAGAAGGCTCGGATGCGATGTTCGTTGAAGCGGATTTTGCGAGCGTTGCTGCGGTCACGGAGCTTGCGACAACCGTTCGTGAGGAAACTGACGGGCTCGATCTGTTGATTAACAATGCTGGTGGATTATTCAGAAGCAACGCAGTCACTGATGCTGGTATCGAGTACACGTTTCACGTCAACCACCTGTCGCCATACTTGTTGACAGCCGAACTCCTCAATCATCTCACTGATGATGCTCGAATTGTGACGACTGCCTCCGGTGCACATCGAGGGGCATCGTTGCAGCTCGATCGAATTCAGGGCGATCACCGACTATCAGGGATGCGTGCATACAGCCACTCAAAGCTCGCAAATATTCTGTTTTCCTCGGAGCTCGCACGGCGACTTGCTGTTTCGGATCGCAGTATCACTGCAAACAGTATCCATCCGGGGGCGATTCCGGGCACCGGATTCTCTCGATTCCTCCCCAAACCGCTTCCAGCGCTCGTTGAGCGTCTTGATACCGTTCCAGGCGTAACCGCTGTTGCCGATGGAGCTGCAGAGCTCCTATTTGTTGGTGTGTCCCCCCGTACTGCAGAGATCTCCGGTCGCTATTTTGCAGGCCAAAGACCACGTTCACCATCTGACGCTGCGATGGATCATGATGCTGCAAAGCGGCTCTGGAGTAAAAGCGCTGCACTCCTTGAGATCCCCGAACCATTAGCACCGCCCACAAGTACCAATGACTGAACATAATCGGGCGAACGGTAGGGGTATCCAACCGACAGTTCATACATGATATATGACTCACGATCGAATCCACGCAAAAGAGCCAACTCATCATCGTGATCGGTGGTCGGTTGGGACGATCAGCGCGATTACGGAACGAGACGGACACTGTGTCGTCACTGTTACTGATGAGCGTGAGGAGCAAGTCGAATTAGTCGTTACACTTGCGGTTCGTGACCTGTTTATCAGCCGGCTTGAGATCGGCAAAACTGAATCGCCGATCGGAGAGCACGTCTGGTACCGGAAACACGGTGGCAACGCTCATTTGTGAGCGATCGTCTCCCAGATCAACCAACTACCGTTCTGTGCGGCTATTCGAGTTGGTGGTAATCTAGCTCATATCCCTCGTTGATCGCGTCTTGAACAGGTTTGCTTGGTGTTCCGACCGGTTCTGTATGGCTAATCATCCCACCAACATCGGCTCGCTCAAAGTAGATGTTGCGCTGCCACTCGGTATCCACGTCCGGATAGTCCGTCCGGTAGTGCGCACCTCGTGATTCGGTTCGCTCACGCGCCCCACGCAACACCGCCTCCGCTGCCGTTAACATGAAGCCGATGTCGATCGCAAATTCGAACGAATCGCTTGTGACTGGACCGACAGCGAGATCGTCTGTCTTCCGTCGGAGGGCACGTAGCTTTGCAAGCCCGGCTTTTATAGACTCCTCGTCGCGGAGGATCCCAGCATGTTCCCACATCAGGTTCTGCAGGCCGATGCACACGTCTGCAACTGCATGGCTGCCGTCGCGCTCGGCCAGCATCGCGAGGCCGCGGAACTGTGGCTCTGCGGTCTCTTTGATGAGCCGTGTTGGGATGTGACCAGGACCGCCACCCCGCTCTGCAATGTGTTTTCCTGCGACCACACCGAAGGCAACCGTCTCTGCAAGCGAGTTTCCACCAAGCCGATTTGCACCGTGGACGCCGGCCATGGTCTCGCCGATGGCAAACAGCCCCTCAACGCGCGTCTCACCGTACTCATTGACGCTGACGCCACCCATACCGTAGTGTGCTGTTGGCGCAACCTCGATCGGTTCTGCTGCCATATCAACGCCAAGCTCATCGAAGCGAGCATACATTCGTGGCAGCCGTTCACGAATGAACGATTCGGATTTGTGTGAGATGTCGAGATAGACACCACCATTGTCGGTCCCTCTCCCTTCTGCGACCTCTTGTGCGATCGCCCGGGCAACAACATCACGGGCATCAAGTTCCATCTGAGTTGGCGAATACCGCTCCATGAACCGTTCGCCGTCCGCGTTATAGAGCCGTCCACCTTCACCTCGGACCGCCTCGGTAACGAGACGACCACTCCACGGCTCCCACTCGGAGTCACCTTCGTCAACAGCCATCCCAGTTGGATGGAACTGAACGAACTCCATATCCATCAGTTCAGCACCAGCATCATATGCCAGTGCAGGACCGTCACCATTGTTTTCGTCATCTCTTGACGTATGGCGGTTATATATTGCTGCGTACCCACCGGCAGCGAGGACAACCACCCCGGCATTGAAGAGTATGAATTCGCCTGAATCCATATCGAAGCCGACTGCTCCGTACACACGGTCTCCGTCTGAGAGCAGTTTTGTAATCATCACATCCTCCTGATATGGGATTGAAAGCTCCTGTGCACGATCGACTAGCGCGTTCAACAATGACTCTCCCGTATGGTCACCCGCGAACGCGGTTCGCCGAAATGACTGTGCCCCAAAGAATCGTTGGTCGATCTTCCCATCGTCCGTTCGAGAAAACTCCATACCCCACTCATCGAGCTCGCGAAGCCGATCGGGCATCTGTGCTGTGACTGTCTCGACCAGTTGTGGATCGTTGAGGAAATGGCCTTCATTGAGCGTGTCTGCAGCGTGAATTGCCCACGAATCCTCTGGATCTTGGGTCCCGAGTGCGCCATTAATTCCACCACGGGCCCATGTCGTGTGTGCATCGCCGTGGCTACGTTTTCCAAGCACGAGTACGTCCTCAACACCACACTCGGCGAGTTCGATCGCTGTACGAGCGCCTGCGGCACCAGCCCCGATAAGTAGCACTGAAACATCAACAGTTTCATACTCGGGAACATCGGCTCCAGCATCACTGACCTCGTCTGGATCACTCATAGTTGTAATAAGGAGACGTGTACGTATGGGGCTTTCGCGCATGCGCGCGCGTGAAGCCAAGCCGGTTCCATGCGACTAATAATCACCAAGCACACCAAGGCGTCGGGCACGTCGTGTCGCAAGATGAAAAACTGTGTATCCAACAGCGAGATATCCAACTGCAACAATAACGAGGAGTCCAAGATCTGTGATACTGAACTCCCACAGTCGAACACCGTCAACCATCGCTCGCTGGAGCATCGCGCTCCCGTGTGCGAGTGGAAGTACTCGCATCCACGGCAGTGCAAACACTGGTGCGGAGACTAATACCACAAACCCAAACTGGAGCAGATTCAACCAGTTTCCGATCTGTTTGTACAGCACGGTGACGCCTCCGGCTGCAAAGCCAAGACCGAGAACGGACGTAATTGCGAGCCCAGCAACGACAACCACAGTGATCGGATCGAGGTTGAGCCTTGTCCCGGTAAGTACGAGCATGACTGCAAGAACGATCGCACTCGTCAGAAACGTCCGAATCACCTTTGCAACACCTTTCAGCAATGCGACCGGTGCAAAGCCAAACGGTGTGGTAATGTGACGCTCAAGCGTTCCCCACTGCACCTCGCTGCTGATGTCGTTTGACACTGCAGAGTACGCACCAACAGACAGCGTCCATAGAAAGTAGCCTACAATGATTCCCTCGATCGAATCCGTCAACGCCTGTCCCGCCAGCAGCTGTCCCCCATAGAACAAGACACCAAAAAAGAACAGTGCGATAACGATTCCGCCGATCGCATTTGCAGGATATCGAATGAAAATTAGATACTCACGATACAGTACTGCCTTGGCAAGATGATAGTAGGTTGCGGGACGGGGATCAGTAGCAGCTGAGTGTGGCACTGCGGTACCGTCTTGACTCACTCTGCTCGCCCCGAAGTCGCTGTCTGTTCGGACCCCATACCTGTCAGATTGACAAATACCTCTTCAAGTTGTGGTTGGACCGTTCTGATATCGTCGATCGTCACAGCTTCGTTCCGGAGCACATCCAGTACATCGTACAGTCTCTCACCAGCGTGAGTGATTTCAATCGTTGTCCGCCCAGCTGCTGTTTCCCCAACAACGGTAACCGAAAACCGATCGATGAGCGTTTCAACAAGGCGCTCATCGATATCTGCGCTTGTGATCTGAACGGTGTCACGAGTCGCATCTGACAACAACTCGTTCACGCTGTCGTCAGCAACGATCCGTCCGTTGGCCATCATCACCACGCGGTCACAGACTCGTTCAATAACGTCCATGTTGTGGCTGCTCAGGACGATCGTCCGGCCATCCTCATGTGCGAGCCGACGCAGTTCCTGTTGGAGCGTCCGCGAACTCTCAACATCGAGCCCAAGTGTTGGCTCGTCAAGAAAGACGAGACTGGCCCCGCCTGCGAGTACACTCGCAAGCGAGACTTTCTGTTTCATCCCCCGAGAGAGATCACGAACGGGTGTATCCGCCTTGTCCGTGAGTTCAAGACGATCGAGTAGTCGGTCGTGTTGCTGTGTTACAGAATTGGGATCGATACCGTGGATAGTCGCAAAGTATCGCAGGTTCTCCCGTACGGTGAGCCGCCAATAGTCGTTTCGGGCCCCTTCAAGCATCGCATCGACATCGCGGTAGGCCGATCGGCGTGTTCCATCAACTCTGTTTCCGAACACCGAAACCGATCCTGAGTCGGGGATAATAATGCCGAGTGCGCACTTGATGAGTGTCGTCTTTCCAGCGCCGTTTGGGCCGAGTAACCCAACGATCGATCCTGGTTCGATGGTCAGATTGACATCGTCCACTGCGACGATCGCATCATCTCCGGTTCCGAACCGCTTGGAGAGGTTCGTGAGTTTGAGGGCGGGGACGGCGGTCTCAATGGCTTCGTTGTGATTGCTATCCGTTGCGACCGAGCCATGCTGAGCGATCGCAGTGTCCTGTTGCATCAGTATACATATGGGCTCCCTGCTGATATATTCGCGTCTGTGCGTTGTCATTGATACTCACGACCAGAGATTGAGCCAGAAGAGATGTGAGTCGTGGTCCTGTCAAACCCCGATCGGTCTACAGATCCTTACTCGCGATCGGCGGTCGGAGCAGGAAGCCAACGCCACCAGCGGCCAACGCGAGGACGCCGCCCACCACAAACGTTGCCTCCCAGCCGATGATGACAACTAACCACCCGACGACACCGCCGCCGAAGACACCGCCCCACATTTTGCCAGAGTACACCAGCGAGTAGTTCGCCGAGGAGTGTTTGCTTCCGTAGTAGTCGCCGACCAGACTTGGGAACAGTGAGAACTGCGAACTCCAGAAGAACACCGCGATTGCGACTGCAACGATGTATCCAATACTGCTTTCGAGACTCCCGAAGCCAACGACGGCGAGGGTCCCAATACCACATAACAGAAACGAGATTGCCGTAATTAGCTCGCGATCGTACCGATCAGACAGCCCACCGACAACGAGTCGACCGGCTGCAGAGCCGACTGGAAGAACTGTTGCGGCGATTGTCGCTGTTGCGGCGGTCAGTCCAACCGCTTCAGCATACAGAATCGTCCGAGCGGTGATCATTAGCCCGGCTGCGCTCACTGCAAAGAACATAAAGTACATCACCCAAAACTGCCAGGTTCGAACCATCTCGCGCCAGGTGTAGTGCCGACGGCCTCCGTCAGCAACAGCCGTGGAGCTCTCTGTTTCTGTCTCACTTGAGTCAGACTCAGCGACCCAGTTATGAGGTGGGTCTTTGAGCACCACTGTCCCGACCATGATACCGACACCGATGAGCACCCCCATGCTCCAGAGACCAGTTGTAATCGCATCGCCGGCGATCATATACCGAATAAAAGGAACGAATGCTGCGCTGCCGGCGGCAAACGCCATCGTCCCAATACCGGTCGTCAACCCACGTTTGTCAGGGAACCATTTGACGGCGGTATTGACCGCGACGGTATACACCATTCCGACACCAGCCGCACCCAACCCATAGAAGAGATACACCTGCCAGAGCTCCGTTGCGAAGGCTAACCCGACGTAGCCACCGCCCGCAAGCACCCCTGCGATGACCGTAACGACGCGCGGCCCGTGGCGATCGCGCCACCACCCGGCGGGAAACTGTACGAGCGCCATAATAACGACGTACGCGGTAAATACGAACCCCAACGCCGACAGCGAGGCATCGAGTTCAACCGCAAGCGGGCCTTCAAGAGACGACCAGACGTACTGGTAAGGGCTCACCAGCGCCATCATCACTGCGGCGGCAACGATCTGCCACCATCGTGAGTAGCCCAAGATGCCGCGTGCAACGTCGTCGATGTCGTTCGGATAGACGCTACTCATTGTCACTGAAAGACTGATTGTCGACTGCCTGATTCATATACTGGGTGATTGCGGTGGTCTCTGTTGTATATTCCGTTTCTTCGTTCGTAGCTGTGTGCGGCATTGTTGGTATGGGGTCTCCGCCTTCGATCGTGCCGTTGCAGTGGACGTGAATTACCGTCGCATGGCCGATTTATTGTTGAATTGTTGGACAATCGCCAATAGTTAATCCGACTCTTGAAAGGCCGAAATTTAATTACGAGTGCTATTCGGGTCGTTCGTTTATGAAGGCTAAGCGACGAGTTAGCCCTCAAGCTCGGCGTCATCAGACGTACCTGCGGCTGCCGCCACCGAGGTGGGCCTTGATGATCCTTGCCTACGTGGCCGTTATTGGCGTCTCGATAGGTCTCATTATTTGTGGAGTGTGCCGATATCTGGGCTCAAGTCACCGCAGGTGATTCCGAGTGGGAGACACCAACCCGACCAGAACGTATCAGTCTGGGCCAGACACAACTTATGTTCTTGCTCGTGGTATTGCAACAATATGTTGGCCCCCCGAACACACAACGGCCAAGAGTCAGGAGAACGATTATAGATGTGTACGCGACTGGTTTATATCGGACCCGAGAACTTCGTACTTACTGGGCGGTCAATGGATTGGCACAGTGAGATTGGAACTAACATCTGGGTATTCCCACGCGGGATGGAGCGAACCGGCGAAGTCGGTCCGGCTTCGATCGAGTGGACCGCCGAGTACGGTAGCGTTGTTGCCTCCGCGTATGACATCGCGACGACCGACGGAATGAACGAAAAGGGGCTTGTTGCGAACGTCCTATGGCTCACCGAATCCGATTATCCCGAGTGGGACGGCGACAGGCCTGGGTTGTCAATCTCGCTGTGGGCACAGTACGTGCTCGACAATTTCGGGACGGTCACCGACGCAGTCGAACACCATCGGAACGAGGACCTCGTCGTTGTTTCCGACGAAATACCCGACGAGGATCGGTTCGCCACCTTGCACCTGTCCGTCTCGGACGCCACCGGTGACAGCGCCATCTTCGAATACATAGACGGCGAGTTGAGGATCCACCACGATCGCGAGTATCAGGTGATGACGAACTCCCCACCGTTCGACCAGCAACTTCCACTCGAGGCGTACTGGTCGGAGATCGGCGGTACAGTCATGTTACCGGGAACGAATCGCCCGGCCGATAGATTTGTCCGCGCAAGTTTTTATGTGGGTTCGATTCCTCAAACCGAGGATCGCCGAACCGCAACAGCGAGTGTCTTCGGCGCGATCCGCAACGTCTCCGTACCCTACGGAATCAGTACGCCGGACGAACCCCATATCTCCTCGACACGTTGGCGCACCGTTGCCGATCACCGGGACCGACGCTACTACTTCGAGTCGGCGCTCTCACCGAATGTCTTCTGGCTAGACCTCGACAACATCGACTTTGCCGCCGATTCCAGCGTTCGATCACTGGCGCTCGGTGAGCATCAGGCGAACGTCTTTGCGGGGAATGTTGACGACGATCTCGTCGAGACCGAGCCATTCGAGTTTCTTGGTGTCCCCGTTTCACCAGGAGGATCATAGTTTCTCGAGTTGACATCCTCCCCGCCCTAAAGCGCGAGGCTTTCGCCTCGAATTTCCCGTAATCTCCAGCGAATGCGTCCGATCAGTGGGAGTTGCGGAAGGCCACTCCTAGATAAAAATAAACGAGCAGTCAACTGGGGCACGTGTACGGAGCGATACGGTCGGGAACCAATCATTGTACTTTCGGCTGAACGATGGTACACCGATCGGTGATACATCGTCTTCTCCGACCGTATGAATCGGTGGCCTCGGCACTCATAGGGATCGTCACAAAGCGGTGCCACCCGTTCTCGGATCGGTACGTATCGTCATCGGCCATCTGCAACTACACGCAACGAACAAAAGATGGTTGTGGTTGTGTACTTCCGATCGATCGCCCAGCAACAACATACGATAAAAATACCATCCACGCACACAGAGATTCATATCAAATACGGCCGCTTATGCCCAAAATACGTACGTAGAACAGCCATACCTATCGAATTTGGTGAATCACGACTATGGCTATCGAACCGAAATAGGTCACTTGTGAACACCCATGACTGATCGACACGAGACCAAAATCACGGCCGAACAGCTGTCACACGAAGTGATTGATACCGAAGTGCTTGCGACGACACTCATTGAGCAAACATTAGTCGCTCGTCAAATCGTCGGTGCCGATGTTGCAGCGATCGGCAACCAGCCACCAGTTGACCGCCAAGCGGAGGAACAGAGCTATGAGGCGCACGAACACCGCGGGGTGGGTGCTGCATCTCATATCGAGGATGAACAGAGACATCGCGAAATGGGCGCAGAAACCCACAGCGAGAGAGGGCAAGAGGATCAAGGGATGGATGCGGGAGCACACACCGAATCAGATTCAGGTGTTGATCCGGCGAAACCACTATTCGAAGAGCCGTCGGGAAATTATCCGGTGACAGAGCCACCTGATTCAGGCAGCGGTAGTGGTCCGGCGGACCAACCAGAGACGACCGCTGATGGGATTGCGCTCGATCGACCAACGATCGATATTGCAGCTCAAATTACGCTTGACGTTGACGAAACGGTGCAGCTCCAAACTGAATTAACGGAACAAACAGTGGTTGAGACGACAATCTCACCAAGAGCAGCAGACGGTCCTGAATCAGGCTATGATGAGATCGAGGATACAGAGCTGGATGCGATCGGACGCATGGTTGTCGAAGCAATGCTAGAGATCGAAACACCGGATGAAAAGGCCGTAACAGATGCGCTTAGGACCGTTGAACGGGTCTCGCCGGGGCAGCTCCGAACCACGCTTGTTGAAACACGAGTCGTCGAAACTGAACAGATCGAACACCGACAGATTCTGGCCGAGGTGTTGGAAAACGAACTCCAAAGCAGTACAACAATTGGAACACGAACAAAAGCACGCAAAGACCCTGTTGCAGGCGAGAGGGAAACAGCCGAAGACGCTGATCAGACGCATGAGCTAACAATCAATGATTCGACGGTGGGAAAAACAGTCATGTCCGCTGGCTCTGCGATCGGTACCGTCACCGCAGTCGAAGCAGAAGCACTTGTAGTTGACCCGCAGCCGACGATCGCAACACGGATCAAATCAATGTTAGACTGGGGCGAAACGGATGACGAGTATCGGGTTGGGCGTGCAGATATCCTCAAAGTGACTGACGATACAGTCGAGATTCAAGAGCCGAACGGAGAATAATTTGATCAGTCTGCGGCTGTTTCGGGTGCAATCAAACCGATCGCCTGATTATGTGTATCCATTAGATTCACAAGTTGGCGATCGCAGGTTGTCGAAAATAACTGCTGGACGCGATCGCTTGCAGGTGTTGGGTCGCTCGGACTGTACTCTGGTGTCGGTTCAACGGTCGACTGTGTCTGTGAATGGGTGCTCATCGTAGCGGTGAGAGGATCTCAAAAAGCGGTGCTGCGGATTGGAAGGGTTAGGCTACGATGGATACTACAAACATGATAGTTCATCCAACAGCCCAATATATAATAAAAGTTAATGATAAATCAAAGATTGCCGAGTGTGAGCAACTAGCTGTCGTTCCGACAGACTGTATTTCCGAGCGCACTGTGTATTGAAGCCGAACGGACACGAACACGGTGATATGACTTTTGAGCTCTCGGACTTTCCGTACACCTACACGATCGGGATGACCGATCGCGAGCGCGATGAAAAGCTCTCAGCGGAGTCTGTTGGTATTCTTGGGTTGGCAGCAGAGAATACTGCCTACTGCGTCCCTGTCGGATATCATTACGGCGACGACCGACTGATTATTCGACTCCTCTTTGGCCCACAAAGCAAGAAGCGAGGGTATTTAGATAAAACAGAGACTGCAATGTTTGTTGTATACGGACACGAGGGCCCCAGAGATTCTTGGAGTATCATTGTCCGGGGATCACTCACACGCATCCCCGATAGTACGTTTTCGATCGCAGAATGTCGATCGATGTTCGGACCAGTTCGGCTCTTTGGTGAAAACGTTGATGAGGCAACTGTTGAACTGTACGAGCTTCAGCCGACGTCAATTGTCGGTCGTCGGACGTAACACCCCACTACGGTTTGTTTTCGATCCGTTCCCGTGCTGCTGCGACTAGCAATGGCAAGAAAATCGTCGCATCACCGGTTATTGTTGCGTTTCGAGCATCTTTTTCGAGTTTCCCCCACGATCGCGCCTCATCGAGCGTTGCACCGGAGAGCCCACCTGTTGAGACAGGATCCATCGTAATCTGTACCGCATAATCGTACGCATCGGGACTGACGAGCATCGTCTGGAGAGTGAAATTCTTTGGGACGCCACCGCCCACGAGCAAACACCCAGCCCGATCGGCATAGTACGCCATGTCGGTCAATGCGGTCATATCACCGAGTGCGTCTAGTGTTAGTCCAGACGTCTGTGAGTACATCCATGCCTGCAATCCAAGTACGGAATCCTGCACTGCTGGACAGTAAATCGGAACATCACACTCATACGCTGCAGCAGCAATCCCAGCATCCTCTTTGATCCCTTCGTGTTCGTTTATCTCGCTATTTGCACGTCCAAGCTCAGCACACAACTCCGCAATGCTCACACTCTCCTGTTCTGCAAGCGGTGGAAACACCGCTTCACGAAGATGGCTCTCAAACAGTGCAAAATGCTCCTGTGGCAAGTATACGTTGTAGATCCGATCGACCTCCTCATCACGAAGGGATTCATCAAACTCTCTGTCGTTCATTTCCGGATTGTGATGACGACCGTGGTGGTGTTTCCCACCGATCGCTTCGATCGAATCATGTGTGAGGTTTGCGCCCGTGGTGATCAATGCATCAACGTATCCATCACGGATGAGGTCTGACACAATTCGACGCATGCCGGTTGGAACCATCGCACCCGCAAGCGACAGGAAAATCGTACACTCGTCATCTGCAAGCATGTCCGCATAAATATCCGCAGCTTCATGGACTGCTGCAGCCCCAATCCCTGCATGCCCATACTGTTCAATTAGCTCTGCAACGGTCATGCCAGCGTGAACGCGGCTGTGTCCGATCGGGTTGTGATCAAACTCTATCCGCTCCGGTGGTTCGTACTCGAACTCCTCGTCATCGTGGTCACTCATACTCGGTTTCCGTCGGCGATCGGTTTTAACGATCCGAAATAGTTCGACTATCCTCCACTCACAGGTGGGAACAGCGCAAGCTCATCATCCGGTTCGATCGAGGTCTCCAACCCAGATAGCGAGTGAATGTTTGTTCCGTTGATGAGGAGATTGATATGGTCATGCAGCTCTCCGTCTGCAACAAGCACCTCATCACTCAGTGATGGATGCCGTTCGAGTAGCGCATCCAATGCGTCACCAACGGTTGCATCCGAATCGATCGCGAGTGAAATGGTCCGCTCTCCTGCAATCTCTGCGAGGTTAGCGAAGAGTTTCCATTGCATGTGTGTTGACAGTCCGCGCGTTCTCAAGAGCGTTGTGCCCGTGACTGCTGCGACGACTTCAGTCGTGGGCTTTCTCTTCGAATCTCTGTAATGGATCCGCAACGGGAGTACGCTTAGTCAGCAGGTTCGGCTTGCACTTCCGGCTGTTCAGCCGCTGGCTTTGGTGTCGTTGCAGCCTCTTCGAGCCGTCGAAGGACGGCCGGGCGGCCGATCGCATACACCGTTTCATTTCCGGAAAAGACTCGATCACGAGCAGGTAACGCTTCAAGCGTCCCATCTGCGGATCGGACGGCAATGATAATTGCGTCTGTCATAGATAGGGTTTCATCCGTGAGTAGACTTTCTGGGGACACCTCAACCGAAGCGATTGTTTCATCAACGCTTCGCAGAAGGGTGGCAAACTCCCGATCAGGACGTGGTGTTTCCGGAAGCGTCACCAATCGGTAGCTTTGGGATGGATCCACTGTTTCGATATCATTTTCATCGATCGCAATCGTCGAGATATCGCCAGAGACGCTTCGAAGCTCGCCAGATACCACAAGTTCTGGGCCCTCAGCAGCCGTCCACAGCTGTACCAGGTCCCCTGCTGCCGCGTTGTTTGGTGGGTCTGCAGTGACCGCAATTGCAACTGTGCCTGGCGCAAGTGTTGGTCCCACACCGGCCATTCGTGAACCAACCGCTAAGTAGTCAATCTGTCCGTCATCAGTGAGATCGACATCAACATAGCCAACCGCGTAATCTTCTTTAATTCGATCAACAATCCGTTCTCGAAGCTCTTCAACAGTTAATCGCCGTGGGAAATGGAATCGCTTGCCGGCCATCTCGGTTTTTGTCTCTTTCGAGACTGGGTCGTAGCTATCCATGTCCTCAATCTCCGTTGGAAGGGTAACCATTGTTGTCCGACCAACCGATCGAACAACTTTGCCCATTTCTCCTTCAATGTCTCGAAGCCCTCGAATTGCAAACACATCCACTGCGATTCGGTCCCCCAGCCGCTGTCCAACTGGTGCACCTGCTGTCGCCACACCGAGTGCTACCACATTAAAAAGTACCACTTCGATTCTAAATAGGTCAACAGCACCTTCTCCAACCACTACACCAAGAGATGCGGTGTTAATGTAGAGTGCAACAACTGCAACGCCGATCAGAATTGCAATCCCCTCTGGCACCTCCTCACGGAAATACCACCGATAGATAACCGCAATTACTCCAGCACCGAATACTGAGAGGATACTATAAATAACGAGCGTGATCATTGCAACAAGCGGATCGGAGAATGTAACACCGGACTGTCCAAGGATCAATTCGGTCTCAATCATGCTGCTGCCTCCGTGAATGATCGGAGATCATCTTGGGTGCCAATCACATAGAGATCATCACCGGCACTGAGTGGCTGTGATCCGCTTGGCGTTACCTGCCAGCGTTCGTGTTTCGCAGCGATGATGACAACACGGTATGTTTCTCTAACTCGGTTTTCTCCGATTGTCGTGCCATCTAACGGGCCACCAGCAACCACGGTCACTTTTTTCAATCTCGCACCAGCCTGCCGTAGGATTGTCGCAAGTTCAAACTCCCGCCTTGTTCCTCGAGAAAGCACAATAACCGTCCCACGTTCGGACTGCAACAGTGTTTTTGCTGCTGACCGAGGGACCGCAACCGTTATTCGGCCTTCTCCTCCTGTTGTGAGCGGTTGAGTAGCTCCACTGGCACTGTCTGTCCCCCCATCCGTCTGTACATCTGTGGTTGCGGTGGCCTCCGCTTCTTTTTCTTTATCCTTCTTTTTTTCACCGGATTTCGCCGCGATTAACTCACCAGCAATTGACCCATTTTTTGTGAGTATTTGAACGTGCTCACCACGAGCCAATCCACCTGGAATAACTGCACTGATTGAGACTGCACGTTTGCCTTTTGGAACCCGTTTTGAGGTGCTTCCAGCCGGTGGAGCTGCTGAAACCGTTGCCTTCGCATCTGTTGTAATATTTGCAGACACATCTGCGAGGTCTAATTCTGATCGGAGTCGGTCAGCAAACCGTGTTTCGAGCTCTTCGATCGGGATATCTGCAGGAAACGTCCACTCCCCTTCTTTGATCGCAGTCCGATCTGCGGTGGTAAGTGGTGGGTAGCCTTCCAAATCACCAATCTCTCCAATAACGGTTACACGTACTTGGTTTCGTCCACCAACAAGCTCGACCACATCTGTATTGAGTGTTCGATCGCGAAACTTTCGAAGCGAAATCTTTCGCGGGACGTTTGCACCAAGTTTGTCACCTTGCGAGTGTGCGTACAGCGAGAGCATCAACACAACAATAATTGCCGTAACGACTGCAACGGCATTCTCTGAGGTCTGGATATTCTCGTCAGCAAGTGCCATCAGCCCACCATTGACTCCTGCAATTGCTAATGCTAGAACAACAACACCAAGCCCAGGAATCGTTACACCCGTAAAATACTTGAATACAAATCCGAGTAGTCCAGCGATCACNGCCGGAATGATTCCGGTCAGCACACCAAGATAGATGCCCAAGAGAATCTCAAACGGAAGCGCCATACTATCCTGCTTTGTGCTTCCTCTATTATACAGTTACCGCAACCGACACAACCCACTGCATCAACAGGGTATAATCCCGCGGTATATATAGGAGCGATAGACAATAGCAGATAGATGGCGTGGAGTAAAGAGTGGGTAACTGTCCGTGCGTCAGTTTTATTGACATTTGCAGTTGCACTGCTCTCAATCATTGTTGGGCTCATACACATCTCAACCGGTGGTATTGATGGCGCGCTCGCAGACTACGTTCCAGATGTTGTTCGACGGACCGTTGGGTTCACAGGGACAATTACCGGATTCACAATGCTTGGCAGTGCGTACGCACTCAAAAGCCGATATCGTATTGGGTGGTATGCAACAGCAGTGTTGCTCCCGATCACAGCACTTCAGGGTGCGCTGCAGGTGTCACCATTCTCTGTTCCACTGATCGTTCTCTCTGTTGTTTCTGCACCGGCGCTGATATACAACCGAGACCGTTTTGATCGTACCTTTTCGCCGTCAGCGACCCAGTTGGCCGCAGGGGTTGCGCTTGGAACGGCGATCGGATACGGAACAATCGGCTCCTATGCGCTTCGCGATGAATTTGAAGGTGTGGTCTCGATTACGGATGCATTTTATTATACTGTCGTCACCGCAAGTACGGTTGGCTACGGTGACATCTATCCAATAACGGAACTTGGACGACTCTTTGGCCTCTCTGTACTGTTGTTGAACGTTGCTGCCTTCGCTGTCGCACTTGGTGTGTTGCTCACGCCCGCGATCGAAGCACAGCTCTCGAAAGCCCTTGGACGTATGACCGAAAGCCAATTTAACCTCCTTGACGAACATATCCTCCTCTTGGGTGATGGGGATCTGACCGAACCGATTATTCAAAATATTGACGAAGAGACTGATGTCGCGATTATCACAACCGATGAGGCTCGTGCACGACGACTCAGCGAACGAGGCTATCCTGTGCTAACAGCGGATCCAAGCGACGAAGAGCCGCTGCAGAAAGCAGGCATTGTAAATGCCCGCGCGGCAATCGCTGCGACAAATAACGATGCCCACGATGCATTAGCAATTCTTACTGCAAGACAGCTCAATCCAGAGATCCACATCCTTGCCGCAGCAACCCAGCGTGAAAATGTTGCGAAACTCCGTCGCGCAGGTGCCGACCGAGTCATCAGCCCAGCCCTTATTGGTGGTCGATTGCTGGCGAACTCTGCGGTTGGAAAACGGGATGCTGAAGACGCGTCGGATCAGTTACTGGGCGAAAAATAGATCGAACGATTACAGTGACGCAGCCGCTGAAAGCGTAATTGCGATCGCCCGCTCGACATTGTTCTTTGCTTTCTCAGGTAGCTCATCATCGCTGTCCGCGCCTTTTTGTGTCCCTTCAACAAGATTTCCATCAACGGTACAGATTGCTCCTGCACGCATTCCTTTTCTCCGAGCGAGGGCAAACACAGCAGCGGCTTCCATCTCGATCGCAAGCAGATTGGCTGCTTCCCAGTCTTGGACAAACTCCTCGGATTCATTGTAGAATGCATCGTCCGAAACGATCGGTCCAACGTGAACATCCTCATCGTTTGCTTCCGCTGCATCAACAAGTGCAGTTAGCACGTCATAATCTGGAACAGCAGGGTAGACTTCCGACTCATACCGTTTTGAGGTTCCCTCTTCTTTTGCCGCGCCAGTGGCGACAACCATGTCACCGATCTCCATTCCGTTCTGAAGCGCCCCGGTGGTTCCACAACGGATTACGGTTTCAACACCAACTGCGTGTAGCTCTTCAACTGCGATTGCTGCAGATGGGCAGCCAATACCGGTCGAACAAATCGTCAGATCCGTTCCCTCGTACGTTGCATTAACAATCTTGTACTCGCGATTCTCCGAGATTGTTACTGGGTTTTCACACTGCGCTGCAATTCGATCGACGCGTCCTGGATCGCCCGGAATGATTGCAATCTCGTGTACGTCACCCTCCTCGATGAGTAGATGCGGCTGTTTTGCCATATACAATTCCACAGCCGAGAGCATGAAAAACCGTCCGATCGACATCCCACAACGGTCGTGCGCTAACTTGCGACGACAACTGCAAGCAGCGGGACAACAACGACGATTGTTGTCCCAAAGACGAGTGACGATCGGAGCCACTGTCCACGTACCGCGGTGGATTGCTCTTCGTAAATTCGCCCCCCTGCCCGTGGGAGGACAAGATGCGCGAAGAATACATAAATAAAGATGACAACAAGCGTACTGGCGAGGAGGTGCGCCAATATGTCTACACCAGCAACAGTTACTGATGCAACTGACGGAACGCCAATACCGATGACCGTCGCAACAACCGCATAGAGAATACCTGCAAGGAGTCCTGCAGCGTGATGTGCGATCACAGCATCCCGAAACGGAACGGTATCTGCAGATCGGCCGGTGAGAATTCCAGCTGCAACGTACGCTGGCGTGAACCCATCCGCCCGATGGCTCATTGGCCAGTTCATTACGGCGGCGGCAATAAGCCCGGAGATCGCTCCGAGACCGATCGTCTCAGCTCCGATCAATCCAATCATACACGAGTCACTTCCTATAGTGGCTTACAATTCGGGTTACATAAACATTCGTCGGACATGACCAGTCAGTACAGTGGACTATATCCCGGCAGTTGCAGCAAATAAGAGGAGGTTGTGAACTGCAGGCCCAAGCCCGACTGCAGCAATAAACCCAAGCAGCAGCCGCCCTTCCGTTGGTTCTTCATCAACATACTCTGCCATGAGCGCAACGACACCGCAGACGATGATGACTTTTACAATAATGAACAGCCACCCTGCACCGATGAACTCCGCAGTTGGGAGCGAGTCAGCAAACAGAATAATCTCTCTGGAGAGTGGAGTTCGCTCACCGAATCCAAGGATATCGATTCCAACCGTCGTAGAGACCGCATCAAGTACATGCCCAAACACTGCAAGGAGCCCAACTGCCCCAGTGACTGCTGCATCCGATGGGCGGATTCGTTTAAATAAGACCCAAACACCTGCCGTGACTGGAATAGATGCGATCGCGGCAACTGTCGGCCAAAATAGCTCGAGTGAGGCTTGCTGTGCACCAATATAAACGATCGCACCAACAAGCGGAAGCAATACGACCGCACCAACACCGCCCAAAATGAACGGCAGCTGTTCTTCGGTACTTCTTTTATTGCTGATAATCCACACCGCCCCCGCGATCGCAGCGGTGCTCAGATACACTGCTGGAGTCCCACCCAATGGCTCCAACACTGCTGGAAGCCCACCGATCACGAACAGTACGTGGCCTGCTGCACCTACTGAGATCCATGGTACGAGTGCGAGAATCTGTGCTTCTTCGACCGTCGGTTTGGCCTGAAATAATCCATACCCAACGGCTGCAAGTGCGGCAAGCAATCCGATCAAGTATGGCAGCGGTGGGAGTGCAAACCCATCCGGCAACAGGGACGGAAACTGCAAAACAAGCATCTCCAGAACAGAGAAGTCCATAGCTCAACTGGTGCGTGGGCGGAGTGAAAACGTTACGGAACCTCGATCTGTGATCGTTTCTAACCATCAACGACTATAGGTATGGTGATGCAAGGGCGGGTATGGACCAACAAACGCTTGCACCGATGCTTGACCATACCGTGCTCGGGCCAGAGACGACGATCGACGATGTGGAGCACGTGCTCGATGCGGCGATCGAGTACGGAATGAACGTCTGTATCCCACCATGCTACGTCGCAGAGGCAGCCGAGTACGCACCGGAGACGACGATCGCAACCGTCGTCGGATTCCCCCACGGACAAAATGCGCCGACAACAAAACAACAAGAAGCGGTCGTTGCATGGAAAGCCGGGGCTGATGAGGTTGATATGGTGATTAATATTGGACGGCTCAAATCAGGTGCAGATGACGCGGTTGAATCCGAAATCGCGGAAGTCGTTGCAGCAGTCCCGATCCCGGTGAAAGTCATTATTGAGACGCCATTGCTCACTGACGAAGAGAAGCACCGTGCGTGTAGTGCAGTTCAATCAGCGGACGCAGCGATGGTAAAGACAGCAACTGGATTTGCGGATTCATCGGGCTACGAAGGAACCACGGGTGGCGCAACGGTTGCAGATGTTGAGCTCATGTCGGCGTATCTCCCGGTCAAAGCAAGCGGTGGCATTGGAAGCTACGAGGACGCAATCGCAATGATTGAGGCTGGTGCGGAACGAATTGGTGCTTCAAGCGGCGTCTCAATTGTCACCGGTGCACCGGAGTAACGTGAATCAATGGCGAATCAACTAGACGAGATCGACCGTCGAATCATCTATGCAGTCATGGATGATGCAAGGCATGCGTCGCCTCCCGACCTTGCAAACGAGCTAGATGTTACTGCTGCAACAATCCGGAATCGGATTACAAACCTCGAAGCTGAGCAAATTATCACTGGGTACCACGCAGCAATAGATTTTGAGGCTGCAGACGGTAGCCTTACAAATCTCTATCTCTGTAATGCGCCAGTTGCAGAACGAGAGTCGTTTGCATCAAAAGTAAAGGCTGTGCCAGGAGTCATCAATGTCCGTGAACTAATGACTGGCCGGCGAAATCTCCACGTCTTGGCGATCGGTGAAGATATTCACGATCTCCGACGGATTGCACGAGCTATCTCAAGTTTGGGAATCGAAATTGAGGATGAAGACCTCGTCCAATCGGAAACCTCGCTCCCGTATGCACCATACGGACCAGATAAACGCGAGCGGCATATTGATGTGGTGAACGAAGTTGAATGCTCCGTGCTACTTGCAGAGCGCCCACAGAAACAGTCGCTTCTCGATCGACTGTTTGGCTGAGCGGTTACGCACACCGCACCTACTTCGTGCTAGTGTGTCCCTCATTGGCAGACAGGATGTGATCGTGTCTGCGGTATGTGAAAGTTGAGCATAGCGACGATCGGACCGTCGTCCTTTTGCTCACGCATCCGTAAACAGCAATAACTGAATGGCCACGTATCATATCGAGACGTACGGCTGTACGTCAAATCAGGGTGAAAGTCGCCAGATCGAGCAGGCGCTCCGCGAGGGCGGACACTACCCTGCACCAAGTCTCGACGAGGCCGACGTCGCTATTTTAAATACCTGTACAGTGGTCGAAAAAACCGAGCGGAACATGCTTTCTCGTGCCAAAGAGCTCGAGGGAGAGACAACTGACCTCATTGTAACCGGCTGTATGGCGCTCGCACAGGGTGACGAGTTCACAAATGCAGGTGTTGATGCGCAAGTTCTTCATTGGGACGAGGTGCCAGAGGCAGTCCTCAACGGCGAATGCCCAACGGTCACGCCGGATACGGAACCCATCTTGGACGGTGTCATAGGAATTTTGCCGATCGCTCGCGGCTGTATGTCGAACTGTTCGTACTGTATCACCAAGTTTGCAACTGGCCGGGTTGATTCGCCATCGGTCGAGGAGAATGTCCGAAAGGCACGCGCACTCGTCCACGCCGGTGCCAAAGAGATCCGAATCACCGGGCAGGATACCGGTGTCTACGGATGGGATAACGGCGACAGAAAGCTCCCGGAACTGCTCGATCGGATCTGCTCGGAGATTGATGGCGAGTTCAGAGTTCGGCTTGGAATGGCTAACCCGGGAGGTATCCATGGGATTCACGAGGAGTTGGTGGACGTGTTCGATCGACACAAAAAACTCTACAACTTCATCCATCTTCCGGTCCAATCCGGGAGCGATGACGTACTTGCGGAGATGCGCAGACAACATCGCGTTGGAAAATTCAAAGAGATTGTTGACACGTTTAACGCCGAGCTTGATTACTGGACGCTATCGACGGATTTCATTGTCGGATTCCCAACAGAGACAGACGCGGATCATGAACAGTCGATGGAGCTGCTTGCGGAGGTTCGTCCCGAAAAAATCAATGTGACACGGTTTTCGAAGCGTCCGGGGACCGATGCAGCCAACATGAAAGGGCTCGGAGGTACACTCAAAAAGGAGCGATCAAAAGCGATGTCCTCGCTGAAGATGGAGGTTGTCGCAGCTGCCTACGAGTCGATGATTGGGACCACCCAAGACGTGCTTGTTGTGCAAGATGGGGTAGGAGATTCTGTTAAATGCCGAGATGGCGCGTATCGACAGATTATCGTCCAGAACGCCTCGGAGTATGGCCTCGCACCCGGTGATTTCTGTACGGTAGAGGTGACAAGCCATCAAACGGTCTATGCGTTTGGAACGCCCGTTTCTCTCAACTAATCCCGGTGTGAAGGAGTGCAGTTTTAGCGTCGTGACACCAAAGAACCTGTAGATGGGTCGTCGTGAACTGCTCGTTGATATCCTCCTGCCGGTTACCGTTGCAATCCTTCTTATCGGTGTACTTGTTGGTGTAACCGGAACATGGCCACCGATGGTTGCGGTTGAAAGCGGGAGTATGGAGCCAAATGCAAACACTGGCGATCTGATTATTGTCTCCTCACTCGATCGGTTTGATGGTGATGCGGAGACACATGGCATTGTCACTGAGGAAGAAGCCAAAAATAATGGACATGAGCGGATCGGCTCACATGGCGACGTAATTGTGTTTACACCGCCGGAATGGACCGCGTCACCAATTTTTCATCGAGCCGCATTCTATGTAACTGCAGGTGAAGACTGGACCGATCGGGCGGATCCAACACTGATTCCAACAACCGACTGCGATGAGCTTCGAAACTGTCCCGCTCCAAATGATGGCTACATTACGCATGGCGATAACAATAGTCGGTATGACCAGGTGAGTGGAACGGCTCCGCCTGTCAAACCGGAGTGGATCGAAGCAAAAGGCCAGGCTCGAATTCCAAAAATTGGATGGCTCAGGCTAGTCCTTGCGGGGTAGTGTTATTCCGCAGCCGAGGGTTCAGAAGCCGTATCTGAACGGTTCGTTGTTGTGCTTTCTTGTCGGGTTTCTTCCAAGGTGACTGCATGCGTCGCAGCATTTTGGAGTGCATCCGATCGACCATGGGCACCCGGTGCAATCGCGAACGTCTTGATTCCGTGTGCGTTGGCAATCTCAAGTAGCGGCTTGAAATCGGTGTCTCGAGATGCGATCGCAAGCATCGAGGTGTTCCCACTGAGTGCGATCTCAGTTGCATCAACCGCAAGTTTCACGTCAACATCACCGCTCGTAACAATGACCTCATAGCCTCGTGCTTCTGCGGCTTGTATCAAGCCGGGGGTCGCATGCTCATCAACATAGAGACGCGTCGTCACCAAGTGTCCGCGCGCTTTTGCTGCCTCCCGGACATCGTCGAGATCAACATCAAACTCATCACGGAGAATATTTGGCCCATCAACAAACAACGCAACGCCCGTTCGATTGGGCTGACCATCGTGGTCTACATCCATAGAGTGGCTTCTGCGATCAAACCGTATTAGGTTGCTGGTTTATTATCCAAGCAGCCAAAATTCCCCGTTAGGTACCTCCTAACGGTCTGTATGAACTACATACTTTTGTGGTATTCACTGTTACTGATAAGTGGCACATGACAGCGACGTCCGATACAACTGCACGACAATGCTTGGTTGATCAACCGATGAACCAACATGGATACATTTCGCTCTCCCTGCCCACAACGGGTGAAACGTTCCATATTGTCGAGTACAAAGACAACAAAACACAAACACAACTGGAGACTGCCCACTCCGGTTGTGCAGTGTTTGTTGTTCTAGACCGGATTGGCTGTCGCGCAGAAACATGGCGTGCTCGATCGGTTGAGCTCCTATCTGAGTACGCCATGGAATCCTGCGAAGATAGTGAAAGCCGTTCTATCACACCCACGTGATTTAGCTTCCACTCTCACCACCCTGCCCAACTCAGTGGTAGTACGGCTCTACCATGTGCCACTTTTCAGACCCATGCACGCGTGTGCGCTGCTGATTCTGAGGGGGATCATATGGGTTCTGTCAACACACAACAGTCACAATGATATTCGAGCATGTGTAATTGAGACACCTCATTTCCGATGAAATATGCAGTGGTATGTATATTGTTTGTGAGTGACTGGCTTCGGGATGAGAAAACATTACTTACTACAACGAGAGGTGAGTGTATGGCTCGACGGAAACCACCGCTGTACACCGTTCATGACGAACGTGGTGCAAAATTCACCGACTTTGGTGGCTGGGAGATGCCAGTCACTTTTGATTCGATCCGAACAGAGCACGACGCAGTGCGCGAATCTGTCGGGATTTTTGATGTCTCGCACATGAGCGAGATTGATGTCTCCGGCCCAGATGCAACTGAACTCATGCAGCGACTGACGACAAATGATGTTGCGGCACTTTCACCAGGAACTTCTCAGTACGCATGTATCACCGATGATTCCGGAATCATCCTCGATGATACGGTGGTCTATCGACTCGATGATACTGAAGATGGACCAGTGTACCGGTTTATTCCAAATGCGGGCCACGATGGACAGATGACCGATCGCTGGGCCTCTCATAGAGATGAGTGGTCACTAACTGCGACCGTCGACAACGTTACAACGGAGTGGGCGATGTATGCAGTGCAAGGGCCTGACTCGGAACCGCTCGTTTCTGACGCCGCGGGTGAATCCGTGGCGGATCTTTCACGGTTTTCTGCAGGCGAGTATACGATCGCAGAAACAACCTGTCTCGTTGCACGAACAGGATACACTGGCGAGGACGGATTTGAAGTGCTTTGTCCAACTGCCGATGCAGAGGCAGTCTGGAATGCACTCGATTGTCAACCATGTGGATTAGGTGCCCGTGATACGCTTCGAACTGAAATGGGATATCTTCTCTCAGGACAGGATTTCCATGTCGATACTGAGCCACGGAACCCGTATGAAGCAGGTGTTGGATTCACCGTGAAACTTGACACGCCATTTGTTGGACGCGACGCGCTTGCTGAAATCAACAAAACCGGCACAACCCAACGATTTACTGGTGTTATGCTGACCGAGCGGGGTGTTCCTCGATCGGGGTACACTGTCACGACAACCGACGGTGATGAGATCGGACAGCTCACCAGCGGAACAATGAGTCCAACACTCAGTGAACCGATCGGACTTGGCTATCTCAACCGGGGGGTTGCGGATGGGGATACAGTACATGTCCTTGTTCGTGGAGAACCCAAAGAGGCCACTGTTCAGACACCACCATTTATCACTACATAATCACCGATATTACCATACAACAATCAATCATGAGCTTTGACGTACCTGAAGACCGGAACTACTTGGAATCGCACGAATGGACAACGCTTGAAGAAGACACCGTCACTGTCGGTATCACCGACTTTGCGCAGGATGAACTGGGTGACGTTGTCTTTGTTGAACTCCCATCAGAAGGGGATACAGTCACTGCTGGGGATACGTTTGGGGTTATTGAGAGCATCAAAGCAGTCTCAGACCTCTATGCCCCTGTGAGTGGAGAGGTAACCGCAGTTAACGAGGCGCTGTTTGACCAGCCGGAGCTTGTCAACGATGACCCGTTCGGCGATGGATGGATGCTTAAAATCAACGTCTCAGACGATGATACCTCTGATTCGCTGCTCACTGCTGCAGAGTACGCAGACCAGATTGCGTAACCAACTCCCTCAGGTTAATTCGGATTGCACGCGATGACCACCAGACACAAACGATGACAAACGGACATACAGACGGAAGCCCATTTGCACCACACACAGACGAAGAGACCGCCGAAATGCTGGACATTCTTGGTGTCGAACAGGAGGCAGATCTGTTCGATATTCCTGGAGATGTCGCATTTGATGGCAAACTCGGGATCGATTCCCGAACCGAACAAGAGATACGAACCGAACTCTCACAGCTATTTGGCCGGAACGACGAGCTGGTTGAGTTCATGGGTCGTGGCCACTACGCACACTACGTTCCCTCAATTGTCAACCACCTCTCCCTTCGAGCGGAGTTTCTGACAAGCTATACGCAGTACCAACCGGAGATCACCCAAGGGTTTCTCCAAGTGCTGTTCGAGTATCAATCGATGCTTGTCGAACTCACTGGCTTACCAATCGCAAACTGCTCGATGTACGATGCAGCAACAAGCTTGGCGGAAGCATCGCTGTTAGCAAATCGCGTTCGATCGACAAGCGGTGATACCGTACTTGTGCCAGAACAGCTTCGAAGCGGAAAGCGATCGGTACTGGAGAACTACGTCGCTGGCGTCGATATGCAGATTGAAACCTACGCAATGGATGATGGAAACGCATCCATCGAGGACATTCAGTCCGTTGTCGGCGATAAGACGGTTGCAATCTATGCAGAGAACCCAACGCTTCGTGGGACGATTGAAGAGTCGCTCTCCGAGATTGGGGCGATTGCACACGAAAATGATGCGCTCTTTATTCTCGGATCCGATCTTGTTGCACTGTCATTGCTTCAAGAGCCGAAATCAGTCGGTGCAGACGTTGTCGTTGGCGAAGCAGGCGTGTTGGGACTTGGAAGCAGCTACGGGATGGGACTTGGTATTTTTGCGACAAAAGAGGAGTTCCTTCGGCAAGTTCCCGGCAGGTTAGTCGGTGTGAGTGAAGATGCTGATGACAGGCGCGCATACACACTCACCTTGCAGACACGTGAACAACACATCCGAAAGGAACGAGCAACGTCGAACATCTGTACCAACCAGGCATGGGTGGCGCTTCGGACCGCGATTCACACCGCATGGCTCGGCCCAGATGGATTGGTTTCACTTGCAGAAGACAGCGTCACGAATGCAGCGTCGCTTGCGTCGGATATCGATGAGATTAGCGGCTACCGTGCACCAGTCCACGATCGACACCACTTCCGTGAGTTTGTTGTCCGCACCGACCAGCCAGCAACCGCGATCGCAAGCGATCTCGAAGCTGAAGGCTTTGCAGTCCATGTCGTTGGTGAGCATGAACTACAGGTCTGTATTACTGATGTGAATGTACACGCAGCCGACGAGTTAGTGGCTGCATTTTTGGAGGTGAGACAATGATCTACGAGCAGGCACGCTACACGGAAGGCGAGGACAAACACGAACCGCTCCTTTCAGAGAAGGATGACACAACGATCGACGTCGGGGGTGATGATTCCCCACTTCCAGACTCACTCACTCGTGATGAGCTATCTTTGCCTGCGCTTTCGGAGCCGGAAATTGCCCGCCACTATACCCGTCTCTCGCAGATGAACTGGAGCATCGAAAGCGGGCCATACCCGCTTGGCTCCTGTACGATGAAGTATAACCCGAAGTTTACCGAAGATATTGCGGCAGATCCGAGCGCGGCGATTCATCCGGACCGACGCGCGGAAACTGCACAAGGAAATTTGGGGATGCTCTATGGACTACAGGAGTTCCTTGGAACGATCGGTGGAATGGATGCGGTGACGCTCCAGCCACCTGCTGGTGCTGCCGGTGAGTTTACGGGAATTCTTGTTGCAAAAGCATATCATGAGGCACATGGCAACGACAAAAGCGAAGTGATTATTCCGGCTTCTGCACACGGAACAAACTTTGCGACCGCCGCGATGGCGGGATACGAGGTTGTTGAGCTCCCGTCTGCAGAAGACGGTCGGGTTGACGTGGATGCATTGGAGGCGGCAGTTTCCGAAGACACTGCAGCGCTCATGCTCACGAATCCAAATACAGTCGGCCTATTTGAGCGTGATATCGTCGAAATTGCAGAGATGGTACACGACGTTGGTGGATTGCTCTACTACGATGGCGCAAATCTCAATGCACTCCTCGGCCGGGGTCGGCCGGGCGATATGGGATTCGATATTATGCACTACAACGTGCATAAAACGTTTGCAACACCACACGGTGGCGGCGGTCCTGGCGCGGGCCCAGTCGGGGTTGTCGAGAAACTCGCACCGTACCTTCCATCGCCACAGGTAGAACAAACCGACAATGGATTCGAGCTGTTTGAGCCAGAGCAGTCAATCGGTAAGGTTCATGGGTTTTCGGGTAACTGGCTTGTGTTGATCAAAGCGTACGCCTACATTGCCCGACTTGGTGACGAAGGGTTGCTTGATGCGAGTGCGAAAGCAGTACTTAATGCGAACTACCTCGCTTCACAGATCGACCTAGAAGTACCATACGGCCCATTCCATCATGAATTTGCAGCCACCGCAGGCGATCGGGATGCAGCAGATCTTGCAAAGCGAATGCTTGATTTCGGTGTTCATCCACCGACAACAAAATGGCCGGAAATGGTTCCAGAAGCGATGTTAACCGAGCCAACTGAAATTGAGAATCAGGCATCGCTTGATGATCTTGCAGAGGCATTTAATATCGCGTTTGGTGATAGCGAAGATGCAATACAGCAGGCACCGTCACGGACCACCGCAAAGCGAATAGATCAGGCAAGTGCAGCACGTAACCCTCGGCTCTCATGGCACCGATTGAAGTGAGATTGGATATACTCTGACATATACGTCATTTGTTGAATTTAGTTTCCTATTTCTCACGGAGCCCAGATCAAAGACAAATCTTATATGATCGTGTCAATAATCACCGATTGTCGGGTTGCAAACGTGAACCACGACAACCAAACAACGTGGAAAGAGGCACCTACTAATTGAGACAGGAAATTGTCTGCTGCTTTTCATTTTGATTTTAGTTCCCAAAGGCAAATACTACTATACTGTAGGGAATCAAAGACACATTATAGTTCAATGTCAGTAACTCTTGACGCGAAAGATATCCGTATTCTCCGTGCGATCGCGATCGAAGAAACAACAAGCACAGATCGTATCCACGAAGTGACCGACATTCCAAAATCAACGGTTCACTATCGATTGACGAATATGCGTGAGGCCGGTGTATTCAAAAACGATCTGTATGAAATCGATTACCAAACAGCCGGTCTTGAAATTGTACTGATTTCGGAGGTCTGGGCTGAGTACGGAAAGGGGTATCATACAGTTGTCGGAGACAAACTTGCAGAGGTTGAGGGAGTCAACAATGTGTATTTCACAATGGGTGAAACAGATTTTATTGTTATCGCCAGATTACCGGGTAGGGATCACGTTGAATCCTTAATTACGAATTTCGAGTCAATTCCAGAGATTCAACGAACAAGCTCAAAGTTTGTCATCACAACTATCAAAGATACTGAAAGTGCAACGGTGTTACGAGATTACAGTGAGGAGACGTTGTTTGCAGCTCACGGAATTGATCCAGCAAATAGCGAGTAGGGTACGGTACGATCGGCTATTCAGTCCAGTGCAGTTGTGATCGCATCACAAATAATGTCCGCACCAACCTCTGCTTGTGTTTCGGTGATAACTAACGGTGGAATTAATCGAAGTACATTCCCATTTCGGCCAGCACTCCAAACGAGCACTCCATTTTTATAGCTGGTTTTCTGGATCGTTTTGATAATCTCCTTGTCAGGTGCTCCAGCCGCATCAACAAACTCGACACCGATAAACAGCCCTTCCCCTCGGACTTCGATAATCCGATCGGTCTCTGCTGCAATTTCACGGAATCGATCGCGGAGATACCTGCCAACTGAATCTGCGTGTGCCAACAGGTTATGATTCTCGATGTACTCGATCGCTTTGATTCCACCCACCATTGCTGGGACGTTGCCACGGAATGTTCCAATGTGCCCGCCCGGACCCCAAGTGTCGAACTTTTCGTGATACAACATCGCGCCAATTGGCAGCCCGGTTCCACCAAGTGCTTTTGCCATGGTGACTGCATCCGGTGTTACGCCAAAGTGGTCGGAGCCGAACCACTCACCGGTTCGACCGAGTCCAGTTTGGATCTCATCTGCGATTAACAGTGCATCATTGTCGTCTGCAATATCACGAAGTCCTTTCATGAATCCTTTCGGTGGAACGACAACACCGCCTTCACCCTGAATCGGCTCAACCCAAATACCGGCTGGTGATTCATGACCGCTGTATGGGTCTTCGAATTTCCGTTGGACGGCATCGAGTGCGGTTGCACAGCCAGTATTTTGACAACAGTCCTCTGCTGGACAGAACCCTCCAATGTCGCCTTGTAGCTGCGGATCACGTGCTGGATACGGATATGGAACGTGTACGACATCCGGAAGCATCGGTGCGTAGCCTTCTTTGTATTTTTTGCCTGCGGTAAGGCTGAGTGCACCTGCTGTCGCACCGTGGTATGCACCCTCAAATGCAAGCATCCCATGACGACCGGTGTTATGTTTTGCAAGCTTTATTGACCCTTCAATCGCATCACTGCCGCTTGGCCCACCAAACACAACATTGCTTGCCCCTTTGAGGTCACCTGGCGCAATCTCTCTGAGCTTCTCAATCAGCTCGATTCGAGGTTCTGTTGGAAAGTCAATCGTGTGAACCACCTTGTCCATCTGTTCATGAACTGCATCCATGACGTAGGGGTTCGCGTGACCAACATTCAGTACGCCAATTCCGCCGAAAAAGTCCAAAAAGACGTTTCCGTCTACGTCCTTGATCGTTGCACCCTTTGCCTCGTCAATCCCGATCGGAATCCGTTTTGGATATGCAACTGCACTGCTGTCGACTGCCTCCTGTCGTGCGAGTAGCGATTCGGAGTTTGGTCCGGGCACTTTCGTTACGCTTGGCGTCTCAGCAAAATGTAGTTCGTCAATCGATGGTCCATGTCCCATGAATCGGTAGAACGTAGCACGAGTCAATAGTAATTTCGATTGGTTTCACTATCAGAATAAATGTTGAACACAAAATAATATTTAGTGGGGATATTGTATTTAATTTGTATTATATTGCTACTGGTCGAAACAGCGGTATCTATGTGACTGAGCAGCTAGCTTCCACTGAGAGGAGGATTTAGTACTGTTGCTCACGCACGATATGTATGCGCCGCCGTCAGTTTGGAAAGCGATGTGTTGCCATTAGCCTTACCGGAGTTTCTATTGGAACGATGGGTGTTGCAGAACAACCGCCAAAATCCTCGAGCCGGTCGGTAGCGGAGCTACAGGCACTTGCAAGAGAAGATATCGACCAACTCAGCGATGCGGAGATTGATACGATTGTGCGTTCTCATGATGGGCCATGTCAATGTCCAGTCTGTCTATCGTCATTCAGAGCCCCACCCTAGGTTTGGTCTGTGATGAACGCTTCATTTGCATACATCTCTGCCAGTTCGTAGACTCCCTCAAGCGTTGTAACACCAAACTCTTCAAGCGCTAACGCTGCGGGAAGCGGGATTTCTTCAAATCTGTCGATCGCCTCTGGAACCTCCTCAAGCGGAATGCTTTGTTCGGGCTTGACTGTCGTTTCACGTGCCGTTTCAACATCGACAAGCCAGCCACGGTACACCAAGTGATAGACACCGACCGATCGGAGCGTTGCAATTTCCATCATCCGCCCGAAGTCCACACCCTGTAGCGTGCTCTGTCGCATCGCTAGCTCGATCATATCAATAAGTCCGTCATACAGTGCGCGATCACCGATCATTCCTGACTCAGTGACAAGCTCATCGAATATCAATTCAAGATCACGCCAGTCGAGGTACACCAAGACTGAAAAATCAAGAATTGCATTTCGGATTCGCCGCCGAATTCGCTGTCGTTTCTTACGCTCAGCAGCGTTTGTCTTCGGAGATGACTCACCGAGAAGATACGCGCGGTCCGAATGAGTCAACATTCCTTGTGGTCGTCGATCGCTCATATTAGATTACCGTGACAGTATTTGTATACGCTATCTAAAAAATTTGACTACTACTATTCGATTACGGCCCAAATAGCCAATTAAAGGCCCAAAAGAAACGTATAGAATAGTCAAATTTCATATGATAAAAGATAATTTTAAATACAGATGTGTTAATCGGTGGATATGATCTCACAGCTGCTAACCGTGACACTACTCATCCATATTATTGCGGGTGCCGCTGCACTGCTCTCCGGGTTTGTTGCAATCGCCACCACAAAAGGTGCGAAGAGACATCTTCAGTCGGGGTGGATCTATGTCCGATCGATGGCGATTGTTGTGGTGACCGCTATTCCGATCGCACTTTTTGATTCGAACTGGTTTTTGTTTACGATCGCCATTTTTTCTGGTTATCTCGTCTTTACTGGCGATCGAGTCCTCTCCAGAAAGCGACCTGAACCCGGTGTTGCTGCCCCAATAGATTGGGCCGGACATGGACTCATGGCAGTTACTGGGGGTGGAATGATTGCATTTGGTGGGTGGGGATACCTTTCTGGCACGCTATCGCTTGGGCCTGCACTGATCGTCTTTGGACTCATTGGACTGGTACTCGCAGTCCGTGAGATACACGAAATACGAAACCCACCTGTGGATCGAATGCAATGGTTCTACAAACACATCGGGTTCATGGGTGGTGGCTACATTGCAACGGTGACTGCATCAATCACGGTTAACCTTACCGTGGTTCCACCGTTGCTTCGGTGGGTTGGACCAACAGTTATTGGCATCCCACTCATCATGTACGCGGTCCGAAAATACGAAACACAGTTTACACCATCTCGGGCAGAGTCTGCTGCCGACTAGGCGCTGGCGTTAGCCAACAATATCGTTCTCGAAGTATGCGGTGATTTCTTCGTCTGTATACCCTGTCTCGGTGAGTATTTCAGTTGTGTGCTCGCCAAGCAGTGGTGGATGTTTCCTGATCGAAGCCGGTGTTTTCGAAAACTGCATCGGCACGCCAACCATCTGTAACGAGTCAATACAGGGGTGTGAAACGGTTTGTATCATTCGGCGTGCCTGCAGTTGCTCATGTGCAAACACATCTGCCATCGTATTCACATTGCTTGCTGGAACGCCATGCTGGGTCAGTTTCTCAATGACGGTCTCCGTGTTTTGGGTTGCAAATACGTCAGCAATGATTGCATCCAACGCCTCTCGGTTCCGTACCCGTTTTTCGTTTGTCTCAAACCGATCGTCATCGATGAGATCTTCTCGATCGATCGCTACACAGAACTTCGGCCACAGGTTTGCAGACGGTACTGCAACAATAACATGTCCATCAGCAGTCTCAACACCCTGGTATGGGGCGATCGTTGGATGCTTGCTTCCCATCCGAGTTGGCGACTCCCCTGTGGCAGCATAATTTGAAGCCATATACGTCATCCATGCGACAAGCACATCTAACAGCGCAATATCAAGCTTCTGTCCACGTCCGTTACCGAGTTCACGTTCAAGCAGTGCTGCCACTATTGATTGTGTTGCATAATGACCTGCACCAATATCTGCGATTGCAACCCCAACCCGAACTGGTGGGCGCTCATCCTCCCCAGTAATACTCATCAGTCCGGACTCCGCTTGCATAATGAGATCGTAGGCAGGATGGTCCTTCTTTGGTCCCCACTCACCATATCCTGAAATCGAACAGTAGACAAGCGATGGGTTCAGCTCACGTACCGTCTTATATCCGAGATTCCACTGCTCTGGCTTTCCGGTACGAAAATTTTCAACAAAGACATCTGCATCCGAAACAAGCTCTCGAACAAGCTCGCGCCCTTTTTGATCCGCGAGGTTGACCGCGATCGATCGTTTATTTCGGTTGATACTGACGTAGTATGCGCTCTCACCGCTGTCTTCAAACGTCGGTGGGTGCCAGCCACGAGTTTGATCACCGGTCTCCGGACGCTCTATTTTGATTACATCTGCACCGAGATCACCGAGCTGCATCGTGCAAAACGGCCCCGAAAGGACGCGGCTTGCATCAATAACCGTGATGCCACTAAGTGGCCCGTCACTCTGTTCGGGGTGCTGGGCTTCACCGGTCATCTGTGCCTTTCGTATGCATGGGTTATTCGAATGCCGCGATTCCAGTGAGATCTTGCCCAAGTACTAACGTGTGAATGTCATGCGTCCCCTCATAGGTGTAGACCGTCTCTAAGTTTGCCATATGCCGCATTGGAGAGTAATCTGCGGTGATTCCGTTGCCGCCGAGCATTTCTCGTGCAATCCGTGACTGATCTCGAGCCATTCGGACGTTATTCCGTTTTGCCATCGAGACATGCTGTGGCGTCATCTCGCCGCGCTCTTTTAATTCCGACAGCCGATATGCTAACAGCTGTGCGGTTGTGATCTGTGTCGCCATCTCTGCAAGTTTCTCTTGTTGCAGTTGGAAGCGAGCAATCGGCCCACCGAACTGCTCTCGATCGATCGCGTACTCACGGGCAGTCTCAAAACAGTCACGCGCTGCGCCAACTGCACCCCACGCAATACCAAATCGTGCCTGTGTGAGACATGAAAGTGGACCTTTCATCCCACTCACACCTGGGAGCATATTTTCTTTCGGGATGTGGACGTTCTGAAGCCCAATTTCACCTGTGATNGAGGCTCGCAGCGAGAGTTTCTCATCAATCTTATTTGTGGAGACTCCATCTCGATCGGTTTCTACGAGGAATCCACGGACCGGGGTGTTCTCTGCAGACCGATCGCGCGCCCACACAACCGCGACGTCTGCAATCGGTGAGTTCGTGATCCATGTTTTCGAGCCGTTGAGCACGTACTCATTACCCGCTTTTGTCGCATACGTCTCCATTGCAGACGGATTTGAGCCGTGCTCCGGTTCTGTGAGGCCAAAGCAGCCAATCGTTTCGCCGGTTCCCATCTCCGGGAGCCACTGTTCTTTCTGTTCGTCGGAGCCATACGCATAAATTGGGTACATCACAAGCGCTCCCTGCACGCTTGCCATCGATCGCAGTCCGGAATCGCCCGCTTCTAACTCCTGCATCAACAGCCCGTATGCAGTTTCACTTAGTCCCGGCAGTCCGTAGCCGTCCAAGTTTGGTGCGTAAAATCCTAGCTCACCAAGTTTCGGGATAAGCTCTGTTGGAAATGTCCCGTCGATATAGTGCTCGCCAACGATCGGTTTGAACTCTTTTTCAACGAACTCCCGTGCAGTATCACGGACCATTCGTTCCTCCGAATCAAGGTCTGCTTCGAGACCAACATAATCGAGCATGATAGTCGAGGGTTTTTGCTTGCCGATATTAAGGTTTGTGGGCGATAGAGGGGCTGAAACGGATGATATCTATAGTATTGGGACGACATAGGTTCCGTGAAGCGGAACACAGTGTACGTGGTGATGACCGGGGCCATATATTGACGATCGAAATCGCGCTTTTATCATTCTACACGTTAATTTGTTCCGCAAGACGGAACAGTGAAAACGCTGCTGCTCGAGGAGTGTGTATGAATGGCGATCGAGACCGAGAGCTAATCCAATCAGATGAAACGCTGTTTGCGATTATTGACGCGCTCAAACAATCCGATGGAGTGGGTGTCTCACAGGTTGCGTCGGCTGTTGGCGTTTCAAAAAGCACTGCCCACAGACACCTCTCGACGCTTTTGAAACACCAGTACGTTGTTCGAACAGCCTCAGGGTATCGACTTGGACTTCGATTTCTTGATTTGGGTGGGCACGTTCGCGAACAATATCCCTCGTTCGCGGATGTCGAGCCGAAAGTTACAGAACTCGCAGAGACCACTGGGGAACTTGCACAGTTTATTGCCCCGGAACATGGAAAGGGTATCTTTGTTTTTCGTCGGACTGGGGAGAAAGCGGTTCGAACCGAAGCCCGCGTGGGTAAACGTGTATTTCTTCATCATACGGCGGCTGGAAAAGCAACACTTGCGGCGATGTCTGATGAAACTGTTTCAGAAATTATTGATCGGTGGGGGCTCCCCGCGAAAACGGATGCTACGACAACGGATCGAGATGCGCTCTTTTCAGAGCTTAATCTGATTCGAGACCGTGGCTTTGCGATCGACGCCGATGAGCATCTGACTGGACTGTGGTCGGTCGGTTGTCCTGTGATGGCAACGGACGATCGTGTGCTTGGTGGGATCAGCGTCGCTGGGCCTCGCCATCGGATGAAAGATGCCGGTATTGAGTCTGCACTGCCCGAGTTGCTCCAAGCGATCGCCTCTGAGATCGAGCTCAATATTACGTACCGATAATGCACTATTTGATATTGCGTTATGTAGTTTATGTATTGGTGTTCCATCCTGCCTAACTGGTGCTTTCCTCGAGTCTCGTAGGTAATCGATTAAATTTGGTTGTAAATGGAGTGACCTTCGAGACGATGCAGACAGAGACTTGAGTCTGGGGGTTTGCACACAAAAGAGCCTCTGGAGCACGTTCGAGACGACGGTCCAAATAAACAATTCGAGTCTGTCATGCTACATTTCGATTGAGATGGGCAGTCCAACACGGAGTCTTCTCTTTGGTCATCCCCTCTCGTAACTCAGCGTGCGCTATCACTACGACCCGGCAGGTGATGTGAACTGGATAGATTGAGGGCCGAGATCGGCAGTCGACAAACTATTGTGAAAAATAGGCGTGTACGTGGGTTATGCCGTTGAGCTGTCGATGCCGTTGATTTTGATAAATCCGTAGTCACATTCGGTACAACGCCATTTGGTTTTCTCGCCAAGGTGAAGCATGGTACTTGCTGCACGGTAGAATGTCTGATCGCCCTCACACTTTGGACACGCGTGTTCGATCTCAAGGCTCATACTCCGCACTCTGTGGTCAGCCATGTTTAAGATGTTGATTTTCACTGTTGAATTTCACAAATATAAACTACATGCTGCAATATTAATTTCTAGTCATCCCACGATCGGTGCTTACATACAATATCCACGCATGAATGCGTGCATGGACTTTCCATTTGTAACTGAAGTTCCCCTTCGATTTCGCGATTTAGACACGATGGGTCATGTAAATAATGCAGTCTACGTTACGTTGCTCGAACAAGCCAGAACTGATTTTGTGCGTGACGTGCTTAATCTTGGGTTGGATGAGGTCGATTCAGTTGTTGCATCGCTGTCGATCGACTATCTCTCACCGATTCAACTCAGTGACACGGTTACAGTCGGTATTGCAATTGGTGACTTGGGTCGATCGAGTATCCCAATGCGGTATGAGATTCACGCAGGCGATCGGCTTGCAGCAACTGCAGAAACAACGTTGGTCACATTCGATAGCAGTACACAATCTTCCGCCCCGATACCACCGTCTTGGAGGGAGGCAATTGAGCCATATCAAGTGACCGAATAGACAGGCGAAGCTACTTGCCGTCGTATCACGAAGGATGTGTATGTCGATTACACTGTATGCACTCGACGGCTGTCCCTTCTGTGTCAAAGTCCACGATGCGCTCGAAGCAAACGAGATTGAGTATGAAACAGTCTGGACCGAGGCGATGCACTCCGATCGAAACGAAGTCAAACGAGTGAGTGGACAGCGTGGCGTCCCGGTCCTTGTTGATGAAGATCGTGGTGTCACAATGGCAGAAAGCGAAAAGATTCTCGAATACATCGACCAAACACTCGCACAATGAAGATATATACCGGACGAGGGGACGAGGGGCTTACTGATCTCAGAGATATGTCCCGCGTCTCAAAGACAAGTCCTCGAATCGAAGCATACGGTACTGTTGACGAGGCCAATGCATTGATCGGTAGGATACGACCAAGTGGCTACGACGATGTTGACGCATGGTTAGAAACAATACAGAACCACCTTCATATTATTCAGGCTGATTTTGCAAACCCGGATCCTGACCCCGATGACCCACAGCTTGAGCCAAAACACGTTTCGGTACTTGAGGACATGATCGATACCGCGGATGAAGAGTTGGAACCGCTTCGGTCGTTCATCCTCCCTGGTGGGAGTACAGCTGGTGCATCGCTTCATCATGCTCGAGCAGTCGTCCGCCGCGCTGAGCGTCGATCAGTTGAACTTGCGACAACGGACCCAATTAACGAGGAAGCGGTGGTCTATCTTAATCGGTTGTCTGATGCATTATTTACGCTTGGGCGCCTCGTGAACCAACGCGACGGTGTTCCAGAGGAAGCGCCATCTTACTGACTCCGATCATCTCTTCTCACTATTTGTTCACCATATGATATCACATAGTCTACTCACCATTATGTTGTACAATACCCAACACAAAGGTTATATTTGTTGTCTGCGTAAGGACGGATATGAACAAGCACTTCAAAGATGCGCGTTACTACGTTGGTCGAGCAGCAGGACATCTCAAAGCAGGACTCCGTGAAGAGCTCTCACCGATCGAACATCGTGTTCGTGGCATTGTTGGTCGCGAGAAAGAACCTGAAAAAAGCCGGCTTGAGCAGATTCAAGCAGATCTCAAAGAGATTGAAGCCCGTGCAGAGGGCGAAGCGCGCGATGCGATCGCAACCGCACGCGATCGGATTCAAACCTACCGGAACAACGAAGCGACGGACGATGAACAGTCCACAGAACGTCCCGTTGCGTGAATCACCTCGGGATATTCTCTTTGCACTCTGTAAAACTCACTAAACAAGACAATTCTTAAGTTCGTTCTCGGGGTATTGGATAGTACGATCGGGTTGCTGGTCTAGCCTGGTTATGACGTCGCCTTCACACGGCGAAGCTCCCAAGTTCGAATCTTGGGCAACCCATACGAATTACGCACGGTTTCTAACTGTTGATATATTGTACGCTTACCGCTTCTATCGACAGAACGTCGATTTTATAGGGGTCTGTTGGAACCTTCGATTTGAATGAACCCAACACCCCTATTATTGCGGGTCGCCTCCGTCTGCGTTTGTACACATTCGAAGCAGATCTTGATATCCAAATAGATCCCAAATTTAGTCTGTCGGAATCCGATGTTAGACAGAAATCCGGCGAATAATCAGCTGATCAGAACTACCTATAATCGGTCTCAGTAGAACTCCACTCTTCTGATTGTTTTATTTACGCCACACGTTTTGATTACCATGTCGCCGCAGTGTAGCGAAACTATGGAGTCTCATTTTTACGGATGAATACTATCGTCAGGAACACATAGCTTACAGAATGTAATGCCGCCCTAGTATCTCACTCACCCCAAGTTTGTCCGGAGACCTGACAACCCATCATTGAGAGTTACCGACGCCCGCAATAGAACCCACATCACAGATGGGTTATCATTCATAAATATAATAATTAATTATTACTGTCCAGCTGTGGCAAAACGTAGCATGAGCACTGATGAACGCAATCAGTCGACCGACGCCCACCATGATGAACATCACACAGTGAAGGGCCCGGGGTATCCAACGCCCGCAGCGATGCGCACCGAGTCCGAACGCGAGAAGACTGCCTTTGTTATGGGCGTTCGTGTCGGGATGGATGTCGATAAACCAGACTTCGTTGGCGTCGTCGATGTCGACCCGGATTCGGAGACGTACAGCGAACTGATCAATACCGTCGAGATGCCAAACAAGGGCGACGAACTCCACCACTTCGGCTGGAATACCTGTTCTTCTTCCTGTCACGCCGAGGGGCTGGTCCGGGATCATCTGATCGTCCCCGGCCAGCGCTCCTCGCGCATTCATATCATCGACACCTCCGACCCACGCGATCCGACAATTGAGAAGGTGATCGAACCGGAGGAGGTATTTGAGCAGGATCTCTCGGCACCACACACTGTCCACTGCGTTCCCGGGGGGAAGATCGTCATCAGTATGCTTGGAAACGCTAACGGTGAACTCCCTGGAGGATTTCTCCAACTCGATCAAGACGACTTCTCCATCGATGGCCACTGGGAGGTCGATCGCGGCGATATGCGGATGAACTACGACTACTGGTATCAGCCTCGGCATAGGGTGATGCTGTCAACGGAGTGGGCGGCGCCGGAAACGTACTACCCAGGCTTTGATTTGGACGATGTTGAGGCAGGCAAGTATGGCAACAGCATCCACGTCTGGGATTGGGAGACGAAAGAACACCAGCAGACGCTAACGTTCGGCGAGGAGGGGCTCATCCCGCTCGAGATTCGGATGCCACACAACCCCGAGGAGACTGAGGGGTACGTTGGCGCTGCACTCTCGTCGAACATTCTCCGGTTCTGGGAGGCTGAAGACGGACGCTGGGAGTGGGAGAAAGTCATCGATGTTGCGGATCGCGAACATCCTGACTGGGACATGCCTGTGCCAGGACTGGTGACAGACATCCTCCTGTCGCTCGACGACCAGTACATGTTCTTTTCAAACTGGCTCCATGGCGACGTGCGGATGTACGACATTAGCGACACTGGGAACCCACGGTTAGTCGATCAGTGCTGGGTTGGGGGCAACTTTGCCGAGCGTCAGAGTATCGGCGGCCACGATGTCCGTGGCGCACCCCAGATGCTCCAGCTCTCCCGTGACGGTCGACGGCTCTACTGGACTACATCCTTGTTCTCCTCGTGGGACAACCAGTTTTACCCCGAAATCGGCGAAAAAGGATCGGTAATGATGAAAGCGGACGTATATCCTGAAGAGGGTCGGATGGAACTCGACGAGGAATTTGTGGTCGATTTCGGAGACGCCCCTGGCGGCCCCGCCCGCGCCCATGAAATTCGTTGGCCTGGTGGGGACTGCACCAGCGACGTTTGGCAATAAACACCGATGTCTCACGAAGTTACTCTAGAATGGCGCGACGGCCGAGAAGCGACCGTCAACGTTCGAAAGGCTGAGACAGTCACCGACGCGACCGAACGTGCAGGTCTTGGCATTCCCTATGGCTGCCTGTACGGTGCCTGCGCCACATGCACCGGACGCTTGCTGGAGGGTGGACTTGTCCACGTGAAACGAGCGCGAGGATTAAAACCGCAACACCGACAAGACGGCTACGTCCTACTCTGTGTGGCCGAACCGAGGTCTGACTGCCGGATTGAGGTGGGCGCAGAGGTCCAAGCTGATCTTGTACCGAATCCGTGGAAATGAGTGCGGTGGGTTTGCCTTTCTTCAGAGGCCAGGATGTAATTGTGCCATTCACAGACCTCCAACCCGGATGCCACGGGGTCGGACAGAAATTAAACATCCAGCTTGATCACGTCTCACGAGCTATTTTACGCTGAGTTAGTTTACTCTTCAAGAATCGTCAATAACCGAGAAGTTCCTCAGCTGGCATGTTATTTTTGAGTGGTAGAAGCGGTCGATACGTTGTTTGCGTGTCTGAAGCCATTTCTCAGGGGATTTCTGAGAGTACCCTACCGGGCGTGACTGTCGACTCGGGCTCTTAACCTCCACAACTCGCTGTATCTTAGCGTTTCTCTGAGCAGATCTCTGATTAGCACGAACACGGATATGGCTTTGCTCCTCAAATCGGCTTATTCAGACCGTGCCTTACTACTCAAAACGTAACAGACTCACCATCTTCTGGAACAGTGATATCATCTACTGATTTCCGCAGTTGTTCGCGAGTGAGTAGACAGTGGTTAATCGCTTCCATATGGACGACCACAAGTGTCCCAGTAGCAATATCACGAACCGCAGCAATATCGTCTATACCCATTGTGATCGGCTCTCCGTAATTAAATCGGGCTTCTCCACCGTTGAGAACAATCATGTCTGGAGTAAATTGAGATATTGTTCGTTCGACTGCATCGTACCAGACTGTATCTCCCGCGAGATAGATCGTCCGATCGACTTCAAAAACAAAGCCAGAAACAGGTCCCATCTGTTTGGCCAGATCTCCGTGCCCGTGTTGCCCTGGTGTTCGATAGATTGTCACTCCTCGGAACGATATGTTGTCGCTGACTGGCCGTACGTCAGTGAAGCCATCGTGCACAAATTCAGTTTCATCTTCGGGTTGACAAAATAGCGGGACTTTGCTGTCAAGTTCTTCCTTTGCTCTCTCGTCGAAGTGATCCACGTGACGGTGAGTAACCACCACCGCATCATACGACAGTTCCATGTCTGGCAGTGGGACAAGCGGATTTCTCCGATCGTTCGGTGTATCCTCTATTGGCGGTAGTTGCTCAGGTGGCGCAAATAATGGATCAACGAGGAATGTGGTCTCGCCGACCGTCAAAAAAACAGTTGCATTCCGTAGAAGATGCACACCGCTGGTAGAACCTGGTTTCATATACTACGTTTTGTGAGGAGTAAAATGGCTGTTACTGTTCAAAAAGCGCGACAGTGTACCCGAATCAATGTTTGAAATCGTTGTTAAAACTATGACCAATGGCCACATTTTTCCCCAGATAATTGTCACCAAATAATGTCGTTCAAACAACTATTATATACTAGGGGAAACCCCAACTCTGATAACTGAATGGGCTAACACATAGCTGCGCACCGTGTGTGCGCCAGAGAGGGAGCACGTCTAGACAACAACACTCCCTCTCAAAGCGGCTCCCAACGGGAGCAACTAGCCTATAAACTACCGGCCTACATTAATGCCGGGGATGAACTACCCTGTCTCATCTGTTGTGCCTCTCTTTGATCCCGTGGGGGCTCTTTTCACTATACTATAGAGTATACCGAAGTGAACGCTCAAACACATTCTAGCGCAGGGTTTCAGAGTGGGCGGCTACAAAAGAAAAAATATTGCCCTTCGTTGGAGTCTATGGTACACAACGAAGACATCTCGAGGATACGTCTTCGCGCAAAAATCGGCGCTACTGCTTTTCTTCAACAACGTATCCATCAGCACCGATCGAAACGGATGCGTTTGGATTCGTTGATAGCTCGCCCAGATACTGTGCTGAGACGACACCAATTGATTCAAGCGGATAGACAACGCGCTCGATCGAGCCACTGATCAAATCGAAGCGGCTTGAGAACGGCTCGATCGTATTTTTCAGACTGAATGTACGCATACCTAATACTTAGGCTGTAAGACAAAAACCGTTGCGAGAACCGCGACAACACCCCACAGAGACAGTTTGTAGCATGAGTCAACAGACAATGTGTCACAAATAACATGTGTTATTGTACCATGATGTTCGTCGGCTTGATCCATCCTGTCACGCAACAGACCACATCCTCAAGAACCTCCCAACCTAACAGGTATGTAATGCCAACCACAACTGGCTATCTCAACCACGAACTTCCGTATGTACAGTTTGGTAATGGACCAAAACCACTGGTTGTACTTCCCGGGGCGAGTGACGCATTTACCGGTCCGATCGACGGGCTGAAATCTTGGTTTTTAAACTGGCATTTCCGTCGGTTCACCGACAGCTTCACCGTCTACTATATTCGCCGCCCGTCTGAGATGGCAGAGGGGTACACAATCGAAGAGATGGCTGACGCGTATGCAGATGCAATCGCAGACCGGTTCGCTGAGCCGGTTGCCGTCTATGGCCTCTCTATGGGTGGCTGTATTGCACAGCTCCTTGCTGCAGAACACCCCGAAATTGTTGATCGACTTGTGCTTGGTGTCTCTGGCTGCCGAATTACAGAGCAAGGCACCGCGATTGCGAAGCGGTGGGCCGAATTTGCGGAGGCACACAATTGGGAGGCGATCTACGAAGAAAGCATTGATGTGACATACAGTGGTTGGCGACAATCGCTCTATGGGGCTTTAGCGTCACTTCCAGCGGATGTAACAGTGTCAGTTCCACCAATCCCATCCGATGTCGTAGTCACGATGAACGCCCTTGCAGACATTGACGTGTGCGATCGGCTCACGGATATTGATGCACCAACTCTTGTAATTGGTGGCGACGAAGATGTGTTCTTTGACGAACAGACGCTGCGTGAAACTGCAGATTCAATTCCAAATGCTCGACTGTATCTATTCCGCCGGCACGGACACGGCGTATTTGATGAAGAAAAACGACCATTCGATCGCACAGTACGCGCGTTTCTCACAGAAACACTCTGATCAGTGAATCACCCCGAGGTCAAGCCTCGGGGCTTCCTGTTTCGATGACGTGACTTGCAGATACACGCTGGAAATCGGCGGTGTCAGTAGCGGTCACAGTCTCCACAGGCGTTAACGAATCGCTGTGCGATTCGTTCGCACACCAGAAATCGAAGATTTCTGGGGACGTTGATTCGGGCCATCCCAGCCCTAATATAGAAAACCCTCTTTTTAGGACGTTCATCGATGCATTCGCATCCCTATCTGTCTCAAACCCACAGCCAGGACACGAGTGTTCCCTGACCCAAATGGGTTTTGTCGTTTCTACCCCACAACACGCACACTCTTTGGTCGTCCCACGAGAAGGCACTTGTACAACGTGTGTGCCGTACAAATCGCCTTTGTATTCGAGCAGGGTGATGAACGGTCGCCACGCTGCATCCTGCTTGTTCCGGGCGCTCCCCGTACCCTGAAGCATTCCAGCAACGTTTAAATCTTCGACGAACACGGCGTCGTACTCACGAACGAGCCACGTCGTCAGTTTGTGCTGATAGTCCAGTACGTTCCGCCGAATCTTCCGCTTCGTCTTAGCGACTTTCTGGCGCTGTTTCTCGTAGTTGTTCGAACCGTGTTCTTTCGATTGCGTTGCTCGCGGCGGAGTCGCTCGTACTCGTCTTCGAGGTCGAGCCACTCCACTGCCTTTCCGTCCGACGTGTGGATGTAGTTCAAGATGCCGAGATCGACTCCCACGCTGTTGCTCGCGTCAAGCGAATCCA
>SL_4KL_010_BRINEDRAFT_10000046_pt1 | contig 44942 bp, 53 predicted proteins | sample SodLak_010_BRINE_2_FD_10664 | JGI IMG/M metagenome (IMG submission 10664) | reverse complement strand
CAAATTCCTTTTTTCTATCGTGATATAAAATTTTTATCACCTCTTTCAAAGTCTTTTAATTGGTTTGTAAATTTTTGAACTTGTTTTAGTTGTTTTTGTATTTTCATAGAGTGGTAAAACCTCGTAAATAGAATGAAAATAAGAGAAGACCACTACTACTGTTTTACAGTAGCAGCAGTAGAACTAATAGAATAAATTGCAGCGCAGAAGCTTCTCGACTTCTTCGATTCAAAAGAACAAAATTATGAGATTTATTTAGAATTGGAGCTCTTGATCTTGATTCAAGGTTGCAGAACACGTCCACCTTGTATTAGTGAAGACTCCATATAGGAAATTTACTGTCTTTTCTGTTTAAATATTGTAGGGTAAGTTACTTCTCTTTTTTTACCTTAGTTGTTTGATAATCAACAGCAATATCGATTAGAAGCTCTGCTAATTCTTCTCCTTTATTTCCGGGCAGATTTTTCTCCTGAAACAGCTGTGAGAACTGCTTTTTTACTTCATCTTCTCTTCCTTCGTCTTTGACACCGATATTGTTCTTTTCTTTATACTCAAGAATTTCTATTACTTCATCCATTCGTTCATCTATTTTTTCTACTATTTCTTTGTTTATTCTGTCAATGTTGTATCGAGCATTTTCAAGTTGATTAGCCATGTTTTGTTAACCTTTTGAATTGTTTATTTAAGATATGATAGATGTTTTATTCTCTCAAGTTAGACGACAGATACTCTATAACAAGATCGGTTCTGTTTTGAGCCCCTTCTAAGTCAAACTCATTTCCTAATTCGCTAAACTTGTTAGCGAAAGCTTTTTGATCTCCGATTATTTCGCGTATATCTTCTGCCGATTCGACAAAACTTTCTCTTACTTTTTCATTTTCCGGGTTTTCTGCCTGGATACTGCCGTAAAGTTCTGGTTTTTGGTTGAGCATTCTCGCAGTTAAATCTGTAATAAGCTGATATACCGGAGAGGAGTATTCATTCATATCTTCGCCTGTCAAATCCATTTTTCTAACAGTCTCTGCGACAACTAGTTCGGAAAAATGCATCAAACCTTGAACTACCGACATAGCTTTATCATGACTATGAGGATCAGTGATATGAACTTCAGCGCCATTTTCGCTCCAAAATTTCTCCATCTCTGTCCACTTTCTTCCTTTTTCTGGGCAAAGCACCACTTTTTGTCCGTTTATCGAATTACTAGGCGCATACATCGGATGCATGCCTAAAACTTCTTCAGAGTACTCTCTCATAGCTTCTACAGGCTTTTTCTTAACTGAAGTTATATCGCAAAGAAGAGTTTCCTCCTTAATAAACGGTCCTATATTATGAATAACTTCTGTAGTGACTGCTATTGGTACCGCAATAATAACTACATCAGTGTCCTTTACAATCTCTTTACTTTCGCCAAATTCCCAGTCATGCTTATCTGCAACATCTTTTGCTTCTTCAATAGTTTTTCCAGAAATTACAATTTCATTATTTTCATCTAAACGTTGGCCTAAATGTTGTCCAAACTGTCCTGTTCCGCCTACAATAGCAATTTTTTGGTCAATCACAGTTATTTTGCCCTTTCCTCAATTTTTTCAAAAGCTTTTGTGATTTCTTCTTTTGTTGTCGAACCAAAACATATTCTTACGTTTTGATCACTTTTTGGACCCATTGGCTCACCAGGAACCATAGATACTCCTTTTCCAATCATTTCCATACAATAGTCCCAAGAGTCTTCTCCTACATTAGGAAAAGCATATATTGCTCCTTCTGGCTTCTCAAAATCCCATTCAAGGTCGTTCATTTTTTCTACCAGAAGATCTCGTCTTTCTTTGTACTCTTCTCTCATTTTCTTGACATGTTCATCGTCTTTCAGCGCCTTATATGCTGCTTGTTGACTAATTTTTGGGGGGCATGCTGTTGAGGCTCGTGCTACCTTTCCGTAGTTTGCTATATTTTCTTCTTTATCTATTATCCATCCTATCCGCCATCCGGTCATGGCATGGTTCTTTGATACAGAACCTATTATTGCTGCGTCATCAGTGTATGCTGCTGGAGAATAGTGTTCCTTATCATAGGTGAGACGGTGATATACTTCGTCAGATATTAGAAACGTGTTATTCTCATCTGCGAAAGTTCCAATTTCTTTTGCTTGTTCTTTACTTAGGACTTTTCCAGTCGGGTTGCCAGGTGTGTTTACCACCGCTATTTCAGCATTCTTTATCTTTTTCTTGGCTTCTTTACTTAGTCTTCCTTCATCATTCCAGTATTCAACTTGTTTGAACTGATTGTCATTTACTGTGGAGATCATTTTGTAGGGTCCCCAGCAAGGATCATTTAGTATAACGGTATCTGTTTCTTCTAGTCGGGCCGTAAATATGTTGTATATGGCACCCATCCCTCCTACAGTAACCATTACGTTTTTGTAAGTTATCTGGTCATCTTTGAGCCCGTTTTTTTGTTTTTCTTCTTTTATTATTTCTTCTCTTAGTTTTTTAATGCCTTTAACATTAGTATAAGGTTGTTTTTGTTCAATTGCTTGTTCTTTAACGTATTTCTTAACATGCTGAGGTGTATCAAAATTTGGCTGTCCTATATCAAACCTAATACAATCTTCTTGCTTTGATGCTTTTTCAGAAATTTTTCTAATTGAAAGCTGTAGTTCTTTAATTTTTTCTCTCATGTCTGTTTTCATCTTTTGTTGTCTGATTTGTATGAACCGATTGGCGTTGTTTTTGCATAAGTATTACTGCATTTTATAGCTTTTCTCATTTCCTTGTCATTTTGCGGGGTTTCTGCTTCTATGTAGAAGAAATACTTTCCTAATTCTTCCCTTGTAGGACGAGATTGGATATGGCTTAAATTTACACCATGACCAGAAAAGCAAGATAGTATGCTAGCGAGTAAGCCTGGTTTGTCTTCTTCTGGTTCAATTATTATCGAAGTTTTATCTGTTTCATCCGTTTGGCTTTGTTTTTCAGACAAAACCAGAAATCTAGTAAAATTGTTCTTCTTATCTTGTATATTTTCTCTCAAAACATTTAAATCGTATATTTTGCCGGCAATCTTTGAAGCTATTGCTGCCTCTCCTTCATCTAAATTTTCTGCAGCTTTTGCAGTAGATTTGGTTTTCTCGGTATCTAAATTATTGTTTTCAATAAATTTCTTACATTGTGAGAGAGCTTGAGGATGAGAATAAACTTTTTTTACATCCTCTAAACTTTTTTCATTTGTGATAAGACAGTGGCTTATTTCTATTATCTCTTCACCAACGACATAATTATTTCCAGTCTTTAGAAGATCTATTGTTTCTGTTACATCACCTTGTAGCGAGTTTTCTACAGGTAATAACTTGTAATCTTCATTAGAATAGAATACATCCGTTATACTGTTTTTAAATACTGTTTCTAAGTTTTCAAAATATTTTTCTGCTGCTTGATGTGTATAGGTTCCTTTAGGTCCTAGAAGTGCTACTTCCATCATCTAATTATGTTGTATACAGATTTTTTAACACCTAGCAAGAGTGAAAGATACTAAAGTTCATTAGATTAAATGGGGGTGAAATGTGTTTTTATTTTGAATATCCTGGTTCGTAATTCTTATCCTGTATGAATCGTTAATACTAGCTTTGAATTATTTTGTTTACCATGTCTAGCGAAGGGGGAAGGGAGGACAATACAAACAGCTCTGATGCTGATTTTAGAAAAAGAAAAAGTTTGAGAGAAGATAAGAGAAGAAGTTACTATAGAGATAGCAGAAGTAATTTTATACAAAAGTGTTCAAAGTGGTCGACTTCTTCGAAAAAACCTTTCTTGTCCGGCATAATTGTTTTATTGCCTATAATAGCTATTTTGGTTTTTTTCCATTGGATTTTCGGGCTGATTGCGGACTTGCCCTTTAATAATTCCTTAAATTTTTCCAATATTTATTATCTAGATAAGTTTATTTTTCTAGGAGTTTTAATATTTGGTTCAATTGCTTTAGCTGTAGGTACGGGCAGATTTGTCCAAACACGTGTTGGATTTAAGCTTGAAAGATTTATAGACCAGTTTTTCTCTATTATACCAATAATAGGCTCGATTTACAAATTTACAAAAGTAACTTCAGAAACTGTGCTTGTTAGTGGGTCTGGAGAGTTAAGTAAACCAGTGAAAATTGAATTCAACGGTTTGAGACTTACTGCATTTAAAACAGGTAATAAAACCGAGGATGGTAGAGAGATTTTATTTTTACCTACATCCCCTAATATAACAACAGGTTTTGTACTTGAGACACCTCAAGAGAAGATTCTTGAAACAAATGAAACCAGTAAGGAGGCTTTAACTAGAACTTTAAGTGCAGGGTTTGGTCAGGATCGGATAGAATAGTTTTTTGTTATAACTGTCTATTTAAGACCTTTATCTGTAATTTTAAAGGTCTTGGAACGATTTTCAGGAAGTGAACGATGCTTGGAAACGACTATGCTTCTTTTTCCATTATTTTTAAGTTTTAGTAGACATTTGGACCAGTATCTGGGTACATCTCTTCCTACTAATTCAAGTTTATCTTCATCAAAGCTTGTATAAACTTGATTGGTTACTACCACAGGGATGTTTTGCTTTCTTGCTACTTTAGATAGTTCTGAGAGTTGTTGTGATAATTTTTGATTTATTTCAGAAGCGTTATCGCTATTTACCTTCAGTCTGTAGAGAGAGACCATAGAGTCTACTATTATTAGCCCTACCTGGTTATTTGTTGCAAGGTCTGTGGCTTGTCTTATAGCCTCTTTCTGTTCTTCAAAGTCCATCGGCTCTTGAAGATAGAGATGTTCTAGGTTTTCTTCATCAGTCATTTGTAAGAATCTTTCTGGAGAGAATCCTCCTTCAGTATCCACATATATGGCTTTTTCGCCTTTTTCGGCCGTTCTAACAGCTAGTTGTATACACAAGTTAGTTTTACCAGTTCCCGATTCTCCATAAATATTTGTTATTATTCCTTTTTCTATTCCTCCGTTTAGGAGAGTGTCTATGGATTCGCTACCTGTTTTTAGTCTTTCTACTTTTTTCCTCACAAGTTGTTGAATAAGTGTGATTGGAACTCTTTTATCCATTGGCGTGTAACAAAAACAGTTTTTATACACGTCCATAAAAAAGAATTTAAAGATTTGCTACGACTAAACTTATTGCAATGACTCGCAAAAAGGCATCCCTACTAACATACAACACAAAAAGAGAAGAGTTCGAGTCAATGTACGAACGAAACCAGTTTTATCGCGGACTTTTCGGATACAAACAAAAAGTGAAAAGAAACGGTAAAACATACAAATACGAAAAAAACGGCCTAATGGACGAAATACCTAACGTAAGAATAGACGACTCAGTATTCATAATCAAACAAAAAAACAAACCAGAAGTCAAAGAATACTTCAACGAATGGAAACCAAAAGTATCACACCACCTATTCGCAGTTATACTAAAGCAAAAAGAAATAATACAAAAGTTACAAAATAACAGCAAGAACACCAAAAAAAGAGGCGAACACCAAGATGAGCAAAAAGAACAACGAAAACGTTAAATTACGCGTTGGAGAAGTACCTCCAAACGCGCAACAAGATGTAGGACGAGGAATTGTCCGAATAGACAGTAAAATCATGAAAAAATTAGATGTAAGAGAAGGAGATGCCGTAAAAATAGACGGAGATCGCACAACAGTAGCAAGAGTAGCAAGAAGCTATCCTGCAGACAAAGGACTAGGAATCATTAGAATGGACGGATACATGCGCAAAAACGCAGGAACTAGCCTCGGAGAAAACGTAAAAGTAGACAAAGCAGAACTAAAAGAAGCTAAAAAAATAGTATTAGCACCAGCCGAAGAAGGAGTAATGATTCAAGTAGGAAATCCTAACATATTCAAAAAAGGACTAATCAACCGACCAGTCCTACAAGGAGACATAGTAGTACCTGGTAGCGGAAAAGACAAAGGCCCATCATCCTCTTTATTCGACGACATGTTCGAAATGGCCGGAGATCAATTCCGATTCACCTTCGGAGAAACCAAACTACAAGTTGTCAAGACCAAACCAAAAGGACCCGTAAAAATAACCGAAACCACTGAAATCGAAATGAAACAACAAGCAGTCGAAACACCCGGACAAACACAAGTACAAGTACCAGACGTAACCTACGAAGACATCGGAGGACTAGACGAAGAAGTACAAAAAGTCCGAGAAATGATAGAATTACCTCTAAAACATCCAGAAGTATTCCAACAATTAGGAATAGATGCGCCATCAGGAGTCTTACTTCAAGGGCCTCCAGGAACAGGAAAAACACTACTAGCCAAAGCAGTAGCAAACGAAGCAGACGCAACTTTCCTTTCAATTGACGGACCAGAAATAATGAGCAAATATTATGGAGAATCAGAAAAACAATTAAGAGAAAAATTCGAAGAAGCTCAAGAAAACTCTCCAGCCATAATATTCATAGATGAAATAGACGCAATAGCACCAAAAAGAAGTGAAACCGGCGGAGAAGTAGAACGTAGAGTTGTAGCACAACTACTTTCGGAGATGGACGGACTTCAAGAAAGAGAAAACGTTATCGTGATAGCTGCAACAAACCGGCCTGATGCAGTAGACGAAGCCCTACGAAGAGGAGGAAGATTCGACAGAGAAATAGAAATAGGAGTACCAAACCAGAAAGGTAGAAAAGAAATACTACAAATACACACCAGAAACATGCCTTTAACAGAAGATGTAGACCTAGGCGAAATTGCAGAAAACACGCACGGATACGTGGGTGCAGACCTAGAAGCTCTCTGTAAAGAAGCAGCAATGAGCGTACTTAGAAAAGTTCTACCCGAAATAGACATGGACGAAGAAATACCTAGCGACGTACTAGAAAAACTCGAAGTAAACCGTGACGCCATGATAGAAGGAATGAGAATGGTAGAACCAAGCCAAATGAGAGAAATAATGGTTGAAGTTCCAAAAGTAAGCTGGGAAGAAGTAGGAGGACTCGAAGACACCAAAGAACAGCTACGGGAAATGGTAGAATGGCCGCAGAAATACCCTGAAAGATTTGACAAGATGGGAATAGACGTACCTAAAGGAATCCTACTTTACGGAATGCCAGGTACAGGAAAAACACTACTAGCCAAAGCAGTAGCAAACGAATCAAACTCAAACTTCATCAGCATCAAAGGACCAGAAGTATTCTCTAAATACGTTGGAGAATCCGAAGAAGCAGTAAGAGAAATATTCAAAAAGGCAAGACAAGTAGCACCATGCATCTTGTTTATAGACGAAATAGACGCAATAGCGCCTAGAAGAGGTACAAGAAGCACAGATTCAGGAGTTGGCGATCGAGTAGTGAACCAGTTACTAACCGAACTAGACGGAATTGAAGCATTAGAAGGCGTAACAGTTATTGCAGCAACAAACAGACCAGACATGATTGATCCAGCCATAATGAGACCCGGAAGAATTGATCGAAATATGGAAGTCCCAATACCAGATCTAGAAGCAAGAAAGAAAATTTTCAACGTGCATACCGAAAACATGCCTCTTGCTGAAGATGTAAAGCTAGATGAATTAGCTGAAAACACTGAGAACTATGTTGGAAGCGATATCGAATCCATATGCCGTGAAGCGGGAATGATAGCACTAAGAAACAATCCGGAATCCGAAGAAGTAACTCAGAAAGACTTTGAAGAGGCTAAAGAAGATGTACGACCGACAGCAACACAAGAGAATAAAGATCAGTACAAGCAAATGATGCAACGGATGCAAGATTTAGAAAGAAATGAAGATAGTTCAACTCCAGACTATTATGCTTAGGATATATACTCTATCTTTCTTTTTCCTAATTTTCTTAAATTAGCTTTAGGTTGCTTCGATACACAATTAAAAACATACAGATCAAAACAATTTACAAGGTATATCTATAATGGCTGAAGAAGAAACCTACAAGTGCGACGAATGTGATAAAGAGTTCGATTCGGAGAGAGGGCTCCATATTCATCAGGGACAAAAACACAAAGAAACCGCCAAAGAAGAAGAGAACAAGGATGAAGATACAGGAACAGCTGTTGAAGAAAAAGACGAAGTAGAAGAAACACAATACAGCGAATCAAAAGTTTTTGATAACAAAATAGATTATAAACCTAATATTAAGATAGTGGGAGTTTCATTTTTCATAATAGGCTTTATAGTAGGATCCTTATTCACTATGAGCATTTACGAATTATATGATGCTGAAAACAACGAAGTTGATAACTGGGAAGATCAGGTTCAACTAGAAGGAGAACCCTTTCTAGGAGACGAAGATGCTCCTATAACAATAGTAAGTTATGAAGACTTTTTCTGCCCCTTCTGTGGAGCTTTCAATAACGAGGCAGTAGCACAGGAAATAGGAGGTAATAGCGCATTACCCCAAATTAAAGAAGAATATATTGAAGAAGGATACGTTAAATTTTACTTCAAACACTTCCCCACACAGGGAGGAGTTGCTCCAGCTGTAGCTTCAGAATGTGTAGCCGAGCAAAACCATGATGCTTTCTGGGAGTTCCATGACGAACATTATGAACGCACACTAGAATTAACCGATCTTGCACAGGAAGATCATGAACAGTACGAGGAAGAACTAGTAGATATTGCAGAAGGGCTAGACATAAACCAGAGCGAATTTGAAACCTGTTTTGATAACCAGGAGACTATGCAAAAGGTTCAAAGCGACTTTGAAGAAGGCCAGGAACTAGGAGTAGAAGGTACCCCAGGAATAATAGTTGAGGGAGAAATGGTTTCAGGAGCTCAACCATTTAACGTGTTCCAAGGACTGATAGAAGAACACCTATAACGGTGAAGAACTTGTTTAATCAAAATAACTTAAGAAACATTTTTGATAAGCTCTTTAGAGAAAGAAATAATTTAGCCATCTTTTTAATTGCAACAAGTTTAAGCTATATACTTTTAGCCATTTTTTCAAACTTAGAGCTTCTCTTTTCGGCATTGACTAGTCTCAACTTCTCTCTATTTGTTTCTTTAGCCAGTAATATCATTGCTGGGTTTTCAGGCACCCTTTCCACGTTTAATTTTTTCCTAACAATCGTGCTTTCTGTACTAATGGGTGTTAACTTTGCACTTATTTTTGATAGTATTAGTGGATTTAATTTAGATAGAAGTCAGTCAGGCGGTTTTCTAGGGATGTTTATTGCTCCAATTGTAAGTGTCTGCTCCGTTTGTGTGACTGCTATTAGTTTTGCAGGTTTTTCTATCAGTGTGGCACTATTACCTTTTGGAGGTCTAGAACTAACAATTTTTGCAGGCGTCTTGCTAATTGTGTCCGCGTTTTGGATGGTAGAAAAAAGTAAGGTTAAAACGTGTGCTGTTTAGCGTTTGGTAGTTATTATATTTTCTCCGCCATCTACTCCTACTAGAATTGTGTGTTCTGCTTGAGCAACTATACTTCCTTCTGTATCTCTTAATACAGGATAGGAGTGAATTGCTTGTTTTTTAACTAGTTTTTTGAACACCATTTTTTCTTTTGGATTTAGTTTTAGCCACCTATCTGTGAAAGGTAGATTGTTAAATGAATTAACTTTCTTCATTACTCTTCTTTCGGTACGAGAACGAACACGTTTTTTCTCTTGTTTATAGATATTTCCTTCCCTACCTTCTCTCACATTGCCTTTACCTGTTGTTATAAACGGCTCTACTGCTATTGCATCTCCTTTTTGGATTACATGGTTATTGGCATTGGCTATATTAGGTATAGATATTCCTGCGTGTTGCTCATATCTATCTACATAGTGTCCAGTAAGGTTGTGTATAGGAGTGAACTCATCAGGAACTTGATTTTCGATATGTGTCCCTAGTTCCCCTACAGTTATACCAGGTTCAACAAAGTCTAATGCTTCTTTTAGAACTTTCTCTACTGCTTTTATAACGTGTTCATGTTTGTCTGAAGGGTTTATTGTTAGTGCTGAGTCAGCAATATATCCTTCCGAATGTGCTCCTATATCAATTTTTAGAACATCGTCTTTTGAAAGTGTTTTTTTGCTTTTTGGAGATGGAGTGTAATGTGCTGCTTCATTATTTAATGAAGTGTTTACTGGAAAAGCTGGTTTTAAGCCATTGTCTCTTATGTGTTGCTCTATTTTATCTGCAATATCATAGAGTTTTGTGCCTGGTGTTGATTCTTCTCGAGCTATTTTTCTTGCTTCTTGTACTACTTTACCTGCTTCGATATAGTGATTTTTTACCTTTTCTTCCATAACGATAAAGTTTTAGCTCGGATAAACTAAAATAATTGGCCATGATGTCAGCTATTGTTGAAGAGTCTTTGATTATTCCCTAGTCTCTGCTGTTTTTCTTGCAGTTTTCTCGACTTCATCGGCTATTTTCATAGCTAGTTCTCTGTCAAGTGTTTCTGGAACTATTTTATCTTTTTCAGGCTTAATAAAGTTGGCTATTGCTTCTGAGGCGGATTTTTTCATTTCTTCATTTATTTCCTTGGCTTGAGCATCTATAGCTCCTCTAAATATTCCGGGAAATGCTAAACTGTTATTTACCTGGTTCTTAAAGTCGCTTCTTCCTGTAGCAGTTATGAAAGCCCCAGCTTCTTTAGCTTCTGAAGGAAGTATTTCTGGATCAGGGTTAGCTAAAGCAAATACGATAGGATCTTTTGCCATTGTACCCACCAATTCTTTGTTAAATAAACCTCCCGCTGAAAGACCTATTACTGCGTCTGCATTCTTAAATGCCTCTTTTAGACCTCCTTGTAGGTTGTCAGAATTGCTTCGTTTGGCCAGATCTTTTTTATAGCTATTGCCTTTATCAGAACTTATTATACCTTTAGAATCTACTACAAGTAAGTTTTCGACACCTAGATTTAATATAAAGTTTGAAACTGCAACACCTGACGCCCCAGCCCCCACAACAACTATTTTCGCATCTTTTATCTCCTTATCTTTAAGTTTGAATGCGTTTTTTAGGGCTGCACCCACTACTACGGCAGTACCATGTTGGTCGTCATGGAATACAGGTATATCAAGCTTATCTTTTAACGCTGCCTCAATTTCAAAGCATTCAGGAGCCTTTATATCCTCTAAATTTATTGCTCCGAATGTAGGAGCCATTTTTTCGACAGTGTCAATCACTTCCTCTGAGTTTTCAGCATTTAAACATATTGGAAATCCGTCTACGTCTCCAAATTTTTTCAAAAGATTGGCTTTGCCCTCCATTACAGGCATAGAAGCTTCTGGTCCTATGTCGCCAAGTCCTAGTACTGCAGATCCGTCACTTACCACACCAACGAGATTTTTTCTTGATGTGTATTTGTAGGAATTATTTTTATCTTCATCAATTTTCTTACAGGGTTCAGCTACTCCCGGCGTATAAACTAGATTTAGATCTTCTTTGTCCTTTATCTTTACAGAATTTTCAACGCTTATTTTTCCCGGATTTTTGCTGTGTAGGTTTAATGCATCATCTTCTAAACTCATAAATAAAACATTTCGGGTTTATCACTGAAAACAGTAACTGTTGGTTGAAAGTTAACTTGTTTTAAAGTCGCTATTTCTTAATATTTAGTTCTATATCTGCTACAAATGCCCTGTCTTCTTTTACAATTAGTGGATTAATGTCTATTGACTTTATAATCTCGTGGTTTAGTGATAATTCGCTTAATCTAATTATGGCATCTTTTACAGGCTCTATAATATTTTCTTGTCCTCTATAACCCTCAAATAATTCGTGACTTTGAAGTTCGTGTATCATTTCTTCAGCTTCTTTTTCATCTATCGGTGCTATTCCGAAAGATAAATCTTCTAATGCCTCAATATATATCCCTCCAAGACCTACCATAATCATCGGTCCAAATTGCGGATCTCGTTTCATTCCTAGTGCAACTTCAAGACCATTTACTTCCTCTTGTATAACAACACCGTTTATCTTTGCTTCTGGTTTTTCTTTGTAAACATTATCTATTATTCTTCTAAACTTCTCTTCAACCTCCTTTCTTCCTTCAATACCTGTGTAAACACCGTCAAGATCTGTTTTGTGGTGAACTTGAGGCGAATCAATTTTCATTACTACAGGATATCCTATGCTATTTGCTGCTTCAACAGCAGGTTGTGGAGCATCTTCTAACTCTGTTAAAGGTAGTTTAAACCCGTAAGAATCAATAACTTCGTAGGCGTCTTTGGCATTATTGTGGTTTTCTAGTTTTTTAGCAGCTTTTTCTTCATCATATTCAATATTGGAGCTATCAGATTCGTTTTTCTGCTTGAATTTTCTGTATTGATTCATGGCTTTGATTGATTTAATTGCATCTATAGGATCTTCGTAATCAGGAATTTGATTATTTTCTAAGATTTCTTTACCTTTTTCCACGTCATTTTCTCCTATAAAGGCCGTCATAAGAGTTTTATCAGTTTTTTCCTCGATTTTAGCTATTGTTTTAGCAGTTTTTTTGATCTCTGTGTTTGCTTGTGGAGTTAACAAAACCACAATTGCATCTATGCTAGGATCTTTTCTTATTATGTCGATAGCTTTACGGTATCTCTCGTGACCTGCGTCTCCGATAACATCAAGCGGGTTATGTGGTGTTGATTCTTCCGGCATCTCTTTTTCGAGTTTTTCTTTAGTTTTTTCGGAAAATTCAGCTAAGGTTAAGCCTTTTTCAGTTATTTCGTCTGTAGTTATAACGCCAGGACCACCCGCATTCGTTATAACTGCTATATTATCTCCTTCAGGCGGTTTTTGATAAGAAAATGCTCTACCATAATTTAAAAGCTCTCTGTTGCTTTCAGCTTCTATAATACCTGTTTTTCTGAAAGCTGCCTTGTATGCTTGGTAACTTCCTGCTACACTACCTGTATGTGATGATGCTGCAGAGCTCCCTTCATCTGTTCGGCCAGATTTAACCACTATTATTGGTTTTTTCTTGCTTGTCTTCCTTGCTTCTTCTATGAATTCTCTACCATTACCAATTCCTTCAGTATAGCTAAGGATAACATTTGTTTCTTCGTCGTTCCTCCAATATTTCAACATGTCTACCTCATTAATCTGTGATTTATTACCTAAAGAAACAAAGTGTCTGAATCCTATATGCTCTGCTTTAGCATAATCTAATATTGCTGTACAAAAAGCTCCTGACTGAGACATAAAGCTGATATCTCCTTTTTCAGGAGTTTTTGCTGCAAAGCTAGCATTCATCTGATTTTCAGTATTAATTAGGCCCAAAACATTAGGACCTAGTAAATCAATGTTATTTTGATCTGCTATGTCCACTATTTCTTTTTCTAACTCTTTATTACCTGTTTCTGAGAAGCCTGCAGACACAATGATTGCTGCTTCGACATTTTTATCTGCCGCGTCCTCCATGACTTTAGGAACAATTTTAGACGGTACAGAGACGACAACCATCTCTGTTCCTTCAGGTATCTTACTATAAGCCTTTTTACCTTCAACCTCATCAGCGTTGGGATTAACNGGAATTACTCTTCCTTCATAATCATGTAGAAGATTATCAAATATTTCGTGACCTGTTTTTCCTTTATGTCTAGATGCACCAACTACTGCTATTTTATCTGGTTTGAAAAGTTTATCCATATTTGTATTTTAGGATTTGGTGTGTTTAATATCTTTCAAAAAATCTGTTTTGAAGCTTATTGGATTCACTGAATGGTCGCAAACCATTTTTTATATACAATCTTTAGCCTTTTNCTTGTTATATGTCTAGAGAAACAATTTACAAAGGAGAAATAAAGCGGATCGAAGTCATGGACACTGAAGACGAGGACGATTTCCCATGGCTTGAGGAAGAAGAATACCGTGAACTATACAGAAAAATGGTTCTTGCCCGTAAATTCGACGAAAAAGCATTTACCTTACAGAGAAGAGGTGAAATAAGTACTTATGCACCTCATAAAGGACAGGAAGCTGCACAAGTCGGGATTACTTTTGTAATGAATGATGACGACTGGATGGTACCAAGTTTTAGAGAGACCGCAGCTTTCATTGGTCGCGGAGCAGACCTGACTAAACTATTTCAACGGTGGATGGGTGATGCAAGAGGTCAAAAGGACAGTGGGAAAAACTTGCCAGTAGCTATACCTGTAGCTACACAGAATTTACATACTGCAGGCATAGGAATGGCTATGGAAAAGAAAGAAGACGATAACGCCGTAGTTGGATTCACAGGAGATGGATCAACTAGTGAAGGAGACTTTCACGAAGCCCTGAATTTTGCAGGAGTTTTTAACGCACACAGCATATTCTTTGTACAAAATAATCAGTATGCAATTTCGCTCCCTGTAGAAAGACAAACAAATAGTAAAACAATAGCTCAAAAAGCTCTAGCATATGGAATTGAAGGCATACAAGTTGATGGTAACGATATTTTAGCCGTTATCAAAGCAGGCGAAGAGGCATTAGAAAAAGCACGTAACGGTAATCCTGTACTAATTGAAGCACATACTTACCGATTACAAGATCATACTACTTCTGACGACTCAACAAGGTATCGAGACGAGGAAGAAGTAAAAGAATGGCAAGAAAAAGATCCTTTAAAGAGATTTAGAGAATATTTACAAGACCATGACATGTGGGATAAAGATTTAGAACAGTTTGAAGATGAAGCTGAAGAAATGATTAACGAAGCAGCTGAAAAAGCTATGGAAATAGATGATCCAGAGCTTGAAGATCTTTTTGACTACGTTTACAAAAATAATCCTGAATTATTAGAAGAAGAAAAGCAAAAATATATTGAACTCTACAAAGGAGGCGGAAATTAAAAATGACAAAGATGAACATTGTTGAAGCAGTAAATGAAGCTCTCAAAGACGAAATGAAGGAAGACAAAAACGTTATTGCCTATGGAGAAGACGTAGGTGAAGATGGCGGAGTTTTCAGAGCTACAAAAGATTTGCAGGAAGAATTCGGACAAGATAGAATATTTTCCTCACCATTAGCAGAATCAGGTATTGCTGGAACTGCTATCGGGATGAGTCTTTATGGTTTTAGACCAGTAGTAGAAATGCAGTTTTCTGGTTTCTCTTATCTTGCTTTCTATCAGATAAAAGAACATGCTTCTCGCATGCGGATGAGGAGTCGGGACAGTTTCGAAGTGCCTTTAACCGTTCGGGCACCTTATGGTGGAGGAATAAGTGCATTGGAACACCACAGTGAATCTCCAGAAGCCTTCTACGCACACTCACAGGGACTACATGTAGTCGTACCTTCAACACCTCAAGACACCTATAGCCTCTTAAGAAAATCTATTCAGTCAGATGACCCTGTCGTATTTTTAGAACCTAAGAAAACGTACAGAGCATTCAAAGAAGAAGTAGATAAAGATAAAGAAGTTGAATTAGAAAAAGCAGCTGTTAGAAAAGAAGGAACAGACGCAACAATAATATCATGGGGAGCAATGATGCCCTTAGCAAACAAGGTTGCAGAAGAGTCAAACGCAGATATAGAAGTTATAGATTTAAGAACAATATACCCTACAGACTGGGAAACAGTAATAGATTCAGTACAGAAAACCGGTAGAGCTTTAGTACTACATGAGGCGCCAAAAACAGCAGGCTTTGGAGCAGAAGTAGCAACGAAAATAAATGAAGAAGCCATATTGCATTTAGAAGCACCAGTGATGAGAGTGACAGGTCCTGATGTACCAGTACCGCTTTACACACTTGAAGATTATTACATGCCCGACAAAAAACGAGTTAACAATAAATTAGAAGAACTTTTGGAATTCTAAAGAAAGGTGAAGAAGTTTAGCATTGGTAGAAAAATTTGAGTTCCCCGATACCGGAGAAGGTGTTACAGAAGGAAAGTTCCTAGAATGGGAAATAGAAGTAGGAGACGAAATTGAAGAAGATCAAATAGTAGGAAAGGCAGAAACAGACAAAGCTGTTGTAGAAATACCTTCGCCAACTTCAGGAACAGTAAAAGATCTAAAAGTCAGTCCTGGAGATAATGTAGAAGTAGGAGAGGTAATAATGGATATNGAAACCTCAAACTCAGTAGATCAAGAAACGGAAGCAACTAATGAAGAAAAATCTAAAGAAGCTACCGAAGAACAACAAAAAGATTCAGAAGAGTTTGTAGACCCTGTTTTCGGAGGAGGCAACAAAAAAGAGTCTTCTTCCAGTCATGAAAAGAGTGAAAGCAATAAAGTAAGCAAGGTCTTGGCACTACCAAAAGTTAGAAAACTTGCTGAGGAAAAAAATATTGATATTGAACGTTTGGGATCAAAAGGTGAGAGAGTTACCGAAAAAGACGTTTTAACCGCTTCTAAATCTAACGAAAACATTGAAAAAGACACTTCAAAAGATTCTGAACAAGAAGTGTTGGCAACTCCTTCCGTAAGAAAATTAGCTAGAAAGAAAGAAGTAGATTTAACCAAGATAGAGGGCTCGGGTAAAGGAGGTAAAATATTAAGAGAAGACATATTGTCTGCTAAAGAAGATAATAAGAGCAAAGATGAGGTAGAAAATTCAGCATCTGTAAAAAGTAAGTCTTCTAGAGAAGAAAACATTGAAGTTCTTGAAATGAGCAACATCAGAAAAAGTATAGCCTCTAAAATGAGTAAATCACGGTTTACAGCACCTCATGTAACACACATGGACAAAGCAGATGTTACTAAGCTAGTGGAACTAAGAGAAGAAATGAAAGAGGAATTAGATGTACACCTAACTTATCTCCCATTTATAATGAAGGCAGTTTATTTAGCAATGGAAGAATATCCGAAATTAAACTCTGAACTACGTGAAAACGAAGACGAAATTTTAATTAAGAAATTCTACGATTTCAATATAGCCGTAGACACAGAAAGAGGTTTAATGGTTCCTAAAGTAGAAAATGTTGATGAAAAGAGCATAATTGACCTTGCAGAAAACATTGGCGAGATAGTTGAAAAGACTAGAGAGGGCAATCTTTCTAAAAATGAAATGAGTGGAGGAACCTTCTCTCTGACAAACATAGGCGTTCTAGGCGGTGAAGAATTTACTCCTATCATTAACTATCCGCAGACTGCAATTTTAGGTATCGGCAGCATAAAAGAAACAGCAGAAGTTTACAACGGAGATATCGCTAAAAGAAATACAGTAAAACTTTCTCTAAGTTTTGATCATCGAGTAATAGACGGTGCTACTGCGGCTAGATTTACAAGCAAAGTAATTGAATTACTTGAAAACCCTAACAAAATGCTTGTAGAATTAGAATAATGGTTGTAGGAGACATAGCTACAGGAACAGAAGTGATCGTCATAGGTGCAGGTCCTGGCGGTTATACAGCAGCAATAAAAGCTGCCCAAGAAGGAAAAGAAGTACTACTTGTAGACAAAGAGCAAATAGGAGGAATATGTCTTAATCATGGATGTATACCTGCAAAATCAATTATACATGCTTCTAAATTTCACTACGACCTCAAACACTGGGAAGAAATTGGAATAAAAACAGAAAATATAGAAGTAGATTTTGAAGAAATACAGAACTGGAAATCACAAGTAGTTAACAAATTAAACAATGGCATAAAGACAATACTGAAAAAAGAAGGCGTAGAGTTTAAGAAAGGCGAAGCACATTTCATAGACTCAAGCACTGTAAGAATAGAAGAAGAGCACAATACTGAAAAAATCAACTTTGAGAAAGCAATAATTGCTACAGGAAGTAAACCCGTAGAAATACCCGGTCTTGAATTCAATAAAGAAGGTGTTATCTCTTCCAGAGAACTATTACAGTTAGAAGAAGTACCTGAAAAAATAATTGTTGTTGGAGGCGGATACATAGGGATGGAAGCTGTAACTAAATTCACTAAATTTGGTTCTGAAGTAGAAATAGTTGAAGCGGAGGAAAGAGTGCTTAGAAATTTTGATAAGGATCTCGTAGATAATTTAAAGGAAGTCAATCCTGAGTACGGTAGCAAAATACATACTTCAACTAAAGCAAAGAGAGTAGAATACAATGACGAAAAGCCTGTACTAATTACCGAAGATAAAAAAGGAAACGAAAATAGGATAGAAGGAGATTACATATTAGTAGCTGCAGGAAGAAAAGCAGAACCTCTTCTAAAAAACCTAAAATTAGATAATACTTCTGTTAACACAGAAAATGGCTTTGTAAAAGTAGATAAGCAGATGAGAACCACCGACGACAACATCTATGCGATTGGTGATTGTGCTGGAAACCCTCTTCTCGCTCACAAAGCTTATAGAGAAGGGAAGGTTGCGGCAAAAGCTATTGCCGGAAAGCCTGTTGCTTTTGACAACCAGTACATACCTAAAGTAATGTACACAGATCCCGAAATTGCGGTAGTAGGTACTAGTCTAGAAGAAGCCAAAGAAAAGTATGAGAACCTACTTATTGGCCGTTTTCCTTTTTCAGCATCTGGGAGAGCCTTAACAACAAATAAGAATGAAGGTTTTGTGAGAGTAATAGCTACCGAAAAAGAAAAACTTGTTGGAGTTCAAATAATAGGTTCAAGAGCATCGGATATGATTTCTGAAGCAACATTAGCTCTTGAAATGCAGGCATATCTTGATGATATTATAAATACCATTCACGCACACCCTACGTTCTCAGAAGCGTTAGCTGAGGCTTGTGAAGCGGCTAAAAACGAATCTATACATATTTAGTCAGCTATCTTTAACTTCCAATGGTTTCTCTGAGGTAAGTCAAGGTTATAAATTTTGGAAACCTTCATAGTGATATATGACAGAATGCGAGTTTTGTGGTGAGGAATTCGAAAATAAGGCTCTAATGCATTATCACTGGGGCGAAGAACACGAAGACGAATTAAATTCTCACCAGAAAGAAAAAGTGAAGAAAGCGAGAAGGAAAAAAGAGGAAGAAAAACAAGAGATAACTGCGAGAAGAAAGAAGCTAGCAGGATATGGATTATTCGGCACACTATCAATCCTAGTTGTAGGATTCTTAGCACTTCAAATTGTGCCAAACCTGACAGCAGGTCCGGATCAAACAGAAGAATTTCCATTAGAGGATAGACCTGTTTACGGCGCAGAAGACGCAAACGTAACAATTGTAGAATTCGGAGACTATACCTGCCCTTACTGCGCAGAATTTGAATTCGAAATTAAGGACAGATTAGAAGACGAAGGCTATTTTGAAGAAGACGGCGGAGTAAACTTCTACTACTTACACTTCCCTATAGTAGGTGGTGAAGATGAAGCAGTAGCTGCAGAATGTGTAGCAGACCAGGATAAAGATCAGTTCTGGGATTTCCACTACGCACTGTTTGAACAAGGAAGTGCAGGAGGTTTAGCAGAATTAGCTGAAGCAGAAACAGAAGGACTAGACTATGACGAACTAGGACAATGTATAGACAATAGAGACACCCTTAGCATTGTAAACAATGACGAAGAAGTAGGTTACCAAAACGAAGTAAGCGGTACACCGACAGTCTTCATAAACGGAGAAAACGTGCCTAATCCTCTAGACTATAGTCAAATGGAAAGCATGATTGAGCGAGAACTTGACTAAAAAATCAACCTCTTAATATCTTATTTTCTTTTTTAGCAAAATGAAAAAATTAGCAGAAGAAATTAGAAAAGAGTATTCAAAGAATCAAGAAATCGTAGATGGTCGGATTAAAGAGTTTAAAGAGTTAAGAAATGCGTCAGATGAACGCTTATTCCTTGAATTGGTTTTTGTTATTCTTTCAAGTCAGAGTAATGCTAAAAAATCTTGGAACGCAGCTAAAAATCTGGAAAACAACAATTTATTGTATAGCAGTTCTAAGAAAAAAATATCTAAGTCTATCTCCGCATTTGAAATACAACAAGAAAATAGAAAAGCTACCTATATAGTAAATAACAGGACAAAGCTGTCGCAGCCCACACTTAATAATCCGGATAGCAGTTTAAAACTGAAGAATAAAATATATGCTGATAATTTAGAGAAAAGTCGAAAGTGGTTTTCACAAAACATTGAAGGTATTAGCTGGAAAGGTTCATCTCATTTTTTACGAAACACTGGTTTTTCAGACAATTTTGCAATAATTTCGAAACCCATTCTTCAAATACTATACAAAAGAAATTTAGTTGAAAACGTGGAACCGCCTAAAAATTTTAAGGAATATAAGACATTAGAAAATAAGCTTCTAGAACTATCTGAAGAGGCAGACTTGACTCTTGCAAAACTAGATCTTATTTTATGGAGTATGAAAACAGGAGAAGTCTTTAAATAAGACATAATTTTTTTTCGGCCTGTATTAAACTAGTTATATCAAGAAAATCTTGATAAGCCGCTTTGCCTACCTTTACCTTTTAACTGGCCCTCCGTATAGCCAAAAACCTTTAGAACTCTCAGAGTAACCGGTATTATTTGTTTTTCAATGTAATAGTCTGGATCATAATCTTCAGCATATTTAACCAATTTTGCCTTATCTGAAATAGTCTTACCTTTTCTAGTTATTACATATTCCACAGTAGTTTCTGGTTCTATTTTATCACCTTTCTTTATTGCTTTTTTAGCCGCTTCAACATGAGGTGCTGTTGAATCATATTCTTCGGGTTTTTTAGTTAGTGTAGTATAAATTTTAAGCTTTTCAACAGGTACCTCTCCTTCTTTCAGCATTTCAATAGTTTCTTTGGTTATTTCTACCGCATCATCTACATTATCTTCCAAAACTTTTCTAAGAACCTTCTTTTGAGTTTCTTTAGCTATTGGGCTCCAATCTCTACGTACCTGTTCAAATCCGGTAATTTTCATGCTGCCTTCTTCATCTATCAGAGCATATTTCTTTTTTGCACCTTCTCCGGAATCGGTTGATGTGAAAAAACCTCTTTTAAACAATCCTTCAAACTCTAACTCCATAAAATCAGGTAGATCTTGATTTATTTTATTTAAGAAGTTCTCTATTTCTTTTTGACCCATTCCTTCTTTTCTAATAAATAGCGAGTCTGTATCCCCATAGGTGACCTCAAACCCTGCTTCTTCCGCTTTTTCTATAGTTTCTTCAATGTATTTCCGGCCTAAATATGTTGTAGTCTCTGCACATTCTCTGGAATACCATCTAGCACCCTCATAACCTAAATAACCATAAAAACTGTTTGCTAATATTTTTTTAGCTTTTTGTTCACTGTTAAGAACATTATAATCTATTTCTGTATCCTCTTTACCCATTTTTTCTTTTATCTCATATCTGTCTTCAACTAATTCCTGTATAAGTTCAGGGAAAAACCCTTTTCTATCTTGACAGAAATCATAACCTAATTTTTCTACTTTATACCTTTCATCACAATCTTCTAAGTTTAAGGTCTCAGGAGAAATATTGTGACTCACCATCACAGTCGGATAAAGGCTTCTGAAGTCCAGTGTAGCGATGTTTTCATATAGTCCTGGCTCTGGCTTGTACACGAATCCTCCTTCATATGCTGTTTGTCTTTGTCTTTTACTTCTTTCTTCTCTTCCAGGACGGTTTTGAGCAATTATGTTCCTATCGTGTGCTTCTCTGAGCAGAAAGTTCTCAGTAAGCTGGCCGTAAGTTAATCGACATGCGTCAAAAGGTATTAGCCCTGTCACTCTGGATAGTTCAATTATCTGTGGAATTATTTCTTCACCTAACTCATATGCAAGCTGGGAATCTTTTACAGCATAGTCAGCAAATTTTTCCAGATCTTCTTTATTTTTCCAGCTATTCTTCATTTCTTCCCAGGTCATCTGATCTTTTCTTTTGCCTAGCAATTCCTCAGCGACAGAGTCTAAGTCTAACCTCTCTGATTCCAGTCCTGGGGCTAAGACATGAGTTACAAACGGGTATATATCCAGATGCATTCGGCCCTTAACACGAGCACCTGCAAATCTACCTCGGCGGTTGAATTTCATTCTTTCGCCGTTTCTTCCTATATCCATACTTATTTTATGTTCTTCAAATCTTTCTCTAAGCACCTTGAAGTCAAATTCATCAGTGTTGTATCCTGTAATTATGTCAGGATCTTGAGAATTTATGACCTTTCTAAATTCTTTTAAGAGCTCTTTCTCGTTCTCAAAAACTTCAGAATATTCTCTATCAATATCCTCTATTGTAAGAAGTTTTTTGAAATTTTCAGAGAATAAAGACACCATTATAATTTTATCTTGATATACCTCAATATCGAAAGCCAGTGTATCCCATTCAAAAGTCCTATCTTGGCTTGAGGTTTGTTTAATGCTTTCAAGTTTTATCTTACGCTTGAAATCATCCGCCTCTTGTTTTTTACCTTTTAACTCATATGTTTCTCCTATCCTAAGGTTTTTATCAATCATATAACGACGATAAAAGGGTATATCAAATTCCCTACATTCCTTTGTTTCAGGTAAATCCCATATCTCGTTTTTAAGTTTAGTAACGCTTGCAGGGATGTTTGTATATATTTTTAAAGCCTTTATAACTTTATTATTATCTTTTAATTCTTTTACCTCGGTTTCAGAAATCTTTAGGTCTTCTTCATCTTTAGAAAAATTTGTTTCTTCCACTTTTTCTTTTAGACCTTCAACATCATCTTCAGGTACTGCGTAAAAATAAGGTAAAAACTTCTCATCAACACAGAGAATGCTCTCTTCTTGATCATTTTTACAAAATAATCTTAATCTGACTTCTCCGTCTTCTACGACATAATCCGTGTCCAAAATTCTAACTTTCATAGCAACTGCGAGAATTCTTTTTTCTACTTTAAACACGTTTTATCTCTTAATTAATAAGAACCTCATGCACCTTCAGAACTTGCTACCTCTAGATTGCAATACCCCTGCTTAAAGTTCTATGCGTCAAAAAGTCTTACTATGAAGCTACTACTAATAACTGACATACACGGAAATGTTGAAAACTTGGAAAAAATATTGGAAAGAGAGACCTATGACGCCATTTTATGTGCTGGAGACCTCAGCGATATAAAAGAGTATGAAAATTATGAGGAAAACTTAGAAAGAGTTCTTGAAGCATTTAACAAAAAAGGAAAGCTAACTAAAGCAGTTCCAGGAAATATGGATCCTGAAGAAATATGCGTAAGGCAACTTATGGAACATAGACTTAACATGCACAAGAAAATCGCATCTTTTGAAGAGTTTGAAGCAGTAGGTTTTGGAGGCGGCATAACACCTTTTGATACCGCTTTCGAACCGAAAGGATCAGAGATTAAAAACGCTATATCTGTTCTTTACGACCGGATGACCACTGATAAACGTATAGCCGTTATACATCAACCGCCAAAAAATACCGATTTAGACATTGTCGATGGAGAACATGTAGGCAGTCAAGAAGTTCGAGAACTTTTTGAAGAAAAGCAGTTTGACCTTGTAGTTACTGGACATATTCATGAAGGTAGAGGAATAGATACAATAAAGGATACAAGTATTGTGAATCCAGGCCCGGTAATGGACGGTTATTATGCGATAGCAGATGTTGCAGAAGGTATTGAAGTTGAACTCAAACAGTTATGAAAATTAGATATACATATAATTCCGCAACACTTACTTTCTTCTTTTAGTCTTAACCTATTCAAGAAAAATAATGCGGTGAAACACTAAAATTAGAACTGTCACACCAAACTGTACTATTATGTCATAAACCCGTGTTCAAAATTCAATCACGGTCAAAACGTGTGTAAAAACGAAAACGTTTTTATAGGAAGGCATTCTATAACTAAACATAGAAAAGCAAAATGCTTTCATGAGGAGGTGAAACATAAAATGGCAGAACTACCACTTGCACCTGTAAAGAGAATCATCAAACAATCAGGAGCTTCAAGAGTATCAGCAGAAGCAGTACAAGAACTAAGAGATGAACTAGAAGAATACGCAGAAGATAGAGCAAGAGAAGCAAAGGAATACGCACAACACGCTTCCCGAACAACAGTGCAAGAGAGCGACGTAAAAGCATCCAGATAATGGATGTTTTCCAAAAAAGTAATTTTTTCTAATCATTTCCTTTTTTATTTCTAAACTACCCCGACATATAGTGTAAATGCGAATAGAAAACAGTTTCATACTAGCTCCCGGAGTAGGTGAAAAAACCGAAAGAAAACTTTGGAAAAACCAAGTAACACACTGGGATCATATAGAACAAACCAGCGTAATTGGAAAAACCAAAAAACAGAAGATACAAGACTTTCTAGAAAAGGCTAGAAAAAACTTGCAAGTAGAAAACACTCACTTCTTCAAAAACAAGCTGCCCTCCAAACATCACTGGCGAATGTATGAAAACTTCAGAGAAAACGCATGTTTCTTCGACATAGAAACCACAGGACTCAGTAAAAAAAGGAATAAAGTAACTACTGTAAGTTTCCATCGTAATGGTGAAACCAAAACACTTGTTCAAGGTCAAAACCTTACAAAAGAAAACCTAGAACAAGAATTTTTTAACTCAAGCATAATAGTCACTTTTAACGGAAAAAGATTTGATAAACCTTTCTTAGAACACAATTTCAACCTTGAAATAGAAAACCCTCACATAGATTTAATGTACGAATGCAAAAAAGTAGGCTTATCCGGCGGCCTAAAACAAATTGAAAAACAATTAGAGATAGAGAGAGAACTAGAAGATATCGATGGAAGAGAAGCAGTAAAGCTTTGGAAAAAATATGAAAAAACAGGAAAAGAACATTATCTAAACAAACTAGTCAAATACTGCGAATATGATGCCAGAAACTTGCAAGATCTCTCCGAAATAATTCTAAACCAACTAGAACAACGACAATTCAGAAAACACTGCTCCCACCAGTAGGAAGATTTATAAGAAAACAACAACAATTTGTCAATTGTAAAATGGCCTTGGTAAACAATACTCAATGGCTCACCGGAAACATGTCAATGTTCGTGGATCTAGTGAGACCTATGTATAACCATAACAAGGCCAAGGCTTTCTCAATTATTACAATTCTGGAAGAGTAAAGTGGAATGACGCCTTGGCTCCAAAATTGACTTGGAGTCCTCTAACAAAATGGCCGACCGCGAAAACAAAACAAAACTGAACCAAGTGGAAACTCCTCAACTATTTTGTACATAGAATTCAACACCTCTGTGAGGATTTTTCCCAGTAAAAAGGACAGTTTCTTGCTCTAAGTGGCAAGGGTGGGAAACCTGTCCTCGGAACATATCCCAACATCAAACTACTACAAACAAGTCAAACCTACAAAAAAGACAAAAGACAGGTGACAAAAACCAAATGAACGCAAACATGCGAGTTTACGAAGCAGAACTTGAAGCACAACACGAAGAACATCAAGAAAGAAATGTTGCACGCTTAAATTCAGAAGTAAACGTTACACCAGCCACAGCAACACTTCGAAACTAAAGGAGGTAGCAAAAGCTGCTAGAACAACGAAATAATCCAAAAAACAGATCAATACACTGTTTAATGTCTTCCGGAAGACAATAAATATTTTTTAATCGTTGAAAGCAGCAGACTCATACGCAGCCCAACCATTAGCCATAGAGTCTAGTATCGATGTAAACGACCTTGATGGCTTAATAACCTTTCTGCGGCCTTTAGACCCTTCTCTCGCATCTCGATATTCTAAATACTCATACTTAATAACACCTAGTCTTCTAAGCTTAGGTAAAATCTTGTTTTTCAAATTAGACTTTCCTTTCTCATGACCCCACTCGTCAAAGGCATTTAGCTTTTCAGAATTAATTTCACCTTCCTCCTTAAGTTCACGCAGGAATATTTTAGCATATTTGTTTCGTTTAGGCGACTGTTCTTCAGGAAAAAACAAATCAACAATTTTTTCCCAGTTCCATGCACGTTCACTCTTCTTGTATTTTTTCTCATCTTCAGGTATTGCTATCGAATGTTTGGTAACTATCGTAGAAGTTTTGCGAGCGGTCTCGTCTACAAACGGATGATCTGACATAAGTATCTATAATAAAGAAAGTATGTTATAATCTTTTTCGAAGCCGAGGAAAAATAAATTCTACAACACTTTCAGAGATCTGGATGATGAAACTTCAACTAGACTTAATTTAACACTTGTTTTTTGGTTACACTCAAAACAATTAACCGCGTAAAATAATATTGGAGTGAAAATGTCCTTACTAGAATACCATTGGGAACAACATGACTTAAGGAAAACTAAATACGCAGGTAAATACGTAACCCATGACAATGTGAACAAACAAAGTATAATAGATCAAATAGAAGATACTGAGCTAAGTCTCAAAGATCACACCTTACAATATGAAGGAGTGGAAATGGACGTAAGATTAGATGTAACTAACGATTATGCAGTCTTTTTCTATGATGAAACCTTTGAAAAAGAACTAGGGCAAACAGATATCGAAGACGTAATTTTATACTTCTTAACTCCGGAAGAGTATCGTTATCATTACACAGAACTTTAGGTACTCAAAACCCGATTATATTAAAATTTGATTCACCAACTCCTCTCACAGATGTACGAAGAACTAAGTAGGAAGCAACTAGAACAAGCTGTGCAAGAGCTAGAAAAAGAACTGCAAAAAAAGGAAAAAGAAAAGAAGGAGCTAGAAAACACTGCAAAAAAAGTAAAAGCAGATTTCGAGAACTATAAGAAAAAAGAAGAAGATAGGAAGAACTTATGGAAGCAAGAAGCACAAAAAAGCCTTGCCGAAGAATTAATTACAGTTATGGATAATCTAGAACGAGCAATAACATCAGCACAAGAAGACTCAAGCCTATTACAAGGCGTAAAAATGGTTGCAGACCAGTTATACGAAAAACTTGAGAAAAAAGGCTTACAACGCATAGATGCCGAAGGTGAAGAGTTTGACCCTCAGATACACAAAGCTATAGACACCGAAGAACATAAAGAACACAACAAAATTCTTGAAGAGAGAAGAAAAGGCTATATGTACAAAGAAGATATTCTAAGAGAATCAGAAGTAGTAGTTGGTAAGAAAAAAGATCAAACACAAAAATAGACTATTACAGTAAACCAATTCAATTCCTAAAGTATACTTTAAAAATTTTTATTCACTTGTATAAAAATAGTTGCAAGGTGTAATCTAAAACAATGACTAAAATAATCGGTATCGACCTCGGAACAACAAGAAGTGCAGTCTCCGCAATTAAAGACGGAGAACCACAAATCCTCGAAAACAGCGAAGGAGATCGCATAACCCCCTCAATAGTAGCATTTGACAATGGAGAAAGACTGGTTGGGAAACCTGCTAAAAACCAGATGCTAACAAATGAAGAAAACACAGTAAGAAGTATCAAGAGACACATGGGAGAAGATTACACTGTTGAACTGGAAGGAGAAGAATTCAAACCGCAAGAAATTTCATCAATGATTTTACAAAAAATCAAAACCGATGCCGAAAACAAACTAGGAAACGAAGTTGAAAAAGCAGTAATAACTGTGCCAGCACACTTCGACGACACTCAAAGACAAGCAACAAAAGACGCAGGAGAAATTGCAGGATTAGAAGTAGAAAGAATACTAAATGAGCCGACAGCAGCAGCATTAGCATACGGACTAGATGACGAACAAGAAAAGACAGTACTAGTATACGACTTCGGAGGCGGAACGTTCGATGTAACAGTACTCGAAATGGGTGACGGAATTTACGAAGTGCAAAGTACAGAAGGAGACAACAATCTAGGAGGAGACGACTTCGATCAAGAAATTGTTAACTGGATTCTGGAAAAGTTCGAAGAAGAGAATAACATTGATCTTTCTGAAAACGACGAAGCAATGCAACGTATCCGAGAAAACGCTGAAGAGGCTAAAATTGAATTATCCAGCCGTAAACAAGTCAAAATCAACATACCATTCATCCACCAAGACCAAGATGGAAACACTTACAACATCGACTACGAGCTTACAAGAAGTAAATTTGAAGACCTAGTAGAAGAACTAATCCAAAAAACAACAAAACCTACTGAAACCGCGATAAATGATGCCGGAATAAGTAAATCCGAAATTAGCGAAGTTATACTAGTCGGAGGTACAACAAGAGTTCCTGCAGTAAGAGAACATGTACAGGCGATCACCGGAATGAAGCCAGACCAATCAGTAAGCCCTGACGAAGCAGTAGCAGAAGGTGCAGCAATACAAGCAGGGAGCATAACCGGGGACATGGACGACATACTACTACTTGATGTAGCTCCACTCTCCCTAGGTGTTGAGGTCAAAGGAGGTTTAACAGAGACCTTAATTGAAAAGAATACAACAGTACCCGCAGAAGAAACAAAAACATTCACCACAGCACAAGCAAATCAAACTTCAGTAACTGTACACGTAGTACAAGGAGAAAGAGAAATGGCTAGAGACAATAAAAGCCTAGGTCAATTTAATCTAGAAGGAATTCCGCCCGCACAAGCCGGAATGCCCCAGATTGACGTTACATTTGAGATAGATGCTGATGGAATTCTACAAGTTTCAGCTGAGGAAAAACAGTCTGGAGAAGAAGCTAGCATAACAATAGACGATGCTTCAAGACTAGACGATGAAGAAATCGAACAAATGAAAGAAGAAGCAGAAAAGCACGAGGAAGAGGATAAAAAGAAGAAAGAGTTCATCGAAGCCAAGAATAAGGCAGATCAAATCATATCGCAGGCAGAAACACAAATTGAAAACTTTGAAGAAAAAGTTGACAAAGAAATCATAGACAACATAGAACAATCAATTGAAGAAGTCAAAGAAACAAAAGAAGAAGCAGAAGACATTGATGACCTTGAAGAAGCAAAAGAAACAATAGAAGATTCAATCAAGAAACTAGAAGAAGATTTACAAGAAATAGGTCAACAAATGTACGACGGAGATGAACAAACTGGTCCAGGAGGAATGGGCGGATTTGACCCATCAAATATGGACCCAGAACAAGTGAAGCAAGCCGCACAAAACATCAACATGGGCGGGGACAATAACGAAGATGTAGTTGATGCAGATTATGAAGAGGTAGATGAGGAAGAGAAGTAAAAACCTCCTTCATCTAAAATATCTTTTTTATTTAACAAGAAGGATCATACAGCCATGGCTAAAGAATATTACGAACTCTTAGGTGTTAGCGAGAACGCTTCACAGGAAGAAATCAAGAAAGCTTATCGTAAAAAAGCTAAGAAATATCATCCTGATAGCAATAGCGATACTGCAGATGAAGAAAAATTCAAGAAAATTAACAAAGCCTACGACGTATTATCAGATGAAAAAAAGCGAAAGAAATACGATCAATTCGGAAAAGCTGGTGTAGAAGGGAATGCTACTGCCGGGCAACAGAGAGCTTCATCGCATTTCCAAGACATATTTGAGCAAATTTTCGGAGGCGGCGGCAGAAAGCAAAGACAACGCCGCGGCTCTAATTTGAAAATATCTCTCAACATAAGCTTAGAAGAAGCATATAACGGAGTAGAAAAAACTTATGAAGTCGAAAGAAAGATTAAGTGTACTTCTTGCGATGGAACCGGCGCCGAAGACATGAATACAAAAAACTGTATCGAATGTGATGGTAACGGCAGAGTTAGAAAGATTGAAAGAACTCTACTCGGGCAACAGCAAGTAGTGAAAGAGTGTTCAAAGTGTAATGGAACAGGAGAAATACCTAAAACCAAGTGTGAAACCTGCAATGGAGAAGGATTAATTGAAGAAAAAGAGGAAATTTCTGTTAATATACCTGCTGGTGTTAAAGACGGACAAAGAGTTAGAATTAGAGGAAAAGGTGATGAAGATAGAAAAGGTAATAGCGGCGACTTATACATCTACGTAACAATAGAAGAAAATGAAAATTTTGAAAGACAAGGCGATGACCTATATACCACACTAAAAGTAGGCGTGGGAGACGCAGTACTCGGAGCTGAAGCATCAATACCCCATCCAGAAAAAGAGATAAAGGTGAAAGTACCGCCAGGCACACAACCCGGACAAGTTCTACGTGTCTCCGGAAAAGGCATGTCTAAACGTAGGAGAGGTAATGGTGATTTATACATCAAAATTGATGTAAAAATTCCTGAAAAAGTAGGAAAAGAAGAAAAGAAGATACTCGAAAACTTACGAGAAACAAACACCACTACTAAAACATTCTTTGAAACAGTAAAAGACCTTATTTAATTCTAAAAAATTTACAAGCTAGTTCAGAGCTTTTCAAAAGAACAAAAATCAAGTGGTATTTTTTTTAAACAGCATTTTCTAATACTTTGTTAGCAGAAATAAAATGGAAGATGATTTTTACCTAAAATCTGTCAAAACTCTTTACAAAGGATATCAAGATATTATAGGGGATGCTGCAGTAGGTATATTGCGAAGAAACAACAACATCACCTTAAACGAAGAAAATGAGATAGAAAGCTTTGACGGAGGGAAAGAAGAGCTTGGAGAATTTATTGAAGACTTTAAACAGACAATTGGAGAAGTAGCAATCCGTATTGGTAAGCAAAAAATAGAGGCTATTGAGACAGATAAAGAACTTCCAGAAATTTTAAAAGGTGAATAACACATTATGGAAATATTATCAATTGCGTTAAGCTTTGTAGGGCTTTTAGCCTTGATTTTAGGATTTATTCAGGCACGAGAACTTAGAAATCACTTGAAAACAGGAAAAGTGAAAGAAGCTTGGGATAAACTATCTTTCTTGATAGCAATATTCATAGTAGGATACATCGGATACATATTAAACCTGATGTTTGCGGATATAAAGTTCAATACAGACGTACTGATCTCTAGTATCTTTTTCCTAGGCGCTCTGTTCGTGCTCTTGGCAGCCCATTACAATAAAAACGCCTTTCAACATTAAGAATATAAGATGGAAAACAGAACAAGATTTGTAAGAGCTCTTGCTGGATCCTTAGTCTTACTAGGCGGTGCAGGAGGCTATCTATATGACGAAATACTTTATGTAATACCCTCATTAGTAGGTCTGAGCCTTCTTCAGAGCGCATTTACAAAAGTATGTCCAGCAGGAATTATGTACGATAAGGCAACAGAATAGTTTGTTCCTTTACAATCTCTTTTTTCTTTCTAATCTTCTAGCTTTCTAAGATATCATAAAGATATGTAAGCAGGAAAAATCCTATCATTGTTAGTACTATTACTCCGCTTGGCGCTAAATCCCAAATATAGGCTAAAGTAATGCCTAAAACCATTGAACTAACACTTATGATTACTGAATAGATTAAAGATTCTTTAAAAGAACTTGAAATCTGTAAAGCCGTCAATGGTGGTATGACGATCAATGCCGTTACTAAAAGTATTCCAACTGCTCTAATGGATATCACTACTGCTAATGCTATTAGGATTACGAATACATTTTGTGAAATAGAATGTTTTCTACCCTGCAAACTTGCCAGTTCTTTATTAAAACTAAAATAAACTAGTTGTTTGTAAAATAATCCTACATAAGCTACAGTTATAACAAATACGGTAGTTATAATGTACAAATCAAAGGTGGACGTGAAAAGAATGCTTCCAAATAAGTAAGAAAAAATATCTGTAGTAAAGCCATCAGCATAGCTTATTACTACTACAGCAATTGCCATTCCTGTCGAAAGTATTAATGCTATTGCCGAGTCACCATAGGCTTTTGCCTTCTCCATGAGTCGATAAATCCCTATAGAGCCTAAAACAGCCACAATAAGTCCTGTAATGTATGCGTTGATACCAATTAATAACCCTATAGCTATTCCTCCGAAAGAAGCATGAGCCAGACCATCACCTATTAAGGAGAGTTTTCTGAGAACTAAAAAAGTACCTAAAATAGATGTTACCACCGAGATCATTATTCCTGCCAACAATGCGTTCTGCATAAATCCTGTTTGTATCATATCTAGAATCATTAGTGACTGTGACCTCCTAGATGCTGAAATACTTTGAATTCATCATCATATGCGACCTGTAAAAGCTCTGGAAGTTCCTCAGTCTTTCCAGTACAACATACAGATCTATTTAGAAGCATTACCTTATCAGTATGTTCCGATACCATACCTATATCGTGAGAAATCAATATAATTGTTAAATTGTGTTCTTCATTAAGCTTATTTAGTGTATTATAGAACTCTTCTTGAGTTTTAATATCCACGCCTACGCTAGGTTCGTCTAAAATCAAGATTTCTGGATTCTTAATTAATGCTAAGGCAACCATTACTCTCTGTTGTTGTCCGCCAGAAAGCTCTATAAACTTGTCTTCTTCAAAGTCATGTATCTCTAGCATGGTGAGGATTTCTTTCTTGGGCAATTCTGGCTCTTTGGGTTCTTTTTCCAAGTTTAGTATTTCTTTTACTGTTGCTGGAAAGTGTTGTTCCCTTTCATATTTTTGTGGGACATAACCTACTTTATTCCAAGAATTAAATTTTTTCTGACTCTTACCCATAATCTCGACTTTCCCATCATATTTACTTTCTAATCCCAGTATTATACGCATTAAAGTTGTTTTTCCGGAACCATTGGGGCCTACTATCCCCATGAAGTCTCCTTTTCGTATATCAAAGCTTATGTTTTCTAGTACAGGACGATTCTTTTCATAAGAAAAAGAAAGAGAGGAAATTTGAATTGCTTTGTCGGTACTCATTGGCATTCAAGTGCAATTTCTAAATTGTCTAGATTTTGTTCCATCAGTGTAATGAATGTCTCTTCTTCAGGATTTTCTACTGCTTCGATGCTGTGTAATGGAAGTGTTTCTACTTCTTCACCTTCTTCTGAAAGTTCACTTGCTATTGTTTCTGCTGCCGTTGCTTCAGTAATCGGGTCGTAAAATATGTACTGTAGCTCGTTTGTTTCAGCTTCTTCCACTAGATTTTCCAGTTCTTGTGGCGAAGGTTCTGTTAGATGTCCAATTCCTGATGTTTGTACCTGTTCGAAACCATAATCTTGTCCTAGGTATGCAAACGCTGGATGAGTGATCAAGATAGTGTCTTGATTACATTCTGTAAGCGTTTCTTCGTAGTCGCTATCTAGTTGCTCTAATTTTGAAATGTAGGATTCCATGTTTTCCTGATAGATTTCTGCATTTTCTTCATCTTCTTGTTGAATTTCTTCTCCGAATTTTTCAGCAACCACTATTGCATTCTGAGGGGATAGCCAGTAATGCGGGTCATATTGTCCGTGACTGTGATCATGCTCGCCATCATGTTCGTGTCCGTTTTCCTCTTCATGTTCATGTTCGTGTCCGTTTTCCTCTTCATGTTCATGTTCGTCACCATGATCATCATGAGCATCTGGGGTTTCATCCGCATGTAAGAGTTCTATTTCCTCAGACGGATCAACTATTACGGTTTCGTTTCCTACCTGATCAACCAAATCTTTCTCCCACTCTTCAAATTCAGCTCCAGTTACTATGAATATATCTGCATTTTCAAGTTCACTAACATCTTGCGGGGACGGATCAAAATCATGTGGATCTGTTCCTGGAGGAACCAGTGTTGAAAATTCTACATCATCACCGCCGATATTGCTGGATATATCGTAGAATGGGTAGAATGTTGCCATTACCTGTAATTGATCAGTTTCTTCTGTTTCTTGTTGGAGATATAGCGAGCCCGACACAATTCCTATGATAAGTATTGCTGCTATGCCTCCGACAATGTATTTCGAATCGGTATCTTCGATTCTTTTTTTCATATTTTCCATAGATAAAAGAAGTAAAGATTATTAAGTCTTATATACATAATTAATAATCCCGTTCTCCGTCAAAACAAATCTACCTAAATACAAAATAAAATAGACCCTATAACTCCTCAAGAGTAGAAGTAATAATACGATTATTATACTCCAAACCATCTAAAACCTTAAAGTCCTTGTCTTCATAGTCTTTCCCCAGGTTCTTCTCACCCACAACCTTATCTTCTTCATATATTTTTACCTCAGCACCATCTATCTCAAGATCTAAGTCTTCTAACTCTCCTTCGTAACCAACCAAGTCCAAACTTAGCTGATAATCACCAGGTTCTTCAGAATGAGTTTCCTGTATTTCTGTATGAAGCCAATAACCACCATCTTCACCAGCCCCAATAACTTTAGTACCTCTAAAACCATTATTATTTACTAAGTTCTCTATTTTCGCATTAGCTAACGTACTTGCTACCTCTCCTAAAGCTTGATTCACAGCATAAGGCTCGTTTTTATCCTGTATATATGCTATATTCCTACTATCTGTAAGATTCCCATTCGGGTCTGTAAGATAAGCACAAAGCACACGATTGTTCTCTAAGGCCGTATCGATACTTTGAAAGAAATTATCAGAATCAATATGATGACTCCTTTCTAGTGGTTTTAGTCGATCATAAAGTTCTTGTCTAGTTCTTAACTCTGCTAAACCGGGATTCGAACCCTTGATATAAGTTAATCCTGTATTCTTTTCCTCAAATTCTTCTAAGATTTCTTCGCCTACATAAATTGACTTTATTGGACCGTCATGTATTATTTCCGCCGTTGAACGTAGCCTATTCCAGTCTACATCGGTGAGGCTTTTTCGTCCTTCCAGAACATCTTCCTCAACTAAAGGCGTTAGTATACCATACGCAACTGTGGATGCGGTCTTTTGTTCTCCAAAATCAAGTATTTCTGTCTTTTTAGGATGCTGCAACAATTTACTGCTCTCTTGTGGTCGGTCCGGAAGCTGTTCTCTCTGTTGTTCTGTTAGTATGTTGTCGAGTTTAGGGAGCCTAGCACTCATTTATTGTTGAATAATAGTAAAACTTGTTTTTATAATTAATGTGCTGAAAACAGTAGAACATAATTCAATCTGGCTTGAGTGGCTTGAACAGTAATTTATGAGAAAAAAAGGATACTAAACTTACATATAACATCCAAGAAATAGACGATAAACAAAATAATCTTTCTGAGCTAGCTAAAGTTATTACAACGTCAGTAATTTTACTTAAATAAGCTAAAGCTAGCGTAAAATACAAAAGCTCTTTAATTTGATAAAAAATAACCATTTATTTAACAATTATTAACAAATAACAGCTCTATGCCGATAGTCAGCGTATCAATAAATGAGAAACTAATAGAGAAACTAGACGACCTCAAAGAAGAATTAGGATACAGTGGTAGAAGCGAAATAATTAGATCCAGTATCAGAACATTTATAGAACAAAAAACCGAATTAGAAGACCTAAAAAATCAATCAAGTTGTTTAATATCGGTTACACACCAAGAAGGAGACCTAAACTCAGTTTCTAAAACACAACACAATTATCAAGAAATTGTGAAAACACAAATACACGACCACCTAGAAAACCACGAATGCATTCAAATTTACCTAGTAAAGGGTCAAGCAGATAAAATTAGAAACTTCTGGAAGGATTTAGAATCAAATAAGAAAGTGAAAAATGTACAAGTAAGTGTATTAAATTAAGCTCATCGGCATGCAACCTCATCCATATACATTCTAGAAGCAAAAACTAGTCCTAAAATACCGAAAACTAGTCCAGCAGTTATAGTTAAAGTCCCTGGTTTAAATTTAAACACTTCTCCACTCATTGCTAAATAGACAAAGATGTATGTGAAAACACCCGATACTGTTAGAAAAACAGTATCCCTAACGAAATTTTCAATTTCAACGTCCCCAATTTCCATAAAATAGTTATCTTACTATTACATAAAAAGGAAACCATATGCAGAACAGATACTTTAAGCTCTTTAAAAAGTTTTAAAGCAGTCAAAATTATTTTTCACCCTAAATAAACATCTTAAACACAGACTTAAAACGAAAAAACTATTTAAAACCATTATTACGACATCATAACCGTAAAAAAGTATTGAATTTAAACGAAAAAGGAACTAAATATGCCTTCAAAACAATATTTTTTTGATATACCAGCACAAATTAGTCTAATGAGGAAAGATTAGATGAAAATAGATAAAATTGAAGATAATGGAAAGAAATTCATAATACACGGACCGCAAAATTCGTACAGCGAACTAAAAGACTCCTTTGATAACTTAGGATTAGGAATATCTGTTTCCAGAAGCGAAAGAGGGCTAGCAAACATCTTGTACACTGAAAACAATAGAGACATTGTACTAAGAATATTAAGAGAGAAAACTCATTAGAAACTTAGAAAATTGTTTAAGAACAGCCAATAACTTTTTAGAACGTATATTCTATTTTATATTTAATTCAAGACATACAAAGTTAAATTAAGCCAATATAAATAAGTCTACATGACAGATAAGACTTCATCACGCGAACAACTTATTCTAACGTTAATAGGTGCGATTTCAGGCATTCTATCCTTAGCGATATTAACGGAGTATGTAGAAGCCAACATGTGGCTGTCACCTATCTTAGGAATACTGGCAATAATATTCATCGCATTAGGGCTTTCAACCGATAGAATGGACGAAATCAAGTACGAAGATACCAACTCAAGACCGTGAAAAATCGGTAGGCCAAACAAAAAAACATTTTTTATTTAATTTTAAGCAGCGATCAGAACTCTCCAAGGCCGTTCTACGACAAATTTGTAGTCAATTGAAATAATAAAAGAGACCATCAGTACACCTAGCCCTATTTCGGAAGGTATCTGTAAACCAAACATAGTTAAAGCAATTATCACCAATACCAGTGCTCCTCCCTTCCTTATATAATTTAAATCCATTATTTCGCTGTTTAAATAACATGCAATATATAATGCAATTAATGAAGCTGAAACTGTAGCTATTGCAGGAACTAAATATTCAACTCCTATCGTTAAATCATCTGGATTTTGTAGAGACAATAAAAGACCTGTTAAAATTATACCCGGAACAGTAAATTTATTTGATAAATCGTAACCCGCCATTTCACTCGCTATCACCAATAAAGCCAATCCTGCCGCGATTTTTAATTGAGTTATGTTAAATACTTGTTCGAATATTGGTGCTACTAACCCCACCAATATTGCACCACCTATCAAAAATGGAGAAACCGACTTTACCATGCTGATGGCTTCTTTTCTATTTTCAGAATAAGAGTAGAGTACTGCTAAAGCTCCAGCACCTGTAAAAATTGTTAATGAAACCGACAACACATCAGAAAATGTTTCTACAGCTCCAGAAACTAACAAAGTTGCGAATACTCCGTCAACTAAAGGAAGACAAAGTACCAACAAAAGCCGTTGAGCGCCGTCATCTAGTTGACCCAGAACCATGATAGAAAAACCCTCCAAAATCGGAGTAAATTTAAGATATGTCAGAAAAACCCGGTTCGGAAGCTTATCTCCAGGTTGTGCACTTAAAGAACTTGATGAAATTAGACTTCATCATATTATTCAAAAATGTAGTCGACATTGACAGCTGTCTAGACTCTAAAAATCCATCTAGTTGTAAAATGTTATCTTTTCCAGCCATCAACACTAACCTGAATTAGAATCCAACACTTAAAAACTTGTTCTTTAACAAAACATGTTCGAAGATACAGAAATACATAAACTTCTAGAAAAGTAAAAATTGGTCGAGGCAAACCCTCAAAGACAAAAAATCAGCTTTTTCCATGAATGCTACTACTAACAACAATAACCTAATATGTCTAAAATATAGCACCCCAATCTTTCTTACAGCTCTAGGAGCTGTTGTAATATCTCTCACGACGCTATCTCCTGAAAGTTTTTCATGGATCTCATTACTCTATATATACCTAATAGCGTCAGCAGTAGCAGCACTTCTAGTATTTTCGTTCCGTCTCATAACCAAAGGAGTAAAAGAAACGGCAAACCCATTAGAACTAAGCATATTTAGTTTATCTGCAGTAGGCATGTCTTTACCTTTAGCAATACTAGGCATACTACTAGCTTCCACGGGTAGAGGCGAATACAGCGGAGTAGAAAAGTGGCTGCCAGAAATCAAAAACCCTGAGCAAGAAATTCAAAGGTTAATCGCAGAACTTGAACTTTCAGAAGATGTTCATGATTATGCAATGGATCTTTTAGAAACTATTTCCAACTACGGTCTTCTATCAGGGAGATCTACAGCCGAAATTTCAGCTGCAATCATATATATTGCTGCTAGAGAGAAAAATGAGCCTAGAACACTCGAAGAAATTTCTCAGGTAGCAGTTGCTTCTAAAAAGCAAATTGGAAGAGTTTATAGACAAATAGGGCGAAATACAGATATCCGTATAGTGCCTGCCCAACCCAGCGAACATTTAGACAGGTTTACTGAGCAAATGAATCTAAGCGGAGAAGTTATGGAAAGAGCAAGGAGCATTATTGAGGAAGCCAAAGAGACAAATATCACTTCTGGAAAGTCTCCTAAAGGTATAGCAGCTAGTTCCTTATATCTAGCAGCACATATAGAAGGCGAAAACCGTACTATGAACGATATGTCTAAGACAATCGGAATTACGACAATTACGATACGTAACCGAAGCAAGGACATTATAGATGCTCTAGATTTAGAAAATTATCCCGAACACCTAGAAGAGTAATATTAGCATTAAAGGAATTACTGTTAAGGCTGCAGCGAAGTACATTAGATTTTTATCTGTCGAGACTGTCCAGTCAAACATTCTCTTAACTAAAGCATAGTATTTATCGTAAACCAGCAATACCACCAATGTAGTAATAGTTATAGTTGCAGTTAATACCAATATCGCCTTCATACCTACTATAGAATCTAGTACAATTGCCGCAATAATAGAACTGATCATAGTAGTTATATTAGCTCCCAAAACATAGGGTATTATCTCTTCCCTCTTTAAATAACCTTTATTATACAAAGGAACTATTATACCCAATGATAATGCCACACTAGTCGTTACCAACGTTATAAAAGCGCCAACACCAAAAGCCACCCATCTATTAGTGATTAAAAATCTCATATAATCCTCCCTCATTTTATCCTTACCTAAACCTTTGAAAGCCTTATCAAACTGCTTCAAACTAGCAACTAAAATAAGTATAGAACCCATAAAAACCACCGAAGCAGGAGAAACACCGGAAATAAAATCAACAATCGGAGTGAAAATACTAGTAAGAGAATATCTAAGAACTACAGGTCCTGAAGTCTCTAGGAAAGCTAATTCAAAAAATCTTATAAGGAAAAAACCCAGAATAATTGCCGGTATATACACAGTATAAGTTAAAATAAACGTAAGAACCCCAACCGAACATGAATCTGCCAGACTGTCGTTTTTCCCTTGAATATATTCCAAGAAACCAATAAAAATAACTATAAATGCCGCGCCTAATCTTGAACCCCCCACCACCATAAAAAGTTGAGACAAAGTGACCAATCCAGATTCAAACAACGCAATACCTATAGCAGCAGATGTAGCACCGTTTAAAACAATATAAGCTGCAAACCATCCAAGACCTAAAGCTGAAAAATCAGAAGCCACATATTCCTTCAAATAACCCTCAATTAGCGGAGAAAGCGCTTGTGTAGACTCTCCTAAAAGCTGTAATGCAAGTATAAATCCAAAAAGTGCCGATGCAGCGTAAAAAATTCTTCTTGTCTTCTCCATATCTAATAACCTTAAAGCAAAAGCAAAATTTGCTACTTATCTTTTAAGCCTGTAACAACTTAACATAAATAATAGTTAAAATATCATTATTATATTAGAAGGATTCACAGGTAGATCAAAACTTTATGTCCGATATTGAAAAAGAACCTACAGAAAGTCAGAAAAAGAAATTCGAAAATCTTGAAGTATACGGAGATGCAGAAATAGAAGAATTCTCAGGCATAGAGGAAAAATTAGCGCCAGACGAAAAAGTAGAAGTTTTAGCAACAATTGAAACAGATAAAAAGGATAGAAAGCTCATAACACTCACCAATAATCGATTAATAACCTTTAACAACCCTAAGAAAGTTAAGCTTCTAGGTAATCAAGAAAGATTCAGAGATTTGAGACTAGAAGACATACAGGACGTAACTGTGGAAGAAAGAAAGGGTTTTGATATAATTAAAATCAAGACAGAAAAGAAAGAGAGAAAATTAATGGCTCCAGAGAATTCAGGATTAAAGATCTCTGGTAAAATCCGTCAGATACAGAATCAGCAATCCAACAAAATTGACCCTGCAGAACAACTAGAAAAAATAGGAGAGCAAAAAGACAAAGGAAACCTAACGGAAGAAGAATTCCAAGAAAAGAAAGATGACCTTATAGATCGCATCTAGTCATCTCTAATTCGATGGCACTTTCTACATCTTGCTTCATACCTTTCATCAGCACCTACCACGATTGTAGGATCATTCACATGAGCAGGTTTTCCATCAACTAACCTTTGATTACGAGTAGCAGGTTCACCACACTTCACACATATTGCTGTCAACTTGTCAACAAATTCAGCTTTCGTAATAAGTTCTGGTAATGGATCAAAGGGTTCACCACGGAAAGTAGAATCAGTACCACTAACAATTACTCTTTTACCGTTCTCAGCAAGTTGTTCAACCACTTCAACCAATTTCTCATCAAAGAAGTTAGCTTCATCTATAGCTATAACCTGTGATGAAGTGTTAAAAAGCTCTTTTTCTACCTCATAAACTATCTTGGCCTTTCGTTTTTTACCATTGTGCGTACCTATATTTTCTTCACCATGCCTATCATCTATAGATGGTTTAAACAGTTTAACAGAATGTCCTGCCATTTCGGCACGATCTACTCTTTTAAGCAATTCTTCAGTTTTTCCAGAGAACATACAACCCGTTATGACCTCGATCCAGCCATTAGTTTTAGGAATTTCTCGGGGAGACATACCAATAAACAAGAAACAGTAAATTGATTAAAAAATAAGTATCACCTAAATTTTAGTTATAGGAAAATAAAAATGAGCAGTAACATCGAAGAGTTGATTGAAGAGTATCTTGATCTTTACTCCGAAACACAAGGCGTATTACCCGAAAAACTCCAGGAGTTCGGTAACAAGTACCGTAAGAAAGGATATCTAACTAGAGAGGAGTTGTATGATATTGCATACAAATCTTCTACAAGAAGCGCTCATCATGTTAACAAAAATCCTAAACAACGTTGTAAAACAGTTACAAAAAACGTGTTAGATGTAGAAGATGATTTTTCTCGAATAGCACTCTTAACTAGTTTAAAAGGCTTCAAAGCTCCTACAGCTTCATGTGTTCTTACAGCATACGATCCTGCTAATCACGCAGTAGTAGACACTCGTGTTTGGGCATCATTAGAACGTCTAGGATTTCTTAAGGGACGTAAAGAACGTTTTGATGCGGATGACTATATCACTATGATAGAAAAAATAAGAGATATCAGCCAGAAAACAGACTTTTACCCTTCTCAAGTAGGTTATGCATTATTTGCTTTTGATTATGATAAAAGAGAAGGAACACTTCATTAAAAAAAGAATAAAGAGGATTTTACTCCTTAAATTCTAGTTTAAGCAACGTTCCCACTATAGCTACTGCAGCAACTACGTGTGTTAAAGATAATGCTGCTACTTCAACTGCTCCCGCACCTGCTTCTTCAGGAGCCACAACAATTACAGGTATGAAAGATAAAATCAAAACACCTGCTGATAGACCCATAAATGCCTCATACGGGTTGTCCATGTGTTTTTTCTTAAGTTCTAATACTCCGTAAGCACCTATAGCCGATAATAGTGTTAGTGTTGCTACCGGACCATATGTTAATGGTTCGAATTCAGGACTAGTTCCTATTATTTCCTGAGAAAAAGCCACTATGGCTAGATTTGCTACAACTGCTATTACTGCAGTGTATGCTAGTTGTTTATAGTTCAGTTCCATTAACAATTACTATATAAAAGCAGAAATATAAAGCCCATAACCTATCTTAGCTTAAAATCTCGTTTATTTTGCTTATTTCGTCTTCATTAATTGTGTGTTGGCCTCCAGGATAGATTTTTTTATTTACTACAGCATTTAATTCCTCAAACTTGTGAGCAGTCTCTTCCACTCTTTCTACCGGTATATGAGGGTCTTTCTCACTACAGCCTAAGAATACCTCTGTCTTTTGCATGTTTCCTCTGTGGTCAAATTCCTTTCCTAAAGGTCCTATCAAACCTCCACTTAACCCTATTACAGCTTTGTATTTGCATGGGTTTCTTGCTGCGTATTCAAGTGCTAGACACGCACCTTGAGAAAAACCCAGTAAAAATATATTTTCTTTTTCAAAGCCTTTATCTAAAAGTTTCTCAAAGCATTTATCAACTGTTCTAAGTGCGTTATCTAAATGAGGCTGGTTTTTATTAATGGGTGCTATAAATCTGTTAGGATACCATTCTCTTGTTTCCGCTTGTGGCGCTATAATATAGATATCTTCTCTTTCCAGCTGTCCTGACAGATTTATTATAGATCCAGTTGTTGCGCCTCTTCCATGTATCATTATACCTGCCAAGTCTGCGTTTTCGTTTCCACGAATTTCTAGATTCATTGAAAGTCCGTTTTGTATCCACTAATAAATATTTTCTTCGAATTCGCTGAGCTTCTTTAGGTACATTTCTCGATCATATGCTCCCTTTTTCATTGCTAGAGAGTTTTTATTCATGAAATACCACTCATCTCCTCTTGCTAGTAGGTCCTCTATTATGCTTTCAGTATCGGGTTCTTCCGTATAGGATCTAGTTTCAGAATATGCTGCTTTGGATATTGCTGCGCCAAAATTATACATAAAAGTTCCTTCAACATCGAATCTGGCTTTGTAATCTTCGCATTGAGATGTCTTAGCGATAGTGTAGAATTCGCTCAACTCGTCTATATCTGTTTTTACAGCCCCAACATCATTTATAACCATATATTGTCTTATTGGTTTACTATATTCCTCTACAAATTTTGGATCAAATATTAAGTTATTAAGATATGTTGAGGACGTTCCTGTAACTTCTTCAAAAATTTTAGTGTCTTCATAGTTGGATTGGATCGATTTTGAACTACTGTAAAGTTCTAAATCTCTTTTTAGTTGTTTATCGGTGAACTTGTTATTCATAAGTTTTCTTACACCAGAAACAAGTTATTGAAATAAATATTAAGTATCACAATCTTTGTAAAATACATCAATATTGTTCTTAAAAACAATTAACTAATTAAAGTCTGAATTAAGGACAGAAAAGAATTAAAAATTAGTTTGAATATAATATCCCATAACATTGTTTTTATTCACATAATACTCGATTATTCCTGCTAATGGACTACAATAACAAAGTCAAATACTCTCAAAGTCTTAATAAGATTCCAAAAAATAACAAAGAAGGTCTAAAAAGACGCGGACTACTAAAAAGATACAGCGAACAAGTAATCGGCAAATTACGAAACACTCTAGAAAAAGGAAACAACTGGACTAGACCTACTACCACCCAGGAAGGCATAATATACAGCACCTTCGAGGAATGCGGAATACTAGACAAAAACGGATTCAGCAGAATGTACAAAATAGAGGCGGATACAGGAGATTTAGACATTCTAGAAGAGCGTATAGAACAATACTTCAAAAGAAGTTACGATGAAGCAGAACTTATAGGAATTGTAAAAGAAGAATTCCATGACGAAAGAATCACTATCTCCAAACTTAGAGAAAACGAAAATACTCCCACAGAAAAACCTTTTGAGAACGTTTTTGGAAGTATAGCAAATCTAAACTGGCGTCTAGGAAAAGAATATCGTAAGAGCTATGATAAAGATATACTCGTTGAAAAATACTTAAAAGAACTTCACAAGAAAAATTCCGACTACAGCATACTAATAGAAGTTCCAGATATTGGTGAAGGCGAAATGCCGACTAGAAGAGTCTATAACAACTATTTTGAGAATGCTGAAGGGTTGAAAAAAACCTCAGGAGTCAAAGAGATAGAAGAGATAAACAAAGACCTAGAACACTGGAACGAAATAATCCTATCACAAATCAATTTCTTCGAAAACGGAGAAAAAGAATTTATAAAATCCGAAGCAATCGAAAAAGACCTAAATGATCTTAAACCCTTGTTCCCTCGTTTGAATGTAGAACACCCTGCTGTTAAAAACAGGAAAAGAGTTAATTAACATCCATCAATGTTTAACAGCCTACCTATTAGACATAATTAAGAAGTCAAACCTCCGAATAAAAGCCATATAATTGAGAAAAGCGTTAAAACAATTAAATTGGTTCTAAAGCATTATCATACTTATTTTAAGATGTTTTAAATCTTTAATTATTCGGACAAAACGTTTTTGCCTTATTAAAATTAAGAAGTTTGCGGAAAGTATTAAAAAGTTCGCAGCACAAGCAGAAGCCGAACAGCATATGCAGAATGCTTTAGGCAATTTCTTTGCAGTAGCAGAAGAATACCCCAATCTCAAAACCACAGAACAGTTTCAACAACTACAAGAAAGGATTTCAGCAATAGAAGATCAAATTGCTGACCGGAGAGAATTCTACAATCAATCTGTAAATACCTACAACATCCGAATTAACCAAATACCCTACAACATAATGGCAAATTTAATGGGTTACACCAACAAAGAACTATTCGAAGTATCAGAGCGAGAACGTCAAGACGTAGATATACAAGCGCAATTTAATAACTAAAACTTTCATCCAACATCATCATTTTTGATAATCTCTTCTAACTTAGCTAAACTTACCAAGATGAAAACTGCTGCAATAACGTGTAATGTGCCCAAAACATTTATTTCCGCCATATTTGCTCCTTCCATTTCTACTGCTCTATGTCCAATAGGCATAAACGAAAAGATTAGCACTAACCCTGAAAAGTACATGAAATACTCATAAGGTCTATCGAGGTATTTTTTGAAGACTTGTAAGATTATGTATGCTGTATATCCTGAAGCCAAGGTGAAAAGTAAAATAGGGAGTGTTTGTAATGGCTCAAAAGCAGGATCAATGTCCGCAGTTTCTCTGGCAAAAATCAGAAATGTCATGTTTGCTACCGCAGCTACCACTGCAATCGTTGTAGAGCGCTTAAAATGTGTAAGAAAATTTTCACGTTTCATAAGTACGGCTCTAACACCTTTTATTTTAGTGTACTAATTTAAGTGCTCTTAGACTTTATAGAATATTTAATATCAAATGTTTCGCGTTTAATGTGTTCTAAGATATGTTTCTTAGTCCGGGCGTCTGTTGAATATATCCCTCGTATAACTGTCTCGATCTTTTTC
>SL_4KL_010_BRINEDRAFT_10000045_pt1 | contig 44958 bp, 49 predicted proteins | sample SodLak_010_BRINE_2_FD_10664 | JGI IMG/M metagenome (IMG submission 10664) | reverse complement strand
AGTAAACCAAATGCAACAAAAGAGGTTATCTTACTCCGAATTTTCAACTACTTCATCGTCAGATGTCTCAACATCATCTGACTCATCCTCAACTTCGGTATCATCTTCATCGTCGTCAGTCTGATCTAGATTCGGGATATTAGCTTCATATCCAGCATGGTCAACTGCTTCTGCAATACGTGAAAGTTTCGGAGACCCAGTGAGATCAAGACGGACAGCATTACTTTCGTAATCAGCCTCAACATCTCCAACTCCGTCGACTGCGCCAATAGCTTTCTCAACGATTCGTTCACAACCACCGCACTGCATTCCGGTTACAATAATACCCTTGCTCATTACAGTTCACGTTAATCGCTTGAATTACTTATATGTGCTATCACGATACCTTGAAAAAGAGATAAAGCAGCACACACCGAGTATCTTTATTTATAACGTTGGCACCTTAAAGAGACAATTAAGAGATGAAAGAGAACAGGATTACTGACCATATTAGAGAATGGGAACGCTCTTCTGACTCACCGATTACCGGTGTATCTAATATACCCGGTGATTTTAGCGGTGTTGGGAAATTCAAGAATAAACGCTTCTACGTAGTTAATGGAAATATTGTGGGAGTTGTTGGAGGCAGTATTGAAGATTTTACACAGGAGTCAGTCAACCTGTATGAAGCTCCTCACCCGTCACTCCCATTGCTATTTGCAATGGTAGAAAAAGACGGGTCTAACATTCGAGGAACGTATGCAACCACATCAAATTCAATTGAAGAGATTGATGAAACACTTTCATCAGGTGGGTTTGCAGGGTATTATGAACTTAGTGAAGAGGTACTTTCAGGTGATTATTATGGAGTCTATTACGGGAGTAACACGTTCTATGTTGGATTCACTGACAACGATGAGTTGATCACAGGAGATGAAGCCTATGAAACCGCAGTTGATGAAGTTGGATTGTACGATGTAGTTGAAACCGATATTTCGGTTATTGTTCCACCAGAAGAACCTGATGAAGATACAGTCACGGAAGAAGAACCGAGCGACCACAATGAATCGAAGTCAGAGATAGAAGACTCAGAGACAGAGAGTAGTACTGATAATCTCCCTGTTGAGTCGAGGGATGATACCGAAGAAGATTCTTCTAAGTCAGTTGAGAAAAACAATGCCGTAGACACAAATCAGAAAAACATCTCTGAGACGTCTCTGGAGAGTAATGAGACACGACCCACTACTGAGTCTGTTAAAAATATAAACGAAAGACTTGACAAAATAGTTGACCATATAGAAACATTAGCAGCAAAACAAGAATCTCTAGAGACACGGATTGGTAATCTTGAACAACCCAATGTGGAAAGTAATAGCGAGACAGATACAGATTGGGATGAAATCACACCAGAAAAAGCCTTAGAACAGACTGATATCTTCATTAGATACCACAGTCGTGGTCAACCAATGCTCAATGACGTGGATGACGGAGAAGATGCAGATACAATCACTTCAAACATTCAATTTGAAACACACACCACATTCGATCCCGCCAAAACAAAACCAGCTGGATCAGATAGCTATAACGAGTTCCTGATTGACAGAATTGAATACAAATTTTCAAAATGGTTGATAGAAACCCTACCGTACGAACTGAGAGATACTGACGGAAGTGAAGAACTCGCCCGAATCTATGAAGCAATCCCTGAAATCGATCATATTGAATTCAATAGTACGGTCGCCCTCAATACACAAGAAACAGGGGATGACGATGAAACAGACTCAGTACAGTTTGACCTCGTATTTAGGGATCGAAAGGGGAATCCATTGTTTGTTATCCAAGCAGAGGACTCGCGAGAGCAGACATCAAGTAATGAAATCGCTAAACTCGTAGAGAAAGCATCCAGAGTATCACGTCAATATGATTCCCTCGTAATGGCTGGCCATGTAACATCTAGCTTCTTTGGCTCTGGTGCTCTGGAACGAGCAAATGATTCTATCAACAACGGACTCCTATCACGTTCAACATCATACGTCAAATTAAACAGAAAAACAGGATATCATCTTTGCCTATTTGAAGGACGCCATAGTTCATTCCATATGTCAATGCCGGAATTATAACCCGGGTTCTCTCACACCAGTAGTGGTGTGAAAGTCTTGAAGAAACTATAAAAAATGTTTTCTGGGTACGTGCTGATAGTGTATTTATGCACGGAAACATCGAACAAATACCCGCTAACGCCTTCCAACTAAAGGCCATCCAGAAATTACTGGAAAAGGATTCAACGGTTTCTCGTCAAACAATAGTAGCACTCAAAAATCAACGAGAACTGATTGACAATTCATACCAGAACGCCATATTCAATACCAAAGCATTTGATGAGATTGAAACTGCATTGAAAGAAGTCAAAAATGAATACGAAGGACAAAGTACAACCCTTATGCAAGCGGTCAATCTCATCCCCAATAAAATTGAGCAACGAGATACAGCTCAAACGCGTGTCAGTGAATTTGTTGAATCACAATTAAAACAGATGAATCAAAGACGGTCGCGTACTGGTGGAAGATATCAGTAGTAGTCGTCTCAATCAGTCAAACATAAACCCAATAAATGTGTCAGGGTGGAATTCAACAAGGTCGGAGTAACCTTGTCCATTTCCAATAAACAAAATAGGTTTACCAGTCACGTGGGCAATTGAGATGGTGGCACCACCTTCTGCATCAGCATCGGCCTTTGTTAGTATAGTTCCATCAATTGCTGCTGCATCGTTGAACTCTTGAGCACGACGAATTGCGTCTTGGCCCGCGACAGCCTCATCAACAAAGATAGTCAGGTCAGGCCCAACAACCCGTTCAATTTTCTCCAGTTGAGCCATCAAGTCATCACTAGTATGGAGTCGACCAGCAGTATCACCGAGTACAATATCGACATCATTGGCTTCTGCATACTCTACTGCATCATATATTACCGCGGTCGGATCACCACCTTGACCGTGACTGATCATCTCTACGTCAAGGTTTTCAGCGTGCTGTCCAATCTGTTCATCCGCCCCATCACGGTAGGTATCACCATTTGCAAGAACAACATCGTATCCGGCATCCATCATCCTTTGAGCAAGTTTGGCAATAGACGTTGTTTTACCGACTCCATTAACGCCCGTGAACACCATTGTAACGGGTTTCTCTGAGTTTGACACATATTCCCCAAAGTCGAACTCATTAGGCTTGAGAACATCTCTGAGAGCCTCCTGTAGTGACTCCTCGGCTATATCATCTGTTGAGGCAAGTTGTGAGTACTTTTGACCGACAAGGCGTTCACGCACACCGTCAAGGATGTCGTCAGCAACACTCATCTCAACATCGTGTTCAAGCAAATGGAGTTCAAGCTTATGAAGGGGCGTTTCAAGATCGCCCTCAGAAACCACTTGTTTGCCTGTGACAGCAGCCTTCATTTGGTCGCCAATACTCACGTCTGCAACAGAGTCTTCGTCACTATCTTCACCGATGGGGTCAGAGTGTTGACCATCACTATTTGTGTCGGTAGGGTCATCAGATACAGGTTCTGTCTCTGTAACTGCTTCATCGTCTTCTTCGTTCTGTTCTGCTTCTTTCTCAACGTTATCGGTAAACTTCGAAATTTTATCTTTTAGTCCATCAAACATTTGAGTATCACCGTGGGAATGTTGTTTCTAATAGGTACTCCGGTGACGAAGGTGGTGACTCCGAGTTGTACTCGAAGTATCCAATTTGACCGTCAAGTGCATCATACACAAGAGTGACCAATTCTTCTGAAAGATTTGGACACGGAGATGCGAGACCGTCAAGATGCTCCGGGAAACCAATCATATTTCGTGGAACATAGTCTTCCGGTTGAGCAAGGGTAACAGAAACAGTCAACCGCAAACCAATCTGACACGGCTCGCTGTCAACTGCAATACGGATTCCTCCTTCATCAACTGTTGTTGAGAGGCCCTCTTCGTCAGTACTCGCGGCTACACGGCGAATTGCCGATGTAAACCGGTCTCGATCCTGTTTAGGTAGGACAGCGACAACCATCTTGACCATTCTTTGATTGTCCCGATACTTAACCATAACACCAACAGTTCCGGCCGGGAATCATCTCAACCCACGATTGCTACCACTTCTTTCCGTGTTACACAAACACATATAATTATCCAGTGCATATTTGTACAAGGAAAGATATGAAAGATGTTTACACGGTTAACATTATGAGTACCGATGTGAAGACTGTTGAATCAGATACACCAATAGTAGAAGCCGCCGCCATTATGAGTCAAAATGATATTGGGTCGGTTATTGTCACAGATACTGAAGCCCGGCTTAAGGGAATCCTCACAGATGCTGATATCGTTGATGCTGTTGCGGTGGAAACACCGATGAATAAAGTCAAAGCCCAAGATGAAGCCACGACAACGAACCTGATTACTGCAACTCGAGGCGAACATATTGAACAAATCTCACGCAAAATGAAAGAAGAAAATGTCAAAAAGCTCCCGGTTGTCGGTGAGGATGGTGAAACGATTGTTGGGATTGTCACTACAACAGACATTACAAAATACATCCCTGAAAAAGAAGTACTCGAAGAGTGAACTGGCACGTTCAAATTTCTTTGATACCAATCACTGTACCGCCATCGCTGGTCGAGAAATATCAGTAGACGCCTCTACAGCACCACACGTCACATCAGTAACTTCATCAATCATATCCTTAATCGTTTGACGAGTCCCTGAGACGACAAATACGAGCCTGTCAGCGGCCACACCGTTAACAACAGCTCCATGTCTATGTTCAAAGGGTAGGTCTTTCACTTCAAGCAAATTCCAAACATCTCCTTTATAATCATATGGAACAGAAAATTCGTATTCAACCTCCATCGGCCCATCAGAAAGATCTGTACGATCAAACGATTGTCCGGGTGTCCGATCAGGATGCCAATTATTACAGAGTTCACGTATCTTTCCCATTTGTGAAGGAATAACTTGGACAACATCACGATCACCTCCACCTTTCGAGTAGACTGGAACATTTGTATTCCGAATCATCTCGTCCAACGCCTGTGACGCTCGCTTGTATTCGTGTTGAGGTATGTTGGCGCATTGAAGAACGCGTTCGCGTTTACACTGGGCTTCACCAACACCATAATCGTCCGTCAATAGGAACCGCAAGAGTTCTCCTTTGATGGGATTACCGTTATCCGTGGTTGTCATAATGAGTGTTCCACCCGTCTATTTGTATGAATGTATACCCACTTAATAGTTATGATTATATCAATCTTAACCGGGCGCTTACCCTGCTCATAGTATAGAAATTCTTATTTACGCAATTCATTGACCACTGACACCGCGACGTTGAAACACAACCAGTACTGAAGATAATAACAATGGCTGATAGTAGCGGTACCGATGAATTAGTTGACACTCAGGATGAAAAATCCAAAACACTAATTGAAAAAATCCACTGGTTCATTACAAGCCCACGCGTAGACATAGCTACTGCCCGGGGTATTGTTGGTGGGATTCTTGTTGCTGTCCTTGTAAGTAGTCTCCTTTTCCTTTATGCAGGCGTCTGGCCCCCATTTACAACAGTTACAAGCTCAAGTATGGAACCAAATATTAATCAAAACGATCTTGTTATACTGAACAACCCTGACACTCCTAAATCAGACGGAGGTGTGGGAGATACAGGCGTTGTTACGTATGAAAATGGAGAAGAGACAGGATACAGTATGTTCGGTAAGTCAGGAGATGTAATTGTGTTTAACGCCAACGGAGATGGTGACGCCATTATCCATAGGGCGCACTTCTACGTTGAAGAAGGTGAAGACTGGTATGAAAGAGCGAATCCTTCATACCTCAATGGTGAACAAAACTGTGATCAACTTCGCAATTGTCCAGCACCAAATGATGGATTCATCACAATGGGTGACAACAACCCAATATACGACCAAGTAGGGCCAGATCCAATTACAAAACCTGTTCACCCTGATTGGGTACAGTCAGAAGGACAAAATAATTGGGCACACCTCGGTAATTTGAGAACAGTAGCATTAGTTCTCTTCTTTTCTGGACTGTTCTTGATTGCACGTGATCTTCTTGACTGATTTCACCTTCACTCAAAATCAGCAACGAATTTCATATAGGCGGATTTCATTTGTTCATGTCCATACTCATCTTCAATATATTCAACAAATTCAAAAACATCAGAGATATCTTGGGGCGGTTCTATCGATTCAACGACCCGAGTATCGATGATAGCAATAAACCTTCCCTCGTGTTCTTCTACAATCTCTTTCTGATTTTGACGGTAGTATTCAATATTATTCTCATTCACTAACTCTGTATCACTAAACTTACGCATCATACGTTCAGAAACCTCACTAAAAGCGTCCATATTCTCTGTTTCGTTCTTAAACAATAATAAAAGGTGTTTTTGCGGATGTTAGAAATCACCAAGACGTGATTGACCACTAGAATCATCCGCCATCTCAACAGCTGTTCCAATTGCTTGTTTAAATGAATCTTTTTGAGATGAATCGTAGAGAGTTGCTGCCGGGTGAACACAAATAACAACTGTACAAGGAGTCTCACCAATTCTTGTATTCACTTTACGACCTGATTCCTTCGTTACAGCAACAGAACGACCAAGTAGATTCTGCGAAGGCACTTTTCCAAGTGCAACAATAACATCAGGATTAACAGCATCTACTTCATGTTCAAGGTGACTGCGGCAATTATCGAGTTCTTCAGCAGTTGGATCCCGATTCTCTGGAGGCCGACACCGCGCACAATTACTAATTCGAACATCAGAACGAGTTAGTCCGTTTATTTTGAGTGCATTGTCAAGTACACTTCCACTCCGACCAACGAAGGGTTGACCTGTTTTATCCTCATTTTCACCGGGAGCTTCTCCAATAAACATGATTGAAGCATCAATATTACCAACACCGTTTACAATCTGTGAACGGCAATTAACGAGTTCTGGACATCTCTCACAAGCAGACACATCATATGATTCATTCATACTTACACATATGACAGTAAACTATTGAAGTCGTTTCGACCGAGGGAACTCAACCATCGAATTTGAAATTGATGTGATTAACGTTTTAACTTTGAAACGGTGGGTGAGTCGCAACAGTTTATCCTCTACAGAGTCCACTTATTAATAACTAAATGAGTGACGAGAATAGAATAGGGGGTCAGAGTCCTGAATATGGACTTAAACTAGGTGATGTCCGCAATCTCAGAGAAAGTTTAGAGTCTGATTTTGATATCAGTGATGGAGTGATTGATACAGTAATCACGTCACCACCGTATGCTGACGTGAAAAATTATGAAGCAGATGAAGAAGTTCAAATTGGGTTTGGGCAATCCTATGACGATTATCTCGAAGACCTGCGTGATGTGTATGGGCAAGTATACGACGCAACAAAAGACACGGGTTCGATGTGGATTGTCGTAAATACAATCAAGAAAGATGGACGCGTTGTTCGACTGCCATTTGATATTGCTGACATCTGTGAAAACCTCAACAACGTAGACACATGTGAAGAATGTGGAAATCATTTAAATAAAGAACGTGATAGCGGAGAACTCGTTTGTCCACAATGTAATTGGAGACACGACCCATCAGAAGACTCGTGGAAATTACAAGATATTATCGTATGGGACAAAAACCGAGCACGTCCGTGGAGTCGTAAAGGACAACTCAGAAACGTCTTTGAATATATCCTTTGTTTCTCTAAGACGGATGAGTTCAAATACAATATTGACAGCATTCGTGAACCTGACCCTGAAAAATTCCAATCTTGGTGGGTTCAATACCCTGAAAGATACAATCCACAAGGAAAAGTACCACACAACATTTGGGAGTTTACCACACCAACACAGGGGTCGTGGGGAGACGGAGAAGTAGATCATCCAGCCCCGTTCCCATCTCAAATGGTTGAACGGATTATTCATCTCACAACAGACCCAGAAGATGTTGTACTTGACCCGTTTGCAGGAACTGGAATTGTCCTTGCACAAGCCGAAGCAATGGGCCGGCGACCGCTTGGATTTGAGCTAAGTGAAGAATACGCTGAAATGTACAAATCACGACGTGAAGAAGTTATCGACGAATGGAATGATGACCGTTCACTGCTTGAAGCAAAGCAAGAAGTCCTACAAAAAGTCATCTGTCAACTCCGCCAACTCAAATATCCACGTGAACTCACTCGACGTGTACGGAAGGAACTTGATGTAAATGAATTAGAAACACTTGGGATTAATACTGTATTCCAACTATCCCACGATCTGTACAACCCCGAAAAATTTGATGCCGATAATATACTTATGGAGACGGATACGGTATTCGTTATCGATAATGATTCCTCACACCGCAAGGAGGAGATTACTAATGCAGCAGTAAGATGTGCTTCTGTACCCCCATGTTCTAAATTTGGAATAAAAGCCAATGTCGATGTAGCAACAGTTAATGAAATGCAACGTCGAATCGAATCAGACAACTGGGAATGGGGAAGTGAACTGTACCTCTACACAAACGACAAATTCAACGATGCGGTGAAACTGATGGAACTTGAACAGTGGTATACAAATGAGGTTGGGCCAAACGGAGCAGAAACACAATGGCGTGTCGGCTACGCAAAGAATAACTATCCACCAATATTCAGCAATTTAGAGATTAGCATTCCGGATCCAGAGAAACACGATGATCCTGTTGACTTCAGTCGACTACTTCACGGGGGTGTTGACGATTATCCGACAACACTTCTTGATTTCCTTGATGACGACTTAGATATGAGTTCTATTGATGAACACGTCCAGACAACACTCGGGAGTGAATATAACCAGTAACGCTAAAAATCAATAACAACCTGCAAAACCAACGAATTTTAACGTCTAACGGCGCTGCCTGCTAATGCATACTGATCGTGTCTCTGGAACTAAACGTAAACGAGTATATTATCACTCCCGATAGCCAGACAGATGAGACGATGTTTAACAGCATCGTTGAGAGCGTTACAGACACGATCGCTAGTTTCAATTCGATTTTCCAAGAACGAGCAATCAATGGTGAGGTAATGAGTTCACGAACAGAACTCGATAATATTCCGACCGCTAAAATCCTCACACCACGACAGAAAGGAGTAATCAAAGTCTCTGTATGGGAGTTATGGCAGACTGGACTTGTCCAATCACTTATTCAAGGACGGCCAATTGTATATGATGAGCCAGAGTTTAGTTCAGATCCTAAAAACGTCGACATTAGAATGCAATCAGACCAAAATAAACACATATCACTCATCTATTTTGGGGACGAGTTTGACATCTGTACATCCAATAATGATACGAAAATCAGGTTCCATCATAATAACCAATCTATTCGACCTGTTGGAAAAATAGACACAGAAGTTGATGTTGAACCTCTAATACTTGGAATTGAATTACGGTACTATACAGATTGTGAGACATTGACAGCAACTCTCCTCAATAATACCCCCGACAATTCATTAACTAACACAACAACAGAAACACGTTCAGGACTCAAACCAGACACTAAATCTGAATTAGATGAAATTACCGAACGACTCTATCACGTTGATACGATAAGTGATGAAGATGGTGCTGAAGCTTTCAACGACACAATTCAATTCATCCGTGATCACGGTGGTGAAAGTCATGAAGATGTTGCGGGACTCCCCGATATCATCAACCACATACTAATTGAACGAGGAGTTGTTAAGACAGCAGAACTCAATACAAATAAGTGCCTTATTCAGGAGCATATCAGTAACCTCCTTGGCAACAATATCTACCACGTCAAAAACAATCATCTCAAATCTATTATTTACAAAGATGTGGACGAAAAGTGGCTCAGATCACTTGACAACGCATTGTTCTACACGAATGAGGAATCTCGTATAGATCGACTTGTGGGATGGATGTTAAACTACCCAGAAGAATCAATTGATTATTCTGCTGGTGTGGAAATTGCCTCTGAAAAATCAAGTATAGAAACAGTAAATGAACTTGTTCGTGAATCAATAGACCCGAACGATGTGAAGTATTTATTGTTACTTCCATACCCATTCAATGCAGAATCAGAGACAGCAATCAAACGAGAGATACGCCGAGGGAAAACAATTGCAGAGACAGTCAAAGAATTTGATGAAGAGTACAACACAACAGCGTATGAGAACGCGTTGATACCTGTATGGTCTTTTAGAGGTAACGTGGACAGTATCGATTGTTTCCACGCATCATTCAATAACACTGCTATGGAACCCTCTTTTTGGAGGATTTAAGTGGAAAAGGTGAAATGGGACTCAACCCCTACACTAGTCAGTAAACGTGATTACAAACAAAGTTGAGTCTTTTAGTTACGACGGGGGAGAAGTCATTCCCGGCGAGACACAACATTTCAAATACCGTGTCTCAGAAACATATCTTGACGACCCTATACGGATTCCTGTATCTATTATCAATGGAACAAAACCCGGGCCAACGTGCTTTCTTACAGCCGCGAGCCACGGTGACGAATTAAACGGAGTTGAAGTCGTAAGAGAAGTTGTTGAAGAATGGGATCACTCAGAAATCAGGGGGACTATTGTCGGGATTCCAGTGATGAATGTCCCCGGGTTTCTTGCTCAAGAACGCTATATTCCACACTCTGACCGTGATTTAAACCGGTCATTCCCCGGTGATCCTGAGAGTACGGGGGCGCATCGGATGGCGTATGAAATCTTTTCAAATTTCATTGAGCCGTGTGACTTCGGAATTGATCTTCACACGTCTACTCGTGGGAGAACAAATATGTTCCATACACGGGCGAATATGGATAATGAAGATATATCCAGACTTGCGAAATCATTTGGTTCAAACATTGTCATTGATGGCCAAGGCCCTGAAGAAACACTCCGTAGAGAAGCTAGCGATGCTGGTGTTCCAACAATTACTGTCGAGATGGGGATGGCACACAGGTTCGAACGAGATCTTATTGATGAAGCTCTTGAAGGAATTCGAAGTGTATTTGCAGAGTTCAATATCTACCCTACTGAAATAGTTAGAAATCCAATCTGGAGAACAATCGTCCAAGGATGGACAGATAGGACATGGATACGGGCAGAAAGTGGAGGAATGGTAGAAATGCATTACAATGCCGGTGACTTGATTTATGAGGGAGATACAATTGCAACAATTCGAGGCCCCTTCAAAAATGAATATGAAAAAGTCACTGCACCAGCTACAGGCCTTCTTATCGGCGCATTAGAAAATCCGGTTGTTTCTCCGGGCAATCCAATTTGCCATTTTGTTGAACCTGACAATGATACCCTTAAAGTTATTGAGGATATCAGGAATACAGATTCGTAGGTGAAGATATCTACTTGCCTTCAGACAACCGACTCGCAGTACGGTCAGGAAGTCCAGCATCTCGAATTGCTTGCTGAACTTTTTCAATATCATACTCAACACGCCGGAGGTCAACCGTAATACTGTCTTCAACATTCAATACAGCATATGCTGCCTTTTCATTCTTGTCTCGGGGTTGACCTACACTCCCCGGGTTGAGAATGAGTTTTCCATCAATAACTGCCTGATGCTGGATGTGAGTATGACCAATCACAACTCCCTCATACTCATCCCCGTACTGTTCGCGGAGGACTCGACGAAGACGAGGGAAATCACCGGGTCGAACATACTCACCCCGCTTGTCTGGATCAGGATGACTATGAGCAAGGAACATCCGCCCGTCAGCAAAATCCGTACGGTCAGGTTGATCTTGGAGCCATTCCAGTTGCTCCTCACTAAGTTGTTCCTTAGCAATCTTCAACCCGTTATACGCCATTGCGTGTCCAGCATACTGTACAGGGTATTCAACAGCACGATCGTGATTCCCCCGTACAACAACATCACAGACCTCACGAACACGGTCTAAACATTCTGATGGCCACGGATTATACCCGACAATATCACCAGCACAGACTAACTGATCAATATCATCTGGCATATCATCAAGTACAGCGTCGAGTGCGACCTTGTTACTGTGGACGTCGGAGATAACACCAACTTTCATATAACCATATTATCTCCCCCTAAACATAAATGCAAGACTTGCATTCGGCTTGGCCAGCAGCACCTCTTTCTCTTCGGGGGGATTTTTCACTCGCAAATTATCAATCACTTCAACAGGAACAGCAAGGGTTTGTTCGGGAACTTCATCTTCTCCTTGAACAACAAGGTGTGTCTCATCGACCTTCATCACGAAGGGATTATCAGTCGAATAAATTTCTTGTTCACCGTACAATCTCTCGTTTAATTGTTTTTGATGGCCCCGGTTGATAGCTGGAACATCAATATCGTGAGGTTCAACGTACAACCGACCCAGCAAATAGTTCGCTGCAAACTGCTGGAACATACATACCAGTAGACTATGAGGGGGTAAACACCTTGTGGTACTGTGTCACACAGCAGCGTTCAAAAATCAGCCATCGACAGGCATCCAGACTTTTGTAGACCCACTATCACGACTCTTCAACGCACCAGTCTCATCAAGTTTAGATAAGTAGTTGTACGCCCCACGCCGACTGATGCCAACTTCATCAGCCACACGTTGGGTAGTAGGGAATTCATCAGGCCATAACTCGTTGACAGCCTCAATAAAATCTTCATCAGTATGTTCAGCTACAAAAGCACCAGTCTCAGTGTCACGGTTCTTCCCAGTCTGAGGATCATATTTAACGCCGTCCTCATCAGTTTCCTTAGACATCTTATAGCAATAGTTAGTCCTCTCTGTTTAAATTCTCATCACTACACACCAGTTCTGCTGCGCCAGATCAGGATATATTCACCACGTCCCATTCAACTTTATTGACAAACATATCAAGAAGTGATTCATACGCATCTTCCGAAATACTACTTGAACATTGAACCATTAGTCGGACTTCATCGGCAATCTCATCAAACGTCATATGTTCAACCCTGTCTCCTAATTCACCGTCTTTACTTGTTCCAAATGAAGAGGGTTAAAAGTAAATATACATTCATATTGACCACCGAACGCTCACTAAGGCCGTTCAACACTTTACTACGAGCGCGTTAAGCAATAGTGTGACCGAAGACAACGGAAACGGGGAATCCGATGAAATTCAAGATTTTCGTGAAAAACTTGAACAGGTTGATGGGAATGATGATCCTCAAGAAGTAGATGCTGACAATACAGAGAACCCCAAATACCTCATTCAAGAACTCCAAGCAAGACTCGAAAGTAGAGATAAACGCCTTAAAATCCTCGAACGTGACATTGGTAGAGCTGCGAAACGCGTCAAACAGCTCGAAGATGAGAACAAATCCCTAAAACAAAAAACTGACCAGTCTGGAAAATCATCTGAAGAAGTTGAGAAAAAACTTCAAGAACAAGAAAAAGAACTCCGAAAAGAGTTTGAAGAAGAAAAACAGCAACTTGAAGAAGAACTAAACGAACAATTCGAAGAGCAAAGAGAAGAACTTATCCAGACAATCCAAAAGAAAGCAGCACAGCAAGTTCGAAGAGATACTGCAAAAGAGGTTACACAACTATTCTTTGAAGTTCGAGACAATTTAGTTCGAGCACTTGATCAGGGCGAAGATGCAGACATCCGCCCCGGTGTGAAAGCAACCCTTTCGAAGTTTGACAACGTTCTAAATATCCAAGGGATCAAAGTCATCAATCCAGAAGACGGTACAAAAGTTGACCCGCAACGTCACGAAGTTGTCGGAAGAGAAGAATCAACATACCCAGAAGGAACAATTGTTGCAGTATATAGACAAGGATACGTTAGTCGAGGAGACAACATCATCAGAACTGCACAAGTCGCAGTGAGTAATGGCACACCTCCAGAAGAAGAAAATAACGAAATACCAGATACAGAGCCATCAGAACCACCAGAACAGAACGGTGGTGACACCAACACATCTGAAAATACAGAGCAAGACCTTGATAAAATTGCAGACGAACTATCTGATGAACTTGACCCTGAAGATTTAGATCTTGATTTGGATTGATATCCGCCACGCAGAATAACAAATAACTTCGGCAAACAAGACGTAGTTATTACTGAATCAAAATAATGCAATTAAGACTGTTCAAGTTCCTCGTATAGACAATCTCGAAGATGTTCAATTTCCCCGTCTAGATTGGCTTTAAAGAACTTTTCAACACCCGGAAAACTACCCTCAACCTCGAAATAATTCGTCACTCTACAACCACCGTCTTCCATCTCTTCTAATTGGTGTTCACCAAGTAACTCCATAACTGACGAATCACCTGTAAAGCGAATATGAGTTGGTTCCTCACGTACAACCTCCTCAGTTCTCACTGCGACAGTCTTTCCAAAAAATGGGATTGGGAGCGTCAATTGCCACGTGGCTTCTCGTACACTATGTACCTCCCAATCCTCTACAAAACTCACCGCATCCGCCCGTTTATCGTGATCAGAAAGAACATCCCACACGTCTTCACAGGAGTAATCCAGTTCGAACGTTCTTGTAACATCTACAGTCATTAGAGTAGTATCAAACATATCTAATTGAAACAGGGTATTAAACACACGCCCGACACCACCAAGTGATAAATCCAGCAGCAGTGACGAAGTGAAAGGGGTAAGTTAGACCAACACCAAATAATGAATCACTCTATATGTATAGTGACGAGGCGGAGAAATTACTCATCGTCCTACTCAACTCAACGCGTGCTTCGAGTACATCTCTCTACAATAATTGCAGTAATACCACTCCGAACCTCGAATACATCGCAGATACTGGAACGGTTTATACCAACGCCAAAGCATCTTCCAGCGGAATGATTCCCGGAATTGCTAGTCTTCTCACAGGCATTCAATCACACCAACATAATATCACGCGTGAATCAGAGATTCAGAAGAATCAAACGTTTCTTGAGAAGAACGAAACGTGGAATACAACACTTATCACATCAGATAATCGTTTCGCCGGCCATCCAACAAAACTTGATCAGTCATTTGATTCTGTACTAACGCCAACAAACGAGTATGGTGATGAATATGATACTCGTGAAATCCAAGACGGCCCTGATGGGTTCTGGCACGCAGATAAGTTCAAACAGTGGATGGATAGTCGGAGTAGTGATTCATGGGCAGCTTGTATTTCACTCACAGATGCAGATCGACGGTATGAGCCACGAGACAAATATACAACTGACAGTTCAGAAGCCAGAAAAATACAGCGTGAACTCCCGGAACTATGGGAATACGTATTTCACGCAAACAACGAACCCACGTGGAAACTTGGAGCACTTGAGCAGTTGTATAATGATAGTATTGCCCAGATGGATGCCGTACTCGGAGATATCATTGATACACTCAAACAACACTCAATCTTTGATGAAACTGCAATAGTTGTCACATCAATTCGCGGGAGTGGATTCGGTGAAAAACCATATGTCCCAAAATCAACACCACCAATTGGTACACTTCCATCAGTTCACGAAGCAATAACCCACGTCCCATTAGTGACTAAATCAGTTGGACAAGTACAGAAAGAGACTATCACGGATCCTGTATCAATAACTGGCATCCACGATGGTATAGAAAAAATGGTCAATGGGGATATACAGCCATTAGATAGACCGCTTCCCGTTGTATCATCAACTCACAAACCATCAGTAAGACATATTGAAGAAGCAAAAACAAGAGGTGTTGATATGGATGTATTTGGCCCCGGGCGTGCCGCGTACTTCCCTGCTACAACAATCGAACCAGCTCTAACAAAATATGAACAATGGAGAAATAACGCATCTGTTCAAACAATATACGGAAACAATGCCACCGTTATCGAAGGGCACATCGACCCCGATGTAGTTGACGAATTATTCGATGACGAACAACACCCAATCGGATACCGCCGTGAAGACAGTGATCGCATTGATGAATCTCTTATCAAGTTTCACCAATAATAGTCTCCAGAAAACTTATTCAACACGATTCTGTGTAATAAATCCAACAACACGGTTTCGAACACTTTTTGATTGAATATTCGTCGCTACATCGACTACATTCTTATTGTGTTCGAAATCTCTGTTAATCGATTTAGGATACTGTTTGAGTAATGCCCGTCCAATATCTTTGACGTACTTTGGCTTGACACCTATACAACTCTTTTACTGACTAAGACACTTGACTCTGAGTCTGGAATGTCTTCAATCAGTGAAAACAAATATAGAAAGAATCTGAAGTATCTCCGGTCAGACAGTCAACCCAATTACTCGGTTTCTTCCTTCAGTTCTTCAAGTTCTTCTTCAATCGCACCGTTGTTACCTCCGTCAGTCGCGGTTTCAGAGGGAGCAGGCCCGTCAACTTCCATTTCAACCTCTTTCTCGGTTTCAGTCTCGGGCTCAGCCTCAATAAGGCCTTCATCCTGCTTGATCGCTTGGAGTTCACGCTCAACTTCGTTCTCTGTCGTGATGTCTTCGAGTTCACTCTCCAGATTACTCTTGTCGTCAAGGACGCTATCGAACTCGTCTTCCTCTGCAAGTTCGTCAAGAGCTTCAGCACGTGCCTCCATCTGCTCAGTTTCTTCTTCTGCTCGCTGGACGGCTTCGTGAACGTCACCCATCTCGTCACCAACACCACTAATCGCTTCGGAGACACGTTTGCTGGCTTCAGCAGCCTCGTAACGTGCTTTCATCGTCTCCTTTTTGGTGCGGAATTCCTCGATGTTACGCTTCAGTTGCTCTTTCTTGTCTGTGAGCTGGTTCTTCTGACCGTCTAGCTCCTCGATTTGACCGTCTAGCTCCTCAATCTGGCGCATCTTCGAACGCTTCTTTTCGAGTGCCTGCCGGGCAAGGTCATCTCGGTCTTGACGGGCAGCTTCTCGCGCCTGCTTGTTGTGCTTCTCAACGTTCTCCTGCAGGCGCTCTCGCTGCTTCTCAAGGCGTTTTTTCTGTGTAGTCAGGTCTGCAATACCCTTCTTTACATCTTGCAACTCATCTCGCATTTGTTCATAAGAGTAATCCAACGTCTCTGTCGGATCCTCGGTTCGATTGAGGAAAGCGTTGACCTTACTCTTGAACACGTAAGCGGCTCGTGAAAGGACTCCCATACTCACTCATTCATTCGTGCCCACTATACAAAAACCCTGATATGGGGCTGCCGATTTTATTCCAAAATGAAATATATGGGTCGGAACATTCAACGCCCCCGAAAACAAAGAAAACAGCAAAATGAGGAATGTCGTAGTTGCAGTTCTTACTTTCACGGTGTTGCTGTCTGTCTTTGGTGTTTTTACAGTATCCGCGCATGCACCAACTCCAAACGAGTGCGCAGCCACAGACACAGGTTCCCCAACAACGAGTGGTACGATAGGTTATGTTGATGGGACATGGTATACTGATGAACCTGATGAAGCAGATAACCTGACCGAGTCAAACATTGATGAAGCATACTCACTCGGACTTGCCCGAACAGAAAGCATCCGGTGTCTAACGTTCGATGAGGTTCCAGAAATGGAAGTCTGGTCTGAAAGCGAAGTCAGAGACGCGTTCAATGAAAGTGATGAACACGACCAGTTCACAAATTCAGTTTACAATGCAATCCTCATAGATGATTCTTCAAACTCAGTCACCCAACAGACAGTCTCAAAAACACAGTCAGCAACACGAAATGCCTTCTACTACGCTGAAGAAGATATCATCGTTATTGTTGGGCAAGATGGCGACATAACTGCCAATGAACCAGATATTGCGACTGCTGGAACTCAAGCTCTCCTCCACCAACACTTTGACAGTCCTAATTACGAACAAAAAACACTCAACGAGCAAATGGCAGCTAACGCTATCTGGGAAGGTGATCCGTTGTACGTCGGGGGAAGTTACGAGATACAATGTGAAGAAGGAGATTGGAACTGTTACTACGGTGAAGGAATTGGGTTTGGGACTGGAAGTAGTGGAATTGAAGCACTTGGTCAGTTTGCAGATGGTGAAGGCGTCCCGTTTATTTATGACGCACATAGTGGCGATTACGACAGTAGTGGTGGACACGACGTAGAAAATCACCCGGATGATTGGGACTGGGAGCCAATTGACGACATCCACGAAAACCGACTTCATCATAGTTCACACATTATTCAAGGATACGGTGACGAGTACACAGAACCCACTGAAGTTGATCTCGATGACAACTCCGAATCTAATTGGGAAATAGTTGAGTCTAATAACGGAAATACCTACGAAGTAGTCGGTGAAGGAGGTATTGCAGCAATGATGATTCACCCGAATATCCACGACGAAAATACACTTGTGGATACACCAGTTCCAGATAGTTCGTGGGATGAGGACGAACAACTAAACCCAACAAATTACAATTCGCGGTATTCCTCCGGATGGGACGGTGACCGACTTCACACATACACGAATGATGAAAGTCAAGACGCGTACGTGTGGAAAATTGAATGGGAGTCAGAAGAAGATCAAGAAAGCTTTGTTGATGGATATGATCAACTCATGGAATACTGGGAAGGAAATGAAATTACAGATAATGTCTATCACATTTCCGCCGGCAAGGATTACGACGGTACATATCAAGTTATCCAAGACAGCCACACAACAACAATTGTTCACGCCCCAACACCGTCTGGACTTGATTCTGTCCACGAGTCAGCAGGACTTGATTCCGTAGAGTTTGAAATTCCTGAAGATGATGAAGAAGAACAAGATGAAGACATATCTGCCGACATCCCTTCAGGGAGTTTCTTCGCTGTATTTATCACACTCATTGCTGTCGGTGGGTTAGTGTATGCAGCGTACAGGTTCTTTGATCCAGATATGGACAAATTCGCTGAAATGAGCGAGTATATTGACACTAATGAGAACGACGACAGTGAAGACGACGATGACAGTGAAGGCCTACGAAAGATGTGACATTCCCTGATATCTCCAACTAAATCACAAAGGTAAAGACGGTATTCCGATAATATACTGTTACGTAGAAATGAGCGAGAAACAAATGGTGTTGCCAAATAGAGAGAAAAACGCGTTGGAATGCGATTTCAACTTTGATATTGAATACTATAATTACAGTGGCGACATCGATGAAATCACTTTTTATGGGCAATTAAACGAGCCTATCCATCGATGGTTCCGTTTGACAGCAGCATTCTCTCCTGAACTTGTCCGGAAATGCATCCGGTGGTTGGAACTAGACGCGGATGACAAAATTCTCGACCCATACTGTGGTACTGGAACTACTATCGTTGAATCAATGTTCCAAGGGCACGATGCAGTCGGTGTCGAATATAACCCGGTCTACCAACAAGTTGCAGGCACCAAATCAACATGGTTCACCACACATACCGAAGTCCTCCGTGACCTCAAAAGACAAATACATACAAATTACCACCAACTCAAACGAGAATGGCGAAAGAAAAGTATCGATCAACTCGCTGATGAAGGAATCTATATTCCAAATATCTACAATCGCCAACGTTGGTGGCACGACTACGTCCTGAAAGACCTCACCGCACTCAGAGAAACCATCGAACAACTTAGTGCAACGTCTGAACAGAAACGGTTCTTCCGTGTTGGACTGATGGCGATCCTTATTGATGCATCTAATGCAACCTACCAACACGTATCGCTCTCATATATGGATGAACCGCCAGAAGACGTGGATGCATTCTACCTATTCATCAACAAAATAGACCAAATGATAACCGACTTCGATGTCAATATCGAGTCGGATAACAACCCCGAATCTGAGGTAATAGCTGGTGATAGCACACAACTTAGTGCCTACCTTCCAAACAATTCAGTCGACGCTATCATTACCTCACCACCATATCCAAACCGTTACTCCTACATCCGTGAAACACGGCCACATATGTTCTTTTTCGACCTTGTTGAAGATTCAAATGACGTGGGCAACCTCGCTCTCGACAGCATTGGTGGAACATGGGGACGGGCAACCAGTCACCTCAAAGACGCAGATATTGAGTATGAGAATGAAGCCGTTGAAAACGCTATTGGTGATGCCGCAGATGAACTCACCCAAGAAGACGAACAAATGCGTAACTACGTCGTCAAATACTTTAATAAAATGGAGCAACACTTCCAAGGCGTTGAAAACGTCCTCAAACCCGGTGGAAAAATGTCATACACTGTCGGAAATTCAACTATCAAAGGAATTCACATCCCAACGGATGAATACCTCGCTAAAATGTTCCACGAACACGGATTTACTAACATCAAAATTGTCCGTGCAAGAGAACGGAACAGCGGTACAGAACTATATGAAGCTATTGTCGAAGCAGAAATTCAGGAGTAGCGTGTTGAATTTACTGGTGACATCTTCATAATTGCACCATCCTCGTTCAACTTCTTCAACATTGATTCAGACAGCAATACACGTTGTTTACGAGCGTTAGGTTCTGCTCTTTCTACGACAAAATACCGCTCTAAGTGGTCTTGAGACGGTTCTCTCCCACCGACCAACATCCCATCAGTTGTAATAGCATCATATGACAGGATTTCAATTCCATCTACATCATTAGAGGCTGACGACAACTGAAATGAGTCAATAAAATCTACAATTATTTCTGTCACATCTTTACCAGTTACTACATCTGTTTTCTCATAGTCAATCAGATACAACCCACCCATATTAGATAGTGGAAAGTGGCCGTGAGGTGATCGCAATCCATACATCTCATAATCGTGTTCAACAACGGTGACAGTATCTTCACCAATCGGTTCTAATTTGTTGAACGCGATTTTATCCACACGAATAGGTGACAATAGGGCAGGGTTTTCGGGGGTATTCACAGAATAGTGGAACACCCCCGTTTCAGTTTTCACATACCGGTGCGGGGCTGACTCAACCCCGTCACCAAACTCTGGATATTCCTCAAATGCAGGGCCAGAAAACACACGTCTATTGATCGACATACAGTTCTAACTATAGTTCGTGACACGCCTAACTGTTGGGAAAGAGTGAGTATCCCCGCGGCAGTTTTCTATCTTCACCACAAAGAACAGTGGTAATGGATACGCTGCTTGAAACACTCCCTGAACGACCGCTTTCACGAGAAGAAGTTATTGCCATCTGTGATAGTGATAAGATTGACTGGGGTGCTGCACCAGCAACAACTGACGACGGTGAAGTGTACACATTCCTTCTCGTTTTTAATGAGAACGCGTATGGAATTGGATACGATGAAGAATCTTCTCGATGGGGAGTTATTCACAAAGTTGACCGAGAAAGTGAAGGGGGAGTTGCAAAGCTTGATACAGAAATATCAGAGTGGGCTGAAGAGGTATACGGAAGCAAGGCCGATGATATTGCTCCAAATCTCCCGGATGTAAGCCAATACAAATAATCACACAGAGAATAACCCATGGAACAGACCAAGTCTGATAGAATACGACTTGCACTTATTATATGGGGTGTCCTTATCGCTCAACTATTTCTCTACCCGGGTTTAGAAGACACGGTTACTGTATTAGGCGGAGGTGAAGATATCCGCGCTGGAATGTGGTTTCTTGTTGCTGAGTACGTTACAGTAATTGGATTTGCTGTACTCTGGGGATTTGCTAGTGACTCTATTGGAAGAAGAATTCCACTCGTCATTATTGGTTCAATTGGAGCAGCAGTCACCTACCTCCTTATTGCCGCTGTCCCTATGACTAATGCTGGATTTGGAACAGTCATATTCCTCCGTATGATTGGGGGGATATTCATCATTGGATCATTTTCAATTTCGATCACAATGCTGATGGACTTGGCTGGAGAAAATGGTAAAAATATGGGGGTCGCTGGTTCAGCGATTGGATTTGGAGCCGCGATTGGATCAGTTGTAGGTGGTATCCTCGCTGATATTGATCCATTAGCCCCACTATACGCTGGTTCGATCGTGTTTTTCATATGCGCAGTACTCGCATCAACAATCACAGATAATGCACCAAGTACCAATCCATCTATCAACTCAATCACAGCAAGTCTCAAAACCAAACCAGAACTCGCTATCCCATACACATTCGGATTTCTTGATCGACTCACAGCAGGATTTTTCGCACTCACAGGAGTCTACTATTTTAGGGAAGCCTTTGAACTGGGAGCCGCACAAGCAGGCATCACACTTGCTTTCTTCTTTCTTCCATTCGCCATGCTTCAATACCCGTTCGGTTCGGCTTCAGACCACATCGGCAGATTCACACCGATAATTATTGGCTCGGCTCTGTATGGGTTAACAATTATTGCCATCGGTTTCGCACCCATCTACGCAATTGCAGCGTTGCTTATGATTCTCGTCGGTGTTTGGGGTGCGCTCGTATCTCCCACAACAATGGCACTCGTCACGGACATCGCCTCACCAACAGAACGAGGGTCTACAATGGCTGGTTTCAATATTTGTGGCAGTCTTGGATTTCTTACTGGATTTCTTATCGGCGGAACCGCAACAAGCATCTACGGGTTTCTGCCGGCGTTTATTATCGTTGGATCACTTGAAATCATAGCCGCAGTTGTATTTTATCGACCAGTTTCTCGACTCTCATCACGTTCAGATATCACAATCAGACAACTCCTTGACGTTGAAACATACAGATAAGCAAAGAATAATATTCAAATAGAACAAGACGAGTTAGAACGGGCCAAGGCCGCCGAGACCGCCGCCACCTCCCATCTGCTTCATCATCCGCTTCATATCGCTGTTATTCATCTTCTGGAACTGCTCAAGAGCGTTGTTCATCATTTCATATTGCTGGATGAGTTGTTCAACTTCCTCAATTGAACGTCCACTACCAAGAGCAATCCGTTCAGCTCTACTTGTATCAATAATTTCGGGGTGTTCTAACTCTTCTTCCGTCATAGATTTCATAATCACGTCGAAGATAACTAACTGCTCTTCGGTCTGTTCCATCGCATCATCAGGCAATTGCCCCATCAATCCACCACCAAACCCGGGGATCATATCCATCACCTGATCGAGAGGCCCCATACTACTCATCGTCTCCATCTGTTTCTTCATATCCTTCAAGGTAAACTCGCCTTCCAATACCTGTTCAGGATCCCAGTCATCATCGTCGTCATGGGCTTCTTCGATTGCACGCTCAACACGCTGTGAAAGCTGTTCGAGATCACCCATCCCCATCAATCGTGAAATGAATCCTGACGGGTCAAAGCGTTCAATATCTTTCTCTGTTTCTCCAGTTCCAAGGAAAGCAATAGACGAGTTTGTCTCATTTACAGCAGCTAATGCACCACCACCTTTTGCAGTACCATCGAGTTTCGTAATGACAACACCATTAATTCCAATAGCGTCCTCAAACTCACGAGCCTGATCTTTTGCACCTTGACCGATAGCGGCGTCCAGAACAAGCAGGTTATTATCAGGGTTAGCCACTTGTTCAATTGCCTCAATCTCTTCAATTAGATCGTCTTCAAGTGCGTGTCGCCCCGCAGTATCAACAATCTGGATATCCGCATCAGATGTGGCTTCTAGACCTTTACGAGCAATTTCCACTGGATCATCTCCATCTTTATTCCCATAAAACTCAACATCTGCTCGTTCGGACATCTTTCGGGCTTGATCATATGCACCCGGGCGGAACGTATCTGTCTGAATAACTGCCGCTTTCATTCCCTTCGTCTCAAACCACCACGCCATTTTTGCAGCAGTTGTCGTCTTCCCTGCACCCTGCAATCCTGCCAGCATAATTGTCTGGTTTTCCAACGGCAGTTCAGTTGATTCTCCAACCAACTCCACTAATTCTTCATACACAATACGAAGAACGTGATCACGAGCACTCGTCCCAGCAGGTGGTTCTTCCTCTAGCGATCGCTCCTTGATTCCGTTTGACAGTTCTTGTACCAAGGCGACTTCAACATCAGCCTGTAACATTGCACGCTGAATCTCACGCACAACATCAGCAATATCTTCCTCACTTACTCGGGTCTTTCCACGAAGGTCATCAAGAGTCCCCCGTAGAGAGCCACCTAAATCTTCGAGTACCATTTATCATATGTTATGTGGCGGTGGGGTAAAGTCGTTGACGACCGACCACTTTTCGGCTGCTCTACCTTCACAACCGTTCTATCAACAAAACAGAAACGGTTCTACATTCAAAACACTATCACAAATCTATGTTTGCACAAGGATAGTACTGTTATAACGCGTCCAGTCAGATATTTGACCCAACTCACCAACGAATTTAACCCATATTCGGCGCTACAAACGTGTTAGACGCAGTTAGTTAGATTTCCAACCAGTCTAACACTCCAAAATGACCTCCATCAACCCCAATCAAAACCCAATAACCCTCTCAAGCAGCCAGAAGCGTACTGTAGACGAGTTCTACGAACAATACGGTAAAATCGTGTACACGAAATGTAGTAGCAATTCATTAGCTGATACGATCGAACACGATGAACGCCAACTCACAGATTGTGAAAAAGACTTATGGGCAGTCCGTATTGCGAATCGTATTATCTTAACCAAGTACCTCACCAACATCGGACATATTCAAGATGACCCGTTCAAAAAGAGTACCGAAAGCTCAATTGAAACACTCAAAACCGTTGTTGAGACATTACGTACAGATGTTGAAGAAAGAACTACTGAACACATCCAAGATTATCCGTATATTCCATCAGGGCCGTTCAATATGTATGATGAAGAAGAATCAATTATTATTTCAGAACCATCTCAACTCAACAGATTCTTCGATCTCGTCAACAGTTACGACTTTACAGTTACTCAACGAAAAAACTCAATAACACCACTTGTACTGGGTGATGCATTCGCCAAAGCAGTCAATGATATTGGGTCAAATAATGGACAACAATCGACAGGAGCATTCTACACTCCAAACAAACTTGCCCATTCTATTGCCCGAAGATCGCTCACAAATCAAATCCTCAACCAATCAAACACCGAGTTAGATACAACATACGATTCATTTCAACAATTATTTAAACAAGAATCACAACAGACACTCAAAGAAATTAACGATACCATCATCAGTGAGTTACGCATCATCGATCCATCCTGTGGAAGTGGACATTTTCTTATCGCCGTACTCAATGAACTACGAAGAATTAAGAAACAAATTCATACTGAAATAGACAGTCCAGTCACAAAGCAAATACTCACCAGAGAAATAATCAGAGAAAATCTATATGGCGCCGATATTGAAATACACGCGATAGAACTCTGTAAACTTCGCCTGTGGATTGAACTTGCAACACAAATCCCACCTGAGAATACAGAAATAAATCTTCCACAATTACAGTGCAAATTCAGACCACAGAACTCTCTACTCGGTCTTAGTCCTACTCAAGAAACCATCACCACACAATCAAAAATTTCAACAGCCACAGAGAATAATGAATCAGTTACCCCAGTACAAACAAAAAGAGAGCAAGCTGATGAGGCCTATGCAGCAGAGTTCGATAAGGTAACTACCACAGAAAAAATTAACCCAGCACAAGCCAGCGAGTATATTGACAGTGTAAGCGGCATATCACGGGTTAAAATGAATTTCAATAGGACTATCGATGGAAACCCTACATTAGAATCAGCGGCGGAGAAGCACGGCTACACAGCATACACAAATTGTGTATCCAAGTCAGTATGTGGAATTAGTACTGATACATTCACTACAGAACAATCAGAAATAGAGTCTGCACTCCCAGATGACATCCAACACTCATCGGTAGAAATCACTCGAAACATCTCAACAGATGAGCTCCACAACCTCAATTGCCTTCATTGGCCGATTGAGTACAGTCGTGTATTTGATGACGGTGGGTTTGATATTGTTATAGGGAACCCACCACACGGTGCAGATATCTCCTCACTTGAGCGTGAATTGATCGAACAGGAATATGAGCTTACAAACGATGCAAAGGAAACATCAAAACTATTTATTGAACGGTCTGTTGACGCCTGTAGCACGAATGGGAGCGTCTGGTTCGTACTCCCAAAATCGTCGTGTTATTCGTATAGTTGGCGTGACTACCGAAATTTCGTTAAAGAAAGAATTATTGAATGTATAGACCTCGGTGAAGCATTCAGTAGCGTCAGTCACGAACAGGTTGTGGTCGGTCTACGATCATCAGCGGAAAACACAGCACGAACGTATCAAACCGGCTCCACAACAAATGAAGTGATTACTCCGTATGATTCAATTCCAAGGAAATCAATTGATATATTCCAAGTCATTATTCCATCAATCCATAACTGGGAGTATACCCTTCTCAAAGAAGTCCACACAGATCTTGAATCAGCTAAAGGAGGGGCAGAAATTGCCCGAGGATACCCACTTAAAAACGGCGAACCCGCGCTTAAAGGGCGTGACGTACAACGATTCTACTACTGTGAAGCAACAGGTGAAACAACCCCAAATGAAGGCAATCCAAAAAGACAGAGGATTGTCCCCCAAGAAAACAAAGTAGTCATCCAACGAATCGCTTCCAACAGAAGCAATCCAAAACCACACATCAAAATTGTCTCACACCACGACCCTCACGGATTCCTGACAATTGAAACAGTCAGTAACATCATCCCCCAAACAATCCCAGCAAAATGCTTCGCTCTCGCCCTAAACACACGATTCGCTAACTGGTACATCCGCCGAACAGTCTTCGCGAAGGCGACCAGAAATATCGATATAGATGAATACTTCATCAATAGATTCCCACTCTTTGAAATTGAGCAAGTCACAAACAAGACCTCTTCAAATAGTGAAGAAATAATCACCACCGCACACCACCTATACGACGCACTCACCGCCGCACGAAATATATCAGCCCATACAGACACAGATATCTCTAATGAGAAAATTGATGAAATATACGAAGCAAGCAACCTCTTCGTCTATGACTTCTTCCTTGCTGGATTATCTCAAGACAAAAAATATCATACTGACGGTACCGTAATTGACGCAATCACATCACAAGTAAGTCCGATAGACAGACCAGACGATGAATTCCCTCTCTCTGGGCCGTCAAACATCGAGTCATCAAAATCCCTCAAAACATTCGTCGATACTGTGTATGAACACCTCACAAAATCTACCGTCACGAATACGCTCAACGAGTTCAAATCAACTGAACCAATAACCAGTATTGAATCAAGATTCCCGTATGGACTCGGTGACGAAGAAACCAGAAAAAGTACATCAGGAGAACTCAGACCAATTGGACACACAACAGTAATCGATGACGACAGCGATGACGACCAGAAAACGCTAGACTCGTATACAGATTAAAAATTAGAATACTACGACTTCACTACTCTTCTCGAAGTTCTTTCTCGTCAAGATAGAACTGAACAGCATCCTTAATCACTGTTGATTCAGTAGTTCCTCGTTCCTCAGCCAAACGAACAACAGCCGACGCATCATCATCCGTCAACTCTACTTCTTCTCGAAGGCGTTCAGAGGACTCATCACCATCATCCGTAGTCACCTCTTCAATCGCTTCATCAATACTGTTTCCACGATCGTGTAACGTCTTGACCTTCTCAACTTCTTTGTTTGTCAGTCCTTCCTCAGCGACACGCTTGGCCAAATCTTCACCAGCTTCACCACCACCAGTCATTTGCCGAATTTTCTGCAACTTCCCTTCACCAAGTGCATCAACAATATTGATGCTCTCACCTTCTTCATTCTCAACTTCAGGTTCAAACCCACCTTCATCATCCTCATTCTCATCAGCATCAAGACTCTCATCGGTATCAGTCACATCATCGTCTACGTCGACTTCATCATAAGAGTCATCGTCAATTTCACCATGAGATGGAGCCTCGTCATCATTCTTGAACTGAGCATCAGGGCCGTCTGGTTCCCGATCCTTCGTTACCTCAGTAATGTCATCGTTGATTTCCTCGTCATCAGCAACATCATCGATATCAATATCTTCTGGTTCATCTTCCTCCTCATCATCGACTTCTTCTACATCTGTATCGGGGGCATCATCTTCTGGTTCATCTTCCTCCTCATCTTCATCAACAGTCGACGGGGTAGGGTCTACTTCTGTATTTTTCCACTCTTCTCGAAGCGGTTCAAGCCACGTTCGAACAGTAGATTCAGGAACGTTCAATTCTTCAGAAAGTCGTGTACTACTTGGCTTACCCTCACCATCGAGTAAGTCCCACAGTTTGTCAAGGGCCGCAGCTCTATCTGCACTCGAAACAGCATCACTAAACAGGTCAGCATTCTCAATGATACTGGCTTTTAATGCACTCTCATCACCACGGTTCTCTACGCGTACTGGAATGGTTTCCAGTCCAACTTCTCTTGAAGCCAAAATACGACGCTGACCAATAAACGCTTCATATACTCCATCTTCATTCTCGCGCACAAGCGGGGGTTGAATAACACCTTCTGCCTCAATACTGTCTACCAACCCTGAAACATCAATGTTGTTCTGTCGCTCATTCAAGTCACTAATCTCAATATCGTTCGGATTAACTTGTTCGATTGTCATATCTAGTATCTATATCAGGACGATAACTCGTCCTCTATACCTTCACGTAATCCTGTTGATAGGATAAGCATTAAGGCGTTAATATTTCTCCAACTCTTATCACAGCAAGAAATTTCCCCTCCACGAACAACAAATATGTATGGAACTCGACGAGGTGGTCGAAAAATTACGACCAGTTGGAGGGTATATAACACAAGACGAAATCCGCAACGACGTCGAACTACTTATTCAAGCAGATAACCCAATAGAACAATCGCTTGAACGTTCACACTCAGTTGTAGACAAGATTGGGGAACCAGACTTACTTTCTATCAACGATGTCCAAGGCGTGGATGATGGAGAACTCGAACGGGCGATTGATGAATGGGATGGTATCCGTAATGAGATGTCTCGAATGTATAAAACAGAAGCAGAATATTTTGAATGGGAGTGCAGACGTGCATCACTTCTCGAAGCCATCGCTGAAACCGCTGCACAACAGTTCAATAATCAACAGTCAAGTAGAACTGAACGACACCGGATTGTTGTTGAAGTCAATATGTGGTCATCATATGCTAAACATCTGCTTATGGAAATTGATTCTGCTGATGCAGCTGCCGCTGAACAAGATCACAACATCCTCAATATCGAAACACAGCACGATGTCAACGACGCAATTATGACAACTGCTACAATATTTGAGTCGGTGGGAGAACAAATCCTCGCACGAAACCATAGCCATTCACTATCAAGCCATATTGATATGGCTGAAACAACAGATCAGCTTGAATCGTTCAACTACATTACCACCGCTGAGAAAACGCTTGTCGATGAATTTCGAAAGAACATCAGGAATAGTATCGCCCACGACCTCTTTCAACGTTCACGACTCAATAGCGTCACAAACCTTCGACGAGATATTGTCCGCCCGTGCTGGGAAATTATTGATCTATCTGAAAACCTTGCACAACATGAAGTCGCGCCCGATAGTGCAATGATGTAGGGATTGAAACTTTCAACACTCAGTTACCGAACCAACCAGTCGGTGAAAAACAATTACTTATCTTGTCCATCACCAAGGTGTAGAGTAGTGAATAACGTCGACATCGCATTCTTCGACATGGATGGAACCCTGTTTCAACCAATTCAAGAAGAACGAAACGGAACCATTGCCAGATCGCTATGGACAGTAATTGCTTCAAAGATTAGTAGTGAAGCCCTTGAACGACAACGAACACTCCATCAAACGTGGTCGAACGGAGGGTTCCATAGCGCAACTGAATGGACACAAAAAACGCTAAATATGCACGCTGAAGAAGGAATCACGCAGGATATCTTCGAAGAAGCTCTTGCAACCGCGGAGTATCGAAACGGAGTCAAAGAAACATTCCAACAACTCAATGATGCCGGCGTAACCACGGCCATCATCACAGGAGGGTTCAAAGAGCAAGCAGAACAAGCCCAACGTGAACTTGATATCGATCATATAATCTCCGCCTGTGAATATTATTGGGCAGATGATGGGAGTCTCGAAGGGTGGAACACAATTCCAACGGGAACCAGACAAAAAGAAACATTCGCCCGTATCTTTGCTGAAGAACATAATACCTCGCTCAAACATTGCTCCTTTGTTGGAGACGGGAAGAACGATGTATGGATTGCTGATCAGGTCGGTACCAGTATTGCATATGATGCTGTACCAGAATTGAAAGAAGCCTCAGACTACATTTTCAGCACTGACAATGGCCATACGTTTGATGATATCCTCCCAATCATTATCCCACAAACAATTAACTAACAACTCCACATTAAGCATAAGTTTTAAGTAGGTATGTGAGAAATAGTTGAATGAAATATGAACGGCACTGCAATCCTGCTCGCGTTCGTCGTCGCTGCACTCGCTGGAACGTGGTTTAAACACGGAGGCCCCTTCCGAATCATCTTCGGAGGACTCGTACTGATCCCACTCGCATTCATGTTCCTCGCAACCTACGCAGTCGAAGCCCCATTCTTCGCCGCTGCCGTAGTTGTTGGCCTTATCATCGGCCTCATCACCTAAACTAACCACCGCACACGAGGTTGTTTTAAACACAGACCGGGAAGCGACCGGTAAGAGGCCGATGAAACGAATCTCTGAACCGGTCTACGACGAATTCATTACCGTTAGCGACGCTGAACTCCCCATAGTTGAATCACCACACGTCCAACGACTACGTAGAATCCATCAACTTGGCCATTCACACTACGTCTACCCTGCTGCAACTCACAGCAGATTCGAACACTCACTTGGTGTAATGCACCTTGCCGGAAAAATGGCCAACTCTCTTGGATTGACTGATGATGAAATTCAAGCCTATCGACTAGGCGGATTACTCCACGATATTGGCCATCCACCCTACTCTCACAGCCTTGAATCCATTATGGAAAAACAACTGGGTATCAGTCACGAGGAACGCACCTGTATCCTGATCGATACAATTGAAGCCCAATTCCCTGTCTCACGCGAATGGGTCAAAGACATCGTAATGGGAAGATCCGAATACGACATCGTTGCTGGTGAAGTCGACGTAGATCGAATGGATTACCTTCAACGAGATTCCCAAAGAACTGACATCGGCCACGGGAATGTTGATGCAACTGCCCTCATCTCATTTGCCCAACTCCATAATGGAAAGATTGTATTCCCTGAACAAGCACTGCCAGCAATTGAAGCGTTGTTTGATGCTCGACGCAGAATGACAACCTCAGTATACCGCCACCACACAGCAGTCATCATCGAAGCAATGCTTGAACGATCAGTCGAAGAATACATCCACAACGGTCACGCGTCCATCCACGAGATTGTTGAATGGGATGACTATAAACTACACACATATCTTGAAGATAGTAACGGTGTCAGCGGTGAACTCTACAATAGAATCTCAAAACGTAAACTGTACAAAGAAGTATTCACCGTCAATCAAGACGACATCGGAAGAGACGGTTTGAAAGAAATAGCCACAATAGAAAATGTGGAAGAACTAGAAAAAAGAATAGCTCATATCGTTGGTGCAGATGCTCACGAGGTGTTAATTGACCTACCGGAAATCCCCTCACAATCACCACATAGCATCAACATCCTCACTGAAGACGCAACTGTTGATTTCAATACGTTCTCATCTAAGCAAAATGCATTATTGGATGATAAATGGCGCAACACATCACTATCAGTCTATGCTCCACACGAATATACAGAAACAATCAACCAAACGTGTCAAAAGATACTTTCTGACACACCTTCTCAATTAGGCGCTTGAATAGCAATACAATCCATTACACACGAGTTGTATAAGACACTCAGAATAGACTGAAATCCGCCTAAAGACGTTGATGTAACTACAAAGAGTTTAGGATGTAGTATGAATGTAAACTCGGTAGAAAGCCGAATGTTGGCCGTTACGCGGTACGGCAGTGGTCTCGGTAGACGTCTCCACCCCGCAACCCGGCGAGCGGTGTCCGTAAAGCGGTGAGATGCTCCCTTCCGGGCCTGTCCCATTACCGCTAACAAACTACGCAACAATGCTCCCTGCGGAGCACGTACGCAGACCAGAACCCCCGACGGACGAGGCTTCCAAGACGCCCAACACGAGGTTGTCGCACGTTGCAACAGCCTTCACGCCGGCATCTCGACCCCCACTTATGGCATTCTGCGGGTTACAGGTGAAGCCTAAGTCACCCGGTCTATCTTTCCGAGGTATTACTCAATAACCGATGGTATAGTATAAGGGCTTTCACTGAACCATCTGAAGGCTGCTCAAACCACAACCCACACTCAGAAAACAACTGGAAAGGCTGCTAAATCACTATTGGGGAAATCCTTTTGTTAATGGTACTCCTACCCTGCAATTACTAAATGGGTGAGGTATGTCCCACATGTGGTCTCCCCGATGAATTGTGCGTTTGTGAAGACATTTCGAAGTCCTCAAACACCGTATCTCTAGACGTTGAAGAGCGTCGATACGATAAAATGATGACTATCATCAAAGGCTTCGACGATGATTTCGAAATTGATGATTTGGCTTCAGAGTTGAAGTCGTCACTTGGATGTGGCGGTACAACGAAGTCCAATTCAATCGAACTTCAAGGAGATCATCTTGAACGTGTCGTTGACCTACTCAACGACCGAGGGATCAACGTGGAGGAGTAAAACGTCTTCCACCGTATTCTGGCTAAATTAGACACTTGAAGAGCTGTGCCTGTCGCTAAACAGATATGATTCAGGCATAATCTGGTCATTTCTGAGTGTGTCTATAATCGATTCGAAGTCTAACGCACAATCCTCACAAAGCCATACGCGTTGGTCAATACTTTCGTTATCAATCTGTCTTAGTGTACACGTTGGGTCAACCTCACCACAGCTGATACACGAGGATAGTTCAATATCTTCAGTGTCAACGAGACTACTTGCACAGTCATCACAGAGATGTTCTTCACGTTGATATCCCGTATCAGGATGCGTAAATTGTCGGGGTTCACTGATTCGAATTGGGTTTGCTCCAACAAAGATTTCACCACAATTCCAGCATTCAATTTCGGGAGTTCCCTCAACTAATTCGTACAACTGTATGTATGTCTTTGGCAGTTGTGCTGTTGATCGACTGTAGGAATTATGAAGCAAGCTGTAGAGTGTTTCAGGATCATTAGGGGACTGTCTGTGCTTGTTCACTAGGATAAATTTCTTCGTTGTATCTCGTGGCTCTGTTTGAAGAATTGTATATTGGTTATATGCCGGGATGTCATTCGAGTCTGTAAAGATATCCGGGACAAACGCGACCGTTTCATCATCTCGAACGGCGTAAAGAGTTCGACAAATATCCATTGAAAACTGTGGAATACTCAATGACTGTTCAAACTCACGGCGCGTATCGTAACACTCGACTTGTTTAATAGGAGTGCCACCATCCAAATTAATCTGCCAAGAGGTGACGCGTAGATTCATTACTGGGATTTAGAGGTGAGAGTGGTAAACCATCACGGAAGAAGGAAAGATATCTCAGGTGAGGTTAAACGCAGAGAGTGTGAAGAGTCATAATAACATACCGGAGTATGACGGAAACGATTAGCAAACTAAACCAGTTCAAAAAAGAGACGTTAAGTGAGTTCCTTGATGAACACGGGAGAGAAAATAATGGAAGACCGTGGGACACCGCTGAGTGGAAAGAACGACGTGAAGAAGTTATTGACGATGAATGTGCTTGGTGTGGAGATAGTGGTGATGATACGACGTTACAAATCCACCATTATAACGATCCAGAATTTTCATGGGATCATGAATGGATTGCAACCGAAGACGAACTATTCATTCAATCAGATTCATTTGACGAGGATTATGTAAGTGACCCTGAACACTGCCCGAACTGTTATAGCACAAATTTCTATAGTCGGAAAACTATCGCACCAACGTTCAGATGTCGAAAATGTGAATATGAATTCCCGGATGAAACCGGTGTACGAGTCCCTGATTTGGTTTCTGCCTCGTATGCAAGTGTCTACGCTGGTGATGGGTTTTACAAGGCCAAGTTAGACTGGGTACAGGATAATGTAGAAGCAATCAAAGAGCAGTTCAAAGTAGTATATGATGCACACTGGGAGAAATACCTCTCAATGGAAGAAACAGTAACGATATGCCAAGGATGTCATTATCAACACCACCATACAAACAAAGACTTGTGTAACCGTTGTGAAAATGGATTGGGTTCGTACGACAGAGAATACAGGGGATATCTGTGCTGGGACTGTACAGTCGATGAAAAGGGACTCGCTATCTGTCTTGAATGTGGTGAAAATTGGCACGACCCGTCAAAGACGACAGCGTGTAGTGATTGTCGATAACTGTTCTACAAAGCCCCCATCATAAAGATGACCGATGTAATCATCATAAGGGCCATAAACAGAACGAAGAGTTGCTGACCGTTCATATCACATCATAGTTAGAATTTAGCAGGTTAAAATGGCTCGTCTCTCCCTTACCCAATACTGCAATAAAAATAAGTCAGTTGTCAGGTTAGGTTAAAATGGGTCGGTGTCGTGGTGTCTATATTACCGACCCTGTGTTGTTTAGGCCGTGGTTGGTGCAGGGTGGTTTCCCTGTACCTCTCTCTTTGTCTTTCCAGTAGGTGCTAACAGAAGGATAGAACAGGTGTGCTAGCCGATGTGTTTAAGTTCAAAAAGAGACAATAATCAGGTGAAAGTAGTTGACAGGCAAAGGCTTTCTTCCTTCGCCTGTTTGATTGCTTTCAACCCGTCGTCCCGTTCAAATCCGCGCCCACCTATCCGGTCAGAAAACGTCCGTCGTGCCACATTACCCGACGAAGGCGAGAAGGGGAAGCCAAAGACTGCCCACAACGGAGCTGTCAACAGAGCGAGCGGTTCCGTTCTGTGGTAGTTGAGTACCCTGACCGCCAACACGTCGGGGCACCCACTTCCGTTCCTTGACTCCCTCTCAACCTCTTCCATCCTTAACCCCTCGAAAGGGTACACTCTAAAACCCTGACGTGTAACTATTCTGTGTGCAAATGGAAATAATGGGAATGGAGATCCCCACGAAAGTAACTGATTACAAACGTGTGTTGCAGAAAGCCTCAACACCTGACTCCGAAGAATTCTGGCGTATCTCTGGTATTGCAGGTGCTGGTATTGCATTCGCAGGTGCTATTGGCTTCACCATCTTCGTGCTTATGTCGATCATCCCGATGTAAACACAAGCGAAGATATCTCTGCACACTAAACTATCTTTTCAAGCAGCCGCGTAATGACATAGAGATGAATCCTTTTCATCACCGACCACAAAAAGAAAGTATACCGATGAGTAGCCCGTCAACTGAACAAACCATTACTGTCCACTTATCTCGGAAACAGGCATTAGACATTAGACATCTCGTTATGGCGAGGTTGAAGTTTCTCCGACGGACTGCGCAAGGAGAGCAAGAGTCTGATCTCACCACAATTGAAGCCCGTGAACGAATCCGCATCCTTGGTGAGTTTATGAACTCAATTAACAGATATCCACAGACAAAAGATTCAGAACCTCTCCCCGTTCACACGTTCACTAGTGACAAGAAAGATATGAAGCAACTAAACGAAGAAGTGACTCTTCTGTATGGACTCGTTCGACCAAAGACGTTACACACTGTTACCGATATGAACGTACAAGAAACTGTTACTGCCCTCTCAGGTTGGGCTCACAGAGGACGATCACCCGAAGAACTGGACGGAAGTCTATCTGAATACCTGTCAAACAACTGAAAGCGTATCTGGAGCGCCGGCAACGTGAATATTCTTAGGCATATACAACTATCAGTACTGTATGCTCCCCGATACTGTAGTCTGCTTTGACCGGGATTGGACGATAAGCGTCTTTCCAAAACCCGGTTACGAAATGGTGCCATTGAATTGGGTGAAGTATCTTGCACATAGCCGTGATGATGTTCACGTTTGGGCGACAGGGAATCAGAAACTCTGCGATGAAGCATCTATCCCGGGAAAGAAACAGGCAAAACAAGCGTGGTATGAGTTCCACTACGATTATGAATTAACGTTAGAAGAGATCGAAGAACCTCTCCCCGAACGTCGTAGAGGCCTCCGACAAGTCAAAGATATCTACACTAAATCAACAGAAGGAGTTGAATTTGACTTCGTTGTTATCGATGATGTGAATCTTGAAGACCTAGAAGACGAAGGATGGAGTTACTACAAACCGTGGGACTTCGTTGAAGCAGTCAACAATAACAATGCAGAAGTACACATCCCTGATGATACAGGATTCTGTGACGAACGAATGAATGATATCTACTGTGGTTGTGGTGAGTTCCCAATCGCAGAATACCACCGTCCGGCAAAAACTACCGGTTAGAACAACGAGTCAAGCTCATCATCGTCATCCTTTACCAAATCAGCCAACTCCTCTGGACTCTGCTCACTTAGTTCTTCGATGTTGTGCTTTGCCTCAATCCCAATCTCCTGCATCTTCTTAACGCGTTGAGAATCAGTCACACCACTCAACAAGACACACACAGAAACACGTTCATCGTCAACAGGATAGTCACCACCGCGGACTTCCATCGTTCCGGTTTCTTCCTCAACCCATTGACGAGCCTTCTCAATCCCTTTCCGGTTAAGCTTCTCTGGAGGCCCCGAAACAATGACCAGTGCTTTCTTAGCTGTCCCAACATCACACGAGAGTGTCAGTCGACCAAGCACGGCCTGCCGGCCAAGACTTGTAATTCGATTTGTGTCCTCTGAACCAGTCGTATCCAGTCCACCATTGTCATCACTACGGAAGCGGTCTAGTAGCCCACTACTGATTTCGACTTCTTCGGATGCATAGCCAATACTTGCAATTCCACCACATTCGAGTGTATTGATGATTTCACTCGCATCAACCACACTCTCTGCAACCTGTGACGAATTATCTGCAACACCAGCAGCGAAGAGAATACTGAATCGTTTGATGATTTCCTCGTTGATCATATCGTACCCCTCCGAAACCGATTCACCGGATTCACGCCATTCATCGTTGTCGAATAACAGAAGGCTATCTACCTGATCGACAAACGTTTTCAACGAACGACCAGCATTCATCGAGTAAATCCCACCCTCATTCTCGGCAGGGAGAAGTCCAAGACCGTATACTGGCTCTGTATACCGTCGACGGAGTTCACGAGCAAGGACAGGAGCACCACCACTCCCAGTTCCGCCTCCAAGACCAGCGACAACAAGGAAGGCGTCAACTTTGTGTACGGGAACATCGTTTACTTTGTTCATCATCTCGTCCAGATCAGACTCAGCAATTCGCTGTCCTTTCTGGTTGTCTGCACCAACACCATGACCTTTCACTTCATCAGACCCGATCAAGATTCGACGATCCTCAGGGATTGATTCCAGTCCTTGGAGGTCAGCTCTTGCACTGTTCACTGCTACAATCTCTTCAACAATTCCAAGCTGGTTCTCCGTGTCATACTTGACAAACTGGTCAGCAATCTTTCCTCCGGCTTGACCAAATCCAATTAGCGCGAGTTTCATGTTCTTAAGACTACAACACAGTATCCACCCGGCTTACTAAAAAGCACCTATGAGAGGGGCTAAAACGCTAAATAAAACCTCCACGTCACATATTAATCATTTACAAATATTTGGAATATACCTGAATGACAGTAATAAGAAACAAACCCACAGGGCGAAGAGGTATTCAACGATGACGGCATACCGTCAAACCAGACAATGGCTGACTGCACACATTGTGGTGAATCAACACCAATGCCGTATGAGTGTAGTCGGTGTGGAGAAAAATTCTGTACATCCCACCGATTACCTGAGAAGCATAGTTGTGATGGGCCGAAATCAGGAATGAAGACTCCTGACCACCCTCAACGTGATCCAACAATGATTGAAAACCTCAAAGACAAGATTCCATCAATTGATGGGAGACTCAACGTACTCAACAATAATATGACCTTTGTCTTCCTTGGACTCATGTGGGTCACATTTGTTTCTCAATTCCTCGTTATGGCAATATTCGGTTCAGACATCGCAGAGCAAATCTTTGTTCTCCACTCTGACCGAATAGATTACGTCTGGACGTGGTTCACATCAATATTCGCACACGGAGACTTCTGGCATATCGCAATCAATAGTATCGTCTTATTCTTCTTCGGCCCACTAACTGAACGAAGAATCGGCACGAAACGATTCACCATCCTCTTCCTCGGTGGAGGAATAATTGCTGGCCTTTCACAAGTAGGACTCACAGCAGTAATGGCAGGATCACCCGGCGGTGTCGTTGGGGCAAGTGGAGCTGTTGCGGCCATCCTTGGCCTCATCACCATCCTCAACCCAAAAATGAGAGTCTACCTCTGGTTCATTCTCCCACTCCCATTATGGATTATCACTGGCGCATTCATTGGGTACTCAGCGTGGATGAGCCTCACAGGGGGAATCGGAGCAGGCGGTGTCGCACAACTTGCCCACTTGATGGGTGCCGTTGTCGGCCTCATCTACGGAATCAAAGTGAAACGAGAAGGAGTTGCAATTCCTGACCAATTCACACTAAATGGGTCGGGTGGCCCCGGTGGTAGTCAACGCCCGGGTAATGGCCGATTCTAACACTATTTCTTGATTCTTCTGTAGACTATTCTTATATTGACTCTCTGGCCGCTATACAAGCCTGTGTCCGATTATTGAAGAAGTTATGATGAAAGGTACGTAGTGATCACTAACTGTCTTTGTGGGCGTATTAGACAGGTGTAGATGAACTCCTATCGGAGAGAAAAATTGAGACCTAGACGTCCTCAATAATTTCAATTCCAAGGACATCCTCAATCCGGCCCAATTCATCACGTCCGGCGTCAGCACGAACAGCATTCCCCGACTCGATATGCCGGAGGGCTTTCAGACCAACCATTGCCTTATCTGCTAGTTCTCCTTGACTCATCTCTGCTTCTTCACGTGTTTCAACAATTTTCTCTGCATACCCGTTGACAAGATACGGTGTCTGATTTGACGTATACTGCGTTTCCTCAACCCACGAATTATCAGGTTGATATCCGTGCTGAGTGGCCTTCTGAATCACATCCTTCGTGCGATCAGTTTCCTGTTCATCACGTTGTCCATCGTCCTGTGATGCTGAATCATCAAGCGGAGAACAAGAAGAGCAAACTGCAAGTAACGCTCGCTCAACGCGTGCCTTCTTCAGGTCATCACTTTCAGTACCGCATAGTTCACACATCGTCGCATTTGTGGCTGCTTCACCTTCTTCATCGGAGTTGTTCGCGTCAGAGTTTGTCGAGTATTTCGGCATAGTAGTAATCGTAGTGTGGCTAAAGTTCTGGTTAATCAACGAACGGCTCTATACACAACACCAGTTTGACCGTCACCGTTATTGAATATTTCTTCTGAAGGGCTGCAAAACATCCGCCAGCAGCCAGATCACAGTCACCGGTATGGTGAAAGCTTTGGCTCATCTTCTAACATATCCAAATAACACGTAAACACAACCCCGGGTTTCCACGACCCAGTAGCAAACCCAACTGTCACCAACGGTGCAAATTTCTGTTCGATTTGTTCACTAAACTCATCTGGAATTGCCCCCATCTGGTCAACGTGTACCGTTATCTGTACAGTCCCATCCTCACGATCAACCTCGTCAAGAATAACGTGGGAAATTTCTACACCACCAAATGATGATTGCTGCATAATACGCCTACAAACCCGACTCTTAATCTCCGCCCTCAACCGTGTTCGATCCATTTGTGACACTGAATGTCCGTCTATTGTAGCCATCATTCACCTAGTAAAAGTGCGACCGGTATCTACCTTATCCAAAACAGACTATGCTTCTTTTTCTTCTGGCCCACTAATTTCTAATTCATCTTCAACTTCACTCCGTCCTTTCTGGAACTCCCCAACAGCTTGGCCTGATGACCGAGCTAACGTTGGGATCTTACTTGCTCCAAAGAGCAAAACAATAATCCCAACAAGAAGGAGTACCTCAATCCCACCGGGAAACGCAAAAGCGGGAATAATTGTAATTTCCATTATAATCATCCATAAATTATCAACCAATAGGGATAACTACATTGATATTCGTCAAAATGCGCAAAAAAGCATTACAAAGTCTCTTTCACACTACCACTGTGTGAGTTAGTAAAATTGTAGAGAGAAGCTTTTACTATCTACTCCGGGTAGACAAACCAATGACAACCGAAAATACGGGAGCATCAACTTCTGGCCGTGAATTCTTTGCCAGTCAACAACTGCTTTCAGATTCAAACATTGCACTATTACACACAGATATCCTCCTCAATAACCCAACTACGACAAACGACATCCACGAACGGACGACACTCGATGAACACACAATCCACCAAAATATAGATCAACTCCAAGAAATTGGTGTAGTAAGCAACACAGCGACAGAGAACAGTCCTGAGTGGACAGCAACAACGATAGAGGCGTTATGGTCAGGAAAGGACAAACTATACGTCACGCCCATCCTCATCGCCACGTTTGGTGCCACCGGAGTTGACCAAGATTTACAAACATACCTGACCCGCCACGGAATGCCAAGTATTCCACCAGCGATCGAAGCAACAGCAGAATACTTACGAGGGAATAAAACTCGGAGGATGGCAACGTCTACCCTCAACGTCGACGCTGTTGAAGGGATTGCAATCACACAAGCCATCGAACGCGTGTTTGCAACTGTCCACACAATCGAACCGTACTACGGACAGCAATTCGAAGTTGACTTCCACCAGTCCACTATCGATGAATCTCCATACACCATCGATTAGTAGTACTAATTACAGAAGTTAGCCAAGCAGTCAAGTGAATCGTTACTCCCCGCCGCAATTAACACATCATCATCCTCAATCACAAACTCAGCCCCAACATCTGTTACAAGGTCTCCGTCACGCTCAACAGCCACAATAGTACACCCTGTCTTATTCCGAATATCAAGCTCAACAAGTGATTTCCCACCCATACCGTGATTCTCAACACGTGTAAAGTCAAATTCCATATGTGGTGTCAAGATATCCCGGTCATCAATCAACTCTGAGGCAAGAACCTCACCAGTCACAGTCGGAAGAGATAGCACATAGTCAGCTCCAGCATTATACAACTTCCAAATATTCTCAGCATCATTCGCACGGGCAATAATTTCTACATCCGGTGCAAGCTTGTTAATCATTACTGTCGCATAGATCGCTGTCTTATCGTCATCTAACGACAAGACCACAGCACGAGATTCCTGAATATTCGCACGTATCAACGTTTCTGGCTCGGTTACATCACCAACAACATCAACACCATTTTCCTCAACAAGATCTACTACATCCATATCAAATCCAGCAGTGTCAATAGTATCGGCAACAACACCTCCAACACTCCCATGTCCACAGACAACAATATGCTCTGGATCATCAGTATGGTCAGGCAACTTTCTCGCAGTTAACTCATTCAAATCATCGTGACGCCCAGCAATTAATAGAATTGTATTCTCACGGAGTTTTTCATTCGGGGGTGGAGAAACAATGAACTTCCCGTTAAACCATCCTCCAATCACTGTAATCTCAGACCGATCAAAGATATCTGCATCACCCAACGTCTTCCCCTCTAACTCACTCCCATCCTCAATCAAAACTTCAGTCACCTCTAACTCAGTCTCAACATCAATCACATCACGCATCTCCTCTGTTAACGACTTCATCGAACGTAAAGCCAAACTCTCACCAAGCATCTGACGTGCCTGTACAACCGTATCAGCACCAGCATACCGGTGATACGGAGCCACATCAGGATCACGAGCAACACTAAGAATTTCCACGTCAGGATTCGCCCGATCCGCAGACAAAATCACAGTCGGATTCGTCTCGTCATCAACATCAGCAACAACAGCCTTCGCCTCATCAATATTTGCAGACTCCATCGCTTTCACCTCCTCAGGATTCCCGTGAATTGCACTCTTCCCGTCATCAACTAACTCACGTACGACCTCACCATCAGACTCCAAAAATACATACGGAACATCAGCACCCGTCAACTCATCCTGCAACACATCATCAAGATGTGAATACGAACCAATAATGACGTGATCAGACAAATCACTCGTTGTAGGTGGAGGAGATGATACCGCTCGCTGAATAAGTGGTACAGCAAACGCCGGCAAACCAAGGAACACCATCACAACCCCGGTTAAATTCATCCAGAGAACAAACATATTCATTTGGATAGATGACCACGGTGCGTGACCACCGAATCCCGCTGTCGTCAACGATTCAACCACAATTTGAACGGCTACGTAAAACGGGACATCTCTACCTTCAAACGTTGCCATTCCCCACTGGTACACGATAGAATAAATAACCACAATAAGAACGACTATTCCAATAGCACCAAAAGCTCGACGCCACAAATTCGCCATCGTTACCCTCAATTATGCAGCCACACCATATTTGACTCCACGGATTGGATGGGATAACACACGAACAAAATAACTTCCAGTCAACTAATAACGTGAACTCTCACGGGGCAAATTAAAGACGAAAATCAGGACTAAGGTTGTTGAAATTACTATATCCATCTTCAGTTACCACGACCATATCCTCAATACGCACCCCACCAAATTCTTTCTTATACAACCCCGGTTCAACAGTCAATACATACCCCTCTTTCAACTTACCAGACCCACCGACAAGACGTGGCGGTTCGTGTAGTTCAAGACCAATAGCGTGACCAGTTGAATGGAGAAATCCTTCATCGATATCTCCACCCCGTATCGTAGGATACCCCGCAGATTCGAATACATCACAAACCTTGTTGTGTACTTCTTGCCCAGTCACGCCGGCTCCCATTGATAAAACATCAGTAGCCGCAACAAAAGCATCTAATGTAGTGTCATACATTCTCTGTAACTCCTCTGATGGCTCACCTTTGACAAAAGTTCGACTCATATCCCCCCAATATCCAGACTTATGACGCGGAAAAATATCAAGCAATATCGGTTCATTTGCCATCAATACCCCTGAACCACGATTGTGAGGGTCAGCACTCTGCGTCCCGCAAGCCACAATAGCCTCATCCAAAACACAATTCTGACTTCGAAAAAAGTCTCGCAAAATATTACGAAATCTCTCAGATGTAAGTGGCTCACCGTCAAAAAATAATTCACCATCAACAACCGTACTTTCCCGAATCGTTTCTTTTGACAGTTCCATCGCACCCTCGGTCACTAACTGTGCATTTTTCAGCTTGGCGAGCTCATTCTTTGACTTACTCTTTCTTGCACTCATAACAACATCATCAACGGATCGTACGGAAAATCCATCATTAGTAAGAACCTCTGCAATATACAGGCTAAACCCCCTATGAACTCCAATATCTTCAATGTCATATTCACTTACAAAATCAGATATAACACTAGCCTCAGCTTCGATATCGTCCCTAACATCACCAGTAACAAACTCAGCAGTTGAACGAACTACATCCGCATCTGACTGACTCTCAGCTTTAGCCTTCTCAACCGGAGCAACAAGCAATATGGATTTGCCCTTGTATCGTAAAAACGTAAACGAGTCAGACGCTTTGAACCCAGTAAGATATTGGTGATTTATATCAGAACCGGCTTCGTACTGGAGAAATGCATCAAGACCTTCAGTATCTATAACATCATCAATATTATTTTCAGCAGAATTCATCTTCACACATACTGGTTACAAAGAGATCGTTAAGTCTCTTTTTATTGTTTATTTTCTATGAACAGAGGTCATTAAGACTAAATATCACGACACCTCTGAACAACGATGCTTTCCCATCGAAGATACTACACTAATTAACGAAAATGCCACCCACCCAATTCAGGGTGAGAGAAGTAGCTGATGACTTTTGCAATAGACTCATCTCAGATTGTGAAGGCCCTGATGCATTCCGAAAACGACTCAATACAAACTCTGATCAAAAACCCATAATGAAAGCCACAGGACTTACACGACGCCTCTTTGCAGGCCGGCATACTGTCCTTGGACAAAATAATATCGGGCAACCAGCCGAACGCTATATTAAAGAAACACTCATCTGGCCACTTCTCGACGCCTTAGATTACGACTACAGAATCGAAGCATACCTTGGTAACACTGATAATCGATGTGACTTCCTCCCAGTAAATACCAACGTCAAAATTATCGGTGAATGTAAATCACCGAACAAATACACGAAGGCGGTCACAGATATTGAGCAAGGCGTTCAACTTGACGGCGTCAACGCCGAGTTTGGATTCGCTGTTGACGGTTTTAATTGGCAACTCATCCACACCGAAAGGCAGACAACAACTGTCCTCACAGAAATGGATATACGCTCCCTGATTGCATCCTCAATGCAACGGAAAGGAATGCACAACGCACACAACCCGATCAGACGCGTCGCTGCTGATTCAACTGTTGATATCCATTCCCCCTATGTCGGTGAAACAGACGCAACACTCGTTGCAGAAGAATTTGTCGAACGGTTTGAACGACAAAATATTACAGATACTATTCAATCAGTACTCGATTGACACTATGCAAGTTGAGTTCCGTCGTAGGGGAATACCAGCAGTAACCCCGATAACTACTGTCCCCTCCAACGCCGGAACACGTCACACGCTCCATGGTACTCCATTTCCCTGTCAAGGTTCCCCTTAGTAGCCGCCACTCGGGGTGAAACGACTATGTGACAGCTGACGAATAGGCACACGAACACAACGGTAATTCCCGACCAGCAACCCGGAAACTGTGTCGCCATTCGATCTCTGTCACAGTCAAAGCATTCAACCCGTACAACATAAACATTGTGGTGACTGTCTGACGCTCACGCTAATTCACAGAGATAGTCGCGTGAAAACACATCCACAAACACATTACTGAATCTCCGGTCAATACCTTGGATCAGAAAATGGCGTCTCTTCGTAACTGA
>SL_4KL_010_BRINEDRAFT_10000042_pt1 | contig 45553 bp, 45 predicted proteins | sample SodLak_010_BRINE_2_FD_10664 | JGI IMG/M metagenome (IMG submission 10664) | reverse complement strand
CCGTACCAAGAAGATGCCCTTGCTGCGTGGTCCGATCGCTCACAACGCGGTGTAATCGAGTTGCCAACGGGAAGCGGGAAAACCGTGATCGCAATTAGTGCAATCGCAGCACTTGGTGTTCCAACACTCATTGTAGTCCCAACGATCGATCTGCTCGAACAGTGGGAGACAGAGCTCACGAGGGAGTTTGGCGATATGGTCGAAATTGGTCGGCTCGGCGGGGGTGAACAACGACTTGGCGAAATAACAGTCTCCACGTATGATTCGGCGTATCTTCGCATTGCAGAGATTGGGAACAAGTTTGGTCTGCTTGTCTGTGATGAGGTACACCATCTCGGTGGGCAAGGATACCAAGACATTGGACGGCTCTGTGCTGCGCCTGCGAGGCTTGGGCTGACAGCAACGTTTGAACGGCCTGATGGTGCACACGAAGAGATTCGAGAGCTGATCGGGGCACAGGTGTATTCGATCGATGTTGATTCGCTTGCAGGCGAACACCTCGCAGCGTACGACATTCGCCGCATCGAAGTGGAACTAACCCCACAAGAACGGTCGAACTACGAGGATGCCCAACAGACGTTTTTGNANTACGTTCGNAGCGCAGGNATNCAGTTTACCAGCGGNAGTGANTATCTCCAACTGGTGAAGCGATCGGGGAATGATCCACGGGCACGTGAGGCACTGCTTGCGAAACAGCGTGCCCGTGAAATTATGATGAACGCAGAAGAGAAGGCGACCGAACTGAGTCGAATTCTCGATCGGCACCGAGAGGACCGAGTGATTGTCTTCACAGCACACACCGAACTGGTTTACAGACTTTCCGAACGATTCCTGCTTCCCGCAATTACGAGCGAAACAGGAACAACGGAACGACGACAGATTCTCTCGAAATTCCGCGATGGAACCTACAGCCGCGTGGTTGCTGCAAACGTGCTTGATGAGGGAGTGGACGTCCCGGACGCTAACGTTGCGGTTGTGATCTCTGGGAGCGGGAGCGAGCGTGAGTTCACACAGCGGCTTGGGCGGATTCTTCGGCCAAAACAGGACGGCTCAAAGGCAGTGCTGTATGAACTTGTCAGCAACGAAACGGCAGAAGAACGGGTTGCCGATCGCCGCCGCTGACAAGACAGTTAGGCCTCTTGAATATCAACAGTGACCCTTCCATCGATCGCAAACTCCTCAAACAAAATATCAAACGCGAATTCAAGATTCGCTTCAGCGCCAGCAGCGAGTTCCACCGTTTCCTCCTGTTCAAATGTATCCTCCTGTGCACGGACAGTACAGATCACTCGACCAGTCCGATCGGTGTCCGATCGGTTTGCGACGGTTGCAGGAACCAACAGCGTGTCATCATCGGCGACGTCAAAGTTGTAGGAAACGACGACAAGCGGCCCATCAACGTCCTCGTCCGGTGGTGTTTGCCGCTCACCAACGGACCCATCCGGGCCAGACGGTGGATTTCGAGGCCCAGACTCGGCTTGCGGATTATCTAAACACCCTGCAAGCCCGATCGCAACCGCTGCGATGAGGGACCGTCGCTTCCGCTTCATATCAGACGCGAGTACGTACTTGCTGATGAGTCTTGTTCTTGTTGTCTTCAGTCACACAGTTGCCAGTGCAATCCCGTCGGGCTTATACAACTCTCGCGTGTAGCTATGGTGTGCTGCGGAAAGACCTGCTCAGAGTCTCTCGAAGGGGCGGACGCTACCAACCACAGTTCATTGGTCCAGCCAACGCTCAACTGGCAGCGTCGATTCTCGAAACGTTTCGCTCGCATGTTGGAACGCCACAGCATGAGCTAGATGCCGCGATCGAACAGTTGGAGCGCGAAGAGACGGATTTCAAACTTGTACGTGGGCTTCGTGCACTCTGTGAGCGTGAAACAACGGTTGCAACCGTTTCGGAGATCCCGCCCGATCGGATCCGTCGGGTCGTCTTTGCGGCTGCAGAGTCCGCAGATGGCGTCGCATCTTCGGCCGAGCGTGATGACGTTCTCAAACAAGCTGCCAAACGGCTCGGAACAACATCGGACACGGTGGCGGAAGGACTGTATGCCGATCGATCGAAAAATCAGATTCTCACTGCGTTTGAGCCGCGATGGGATGCTGACGGGCTTTGTGCGCAGTATAACCTCTCGCTTGCACAGACTGCGTTGTTCGATGCTACCGAAGTCCGAATCCGAAGTGATGACCCAAAAGCGCTTATTTCCGCACTCGGTCGGCTTCGGTTGCTGTATGAGATTGAACGGACTGAAGACGGACGTGTCGTCGTCATTACCGGTCCTGATGCACTCTTCCGGCGGACGCGGCGCTACGGGACCGCGTTTGCACGGCTGCTTCGAACAGTTGCGCAGTCTGCGCTCACATGGGAGCTTGTGGCAACGATCGACGATCGAGGCAGCGAGCGAACACTCACGCTTCACAACGGGGATATCACAGTCCCTGAAAGTGAGCCAATTGCGGAGCCAACCTACGATAGTGCGATCGAAGCGGATTTTGCAGCCAGATTCACTGCGCTTGAATCGGATTGGGAGCTACAACGTGAGCCTGAGCCACTGGAAACCGGCCATCGTGTAATGATCCCGGATTTTGCGTTTGATTATGCCCACAGCGACTTTCGTGTGTACTTTGAAGTCATGGGCTTTTGGACACCGGAGTATATCGAAAAGAAACTCACCCAAATACGAGACGTAGAGGATGTTGAGCTGATTGTTGCTGTTGATGAGAGCCTAGGCGTCGGTGAGATGCTAAAACAGACAGAGAGTCACATTATTCCGTACACGAACACCGTCCGCGTAAAGGATGTTGTTGACGTGCTTCGATCGTACGAAACACAGCTCCTCGCTGCAGCTGCCGAAACGCTCCCAGCGGCTATTGAGCCATCTGCACGGGTAACATCGCTCGAAGCAGTTGCCACAGCGTACGGCGTGAGCGTGAAAGCGATCGAAAACCGATCATTTCCCGCTCATGTACAGCTTGGACAGCAACTTGTGTCTCCCACAGTGCTTGAAACGATCAGCGATGAAGTTTCAGATGGGATGACATACGCGGATGTGGAGTCGATCGCAGGCAAGTACGAGATTACAGAGACGAGTGCACTCCTCTCTACGATTGGGTACCGTGTCGAGTGGGACGGATTGAGCGGTGGGACCGTAAAATCACTTCCAGAGTGACTAATCAAACATCCGAATAGAGGATACCCTTTTTGCCGCCAGTATCGGAGATTGAGCATGGTACTCAAACGGGTTCTCGGTGCGGTGTGGTCACGACGGCTCTCGTTGGGATTTGCAGCGGTGCAGATCGCTCGAACGTTCTACCGTGGCAATCGTCGGCTAGGTCTCCTCTTGCTTGGAGTGCTGTTGTTAGCATACCGATGGTCTCCGCTGGTGATTGTTCTTGAACTGCTGCTTCGCCGTTATGTAAAACAGCGTGGGGCGTAGGCTACTCTAACGTGTCGAGTGACTCTCGTCGGCCTTTCGGGACCGTCGATCGCAGCTCACCATACAGATAGAGCCCTACACCGATCGGTGCAAGCGACCCTGCGAGTTCGTGCGCAACAATCAGGTACCCCCAGTCACCATCCCACGCTTCATACTGGATATTTTCTCCTTGAGCGAATCGCACGGCTTCCTCGCCCGAAAGCTCAATGACGTTTTTGTTTGCGTGCTGGGCAAAGCGCTGGACTGCACTCATTGTTGGTTTCCAGTGGCGCTGTCGCGTTCGCATGACTGTCATCCCAAGCCCCTCGACTTCGATCGGACTACTCGTGTCGTCCCCGAAGATCCAAATTTTTCCAGCACCCTTCTCCCAGAAAGTGAACGGGTCAAAGATCTTCGGATTAACATCGTACTGTTCGACCCACCAATCAACGATCTCTTTTCTGGACGCTCGGCCTGAGACGGTTCGATCATCGGGTGTCGCTGGAAGCCGATCGAACTGCTGTCCGATGTTATCTTCAAGCGACTCATCCTCTGGAACACGGCGCTCGTCAGTCATGCTGTCACCTCCAACTTTGCGCAGTAGAACCCGCCAGTATCGTTGAAATGCGGGTAGACACGATGTGTGTCAGTCACTGCAGGGTCAAACGTCTCGTCTTCCCACTCAGTCACACCAGGAGCGGTCTCCAATGGTGTCTCGAACGGGACGACTTTGCAGTCCTCATTTTCCAGTACGTGGTCGATGACAGCCTCGTTTTCTTCAGGGGCGAACGTACAGGTCGAGTAGACAACCGTTCCACCCGGTTTCGTTGCCTGAATCGCCCGTGAGAGAATCCCTTTCTGAACGCCTGCAACGCCATGAACGTGGTTCAGTGTCCAGCCCTCCAGCGCAGTTGGATTCTTTCGACAGGTGCCCTCACACGAACATGGTGCGTCGACAAGCGCGCGATCGAACTCGTCGAAATCGAACGGCTTGAGCGAGAAGCTCCGCCCATCTTGGTGTGTAACTACGAGGTTGGTAACGCCGAGACGTTCTGCATTATGTCGGAGTGCTGAGAGTCGACCCAGATTGTTGTCGTTTCCGACAACGATGCCAGTGTCGTCCATGAGTGCGGACAGCTGTGTCGTTTTGCTCCCTGGTGCTGCACAGGCGTCCCAGACACGCTCGCCAGGTTGTGGGTCGAGAACGGTGGCTGGAAATGCAGAGACTTCTTCCTGCCCGTGAATCCACCCGTGATAGTACGGCCACGTTGTCCCTGGGCCGCGTTCATCAAGACGGAGGAGTGAGTCATTCCACGTAACCGGTTCATATCCAACGCCTTCTTCGTCGAACGCGTCACACACACGCGATCGTGGTGCCTTGATTGGATTCACCCGAACAACAGATGGTAGTGGCCGCTCGCAGGCCGCAAAAAACGCATCGCGGTCATCAACGAGCGGTGCATACCGCTCTAAGGGATTCATACAGGACGTTTCGGGCCCGGTCGTTTGTCCGTTTCGGGTTACACCAACAGCCACAGTGGATCGTATTTACCCTGAATAATTAGGTAGGTTGCTGTCGTTGGTTCAGCTATGGCTCGATTTGACATCATTGAGAACTCGATTTCGTTGTCCGAACCAGTGCTCGTGGAGGGGCTCCCTGGCATCGGTCTCGTCGGAAAGATCGTTGCGGACCATCTGGTTAACACATTTGAAATGAAACATTACGCGAATGTCTACTGTGAAGGGATTCCACAAACAGTGACGTATCAACCCGGACAGACGAGTGTTGTCACACCGGTTCGGTTATACGCTGATGCCGATCGTGATCTTTTGGTCCTCCAAAGTGACGTACCAATCACACCACAGGCTGCGATCACGTTTGCAAACTGTATTTCGGGATGGCTCACTGAGACCAATGTGCTTCCGATATACCTCTCTGGGCTTCCTGCACAGAAGCAGTCCGAACCGCCAACGATGCATGGTATTGGCATAGGAGATGGTGTCTCACAGCTGGAGTCCGTTGGAATCGACACACCCGCTGAAATGGGGTTGGTATCTGGACCAACTGGGGCACTGCTCGCACATGCGCTTGAGCATCATCTTGATGCGATCGGGCTCATAGTCGAGTCGGATCCACAGTTCCCAGATCCGGAAGCTGCCAGACGAGTACTTGTTGATGGGGTCGGTCCACTTGCATCGGTTGAGATACCGACTGGGGAACTTGTCGATCGAGCAGAGGAGATACGCAGCGCTCGTGAACAGCTTGCTCAACGAATGCAACAAGCCGACGAAGAGAGCACAAAGGCCCATCCGTTGCGTATGTACCAATAAAAAAGTATCACACGACGGAAATCAGTTCTGCAACTCTTAAGCCTGCAAAGCTATGAGAGATAGTATATGAGTGACGACTCGGCAGAGCCAGCCACTGAGGAATCCGCCGACGAATCTGCAGCCGTCGAAAATGAACAAATCGACGAGGAGCTTGTCGAACGTGTTGCAGCGTATGATTCCGAACTCGCAGCAACAGTCGAGCGGCTTACAGAACGTGTCGAAGAAGCGGAAAACGCGGCTGCAACAAAAGATGAGCGGATCAATGAGCTAGAGTCTAAGCTCCGGCGTGCACAAGCGGATTTCAAAAACTACAAGCAACGAACCAAGCGCAAACAGGAGGAAATGAAGGCACGCGCGACAGAAGATCTCGTTGAACGAACAACCAAAGTTCGCGATAACCTTGTGCGTGCACTCGATCAAGATGCGGACGCAGATATTCGACCAGGAGTCCGGTCGACACTCGAAGAGTTCGATCGGATCCTCGACGAGGAGAACGTGACGGTAATTAATCCGGATATTGGCTCAGATGTCGACCCAAAGCGCCACCAAGTCATGATGCGTGTCGAAAGCGATCAACCAGCGGGAACGATCGTAGACGTATATCAGCCGGGGTACGAAATGGCAGAGAAAGTTATTAAAACAGCACAAGTCACGGTGAGTGACCAAGATAACTAATAAAACCGGAGAAAGTATCTTTGTCCTATACATTCATTTACTGAGATAATAAAGATCATATAATGTCGCTGGATCAATTTTTTGAACTGGTTGATTCTCCTGCCCGATCGCTCGTTGTTGTGAACCGATCGGAGCCCGAGCCAGTCCAGCGGCTGCTTGAATCGTTGTTTGCTAATCAAGACGTCAATGTAGACGCTACAAGCGATGAGACGTATCCGCCAAATACAGTGTTGCTTCTCGAAGATGGGGTGAGCGTTGCCCAGTCGACGCTTGAATCATTGATGGAGACCGTTTTATTAGTCAACTCGGACATCTACACGACAGGGGCACGCGATCTCACTGCAGTGACACTTCCGGATGTCCTCTCAAAGTTGGAAAATCAGCGGTTTACCGTTCAGGGGTATCCGCGTTCAAAGAGTGAAAAACTGTTACTGATTACGATTTCTCGGCTTATTGAGCGTCGAGCATTTGAAACCGGCTCGGGGACGCTACGATCGTCGTTCCAACAGCTTTCACGAATTCGTGATGAAAAGGGGACGAATCGGGTGTACCGATCGCTTGGAGATACGGATGTGGATGTGCACGTATACGGAACCGGTGATGACACAGATGTTGGCGATATCCCTGTCACCGTGCATGCTGGTAGAACGTATCCATACCGAAGTTCGTGGTTTGTTGTGTTTTCAAACGACGCTGATGGAAGTGGAATGGCGCTCTTAGCGCTTCAAGAACCCGATAAGTCATGGGATGGATTCTGGACGACAGAGACAACAGTTGTATCCGAGTTAGATCAGTTTATTGTAACGCAGTTGTAGATTCGGATTGGATCTCAAACCGGGCGCCGCCAGTTGCAGATTCAGCAACGGAGATCTGCCAGCCGTGTGCATCAACAATTTCGCTCACAATGGACAGTCCAAACCCAGTTCCATCCGGGTTTGTCGTAAACCCGGATTCAAATATTTCATCTCTGTCCGCTGGGTCGATACCCGGACCATCATCCTCAATATAGAATCCCGAAGCCTCTGAAAGCGTTCCCACCGTGACTGAGACAGAGTCACCACCGTGTTCGATCGCATTTCGAAAGAGGTTCTCAAAGAGCTGTTGGAGCCGCTCGGGGTCTGCGATAAGCGTGGTAGCGTTCTCAATAGTCAGTGTCGCATCTCCTTGATCGATCATATTCCAAGCGTTGTTTGCGATCGACTCCGTTGAAACCGCCTCGGTCTCATTAATCGGCCGGCCCTGTTTTGCCAGCAACAGGAGATCATCAATCAAGAGTTCCATTCGATCAAGTGCATCGCTTGCTCGATNAAGTTGTGTAGTATCCCCTGATTCGCGAGCCTCCGCTACCCACCCGCTCGCAATTGAAAGTGGGTTCCGAAGGTCGTGTGAGACGACACCTGTAAACTGCTCTAATCGTGCGTTCTGCCGTTCTAACTCATTTCGGTACTGTTCGCGTTCTGTCACATCAATAAATTGGATAATCCTTCCAAGCGATGTTTGTCCGGATTGAATTGGTGTCCGGGTGAGTTGGTAGAACTGTTGGGTGTCACCATCGCCGACACGGATGAGATCATTCTCAGGTCCCGACAGGGCGCTCGATAACGCCGGCACAGCCTCTGAAACAGCGGTCCCGATCGAGTTAGCTAATTCCGGGAAGATCAACGTAGCCGGCTGATTGTAATCTCGTATCGTGCCATCTTCATTCAATACCACGACAGGGTCATCATATCCCCCAGCAAGCTGAACGGTCTTAAATTCATCTGCAAAAATAAACAGCACACCGACTGCAAACACTGCAACGCCAAGCGAAGAGTAGGTGAACTCAAGAATGGACCGACTAACCGAGCCGAGGACATCTAATACAACTGGGAGGCCGGTTAAGAGAACCAGAATAGAGAGCGGTCTTGTATCGCCACCAACGTGAATAAATAACTCAAAAAGCATAAAGAATCCAACAATCGCTAGGGCATACGCCAGTCCCATAATGACCCAATGCAAGGGTTGATGTACGATCGCAAGGTGAACAAACGGGTCACTTCTCGGTATCGTTGTAAAATAGAACTCATGGAGTGGGTTCGTGAGTTTGATTGAAACGATCCCAAGATAGAGTGCGACCGCGAACTGTTGGATTCTCTTGCTCCGATGAATTGAACGACCCGTATATGCGGAACAGAAGTAGAGCCATGGACCAACTGCACCAAAGCCGACCACGAGACCAAAGAGATAGAATAAGTATTGTGTCTCGGCTGTGGGTGCGAGCAGGTAGCCGACATGGGCGGCTGCCCAAAGCCCACTCACCAACACAAGTGAAAAGAGTCCATATCTAGTGTCGCGGTCATCGATCAAAAGCGACCGTTTGAGACTCAAAAAACAGGCGATCGCAGAGAGACCAAAGAGAACAATGTAGCCTTGATACAGTAACTGGCCGGGAAGTGACGATAACATGAGTTGGGAGATCCACAACAACTGGTAGCTACCAGATAATTAGATGGAATATGCCATATACGTACTGATATGGTACGATATCAAAAGCCATAGGTATGCCATGTCATGGACAAGGAAAGATGATATTGTGGTTGATTTAAATCCTCGGTCAAAGCAATCATTGTATTTTAGATAATCGGAAGACAGCGTAGACTTACCACCAAAGTGTGAGTTAGCATATCTAGTAACCTTTAACCGACACAAGCCGATAAAGGAGAACAAGATGGCGAGTAACAAGATTCTCGGTATCGATCTCGGTACCACCAACAGCGCGTTCGCGGTGATGGAAGGCGGAGATCCCGAGATCATCGTGAATTCGGAAGGTGACAGAACAACACCATCCGTCGTGGCGTTCACGGACGACGGAGAGCGACTCGTCGGGAAGCCGGCGAAAAACCAGGCAGTCCAAAACCCAGATCGGACGATTCAGTCGATAAAACGACACATGGGCGAGGAGAATTACACTGTCGATATCGAGGGTGAAAAGTATACACCTGAACAGATTTCGGCAATGATTCTCCAGAAAATCAAACGTGACGCCGAAGAATACCTCGGCGACGAACTTAAAAAGGCAGTTATTACAGTCCCTGCATATTTCAACGACAAACAACGACAGGCAACAAAGAATGCAGGAGAGATTGCCGGGCTCGATGTTGAACGGATTGTAAACGAGCCAACTGCTGCATCAATGGCATACGGCCTTGATGATGATTCCGATCAGACGGTTCTTGTCTACGATCTTGGTGGCGGAACGTTCGATGTCTCCGTTCTTGATCTCGGTGGCGGTGTCTACGAGGTTGTTGCAACAAACGGTGACAACGACCTAGGTGGCGATGACTGGGACCAGGCGATTATTGATTACCTTGCGGATGAATTCAAGGGCAATCATGGTATTGACCTTCGAGAGGATCGACAAGCCCTCCAGCGTCTCAAAGACGCCGCAGAGGAAGCAAAAATCGAGCTCTCAAACCGAAAAGAAGCCAAAGTGAACTTGCCGTTCATTACGGCAACTGACACTGGTCCGGTTCACTTAGAGACCTCAATCACGCGTGCAAAGTTCGAGTCGATCACGAAGGATCTAATCGATCGAACTGTCGACCCGACTGAGCAGGCGCTCTCTGACGCAGACTACAACACGGACGACATCGATGAGGTTATTCTCGTCGGTGGATCGACCCGAATGCCACAGGTCTCTGAGAAGGTAACCGAAATTATCGGTAAAGAGCCGAAAAAGAACGTCAACCCAGACGAGGCTGTTGCACTTGGAGCAGCAATTCAAGGTGGCGTCCTTGGTGGCGAAGTTGACGACATCGTCCTGCTTGACGTAACGCCACTCAGCCTTGGTATTGAGGTTAAGGGTGGGCTCTTCGAACGACTGATCGAAAAGAACACCACGATCCCAACTGAGGAGTCAAAGATCTTCACAACGGCAGCAGACAACCAAACCTCAGTGCAGGTTCGTGTCTTCCAAGGGGAGCGAGAGATCGCAAACCAGAACGAACTTCTTGGTGAGTTCATGCTTGCAGGCATTCCACCTGCGCCTGCCGGAACACCACAGATTGAAGTGTCATTCAATATTGACGAAAACGGGATCGTGAACGTTTCTGCGGAGGACAAAGGCTCCGGAAATCAAGAGAACATCACGATCGAAGGTGGCGCTGGGCTCTCCGATGAGGAGATCGAGCGAATGCAGGACGAAGCTGAACAACACGCAGAAGAGGATAAACAGCGCCGAGAGCAGATCGAAGCCCGTAATGAGGCAGAAGGGGCGGTTCAGCGAGCAGAAACCCTCCTAGAGGAGAACGAAGAGAACGTCGATGATGAACTGCAGGCGGATATCGAGGCTGCTGTAGAAGAGCTTGAGTCAGTGCTTGAGGACGAAGATGCAAGCACAGAAGAGCTCCAAGACGCGACTGAATCCCTCTCGAAAGAACTTCAAGAAATCGGGAAGCGAATGTATCAAGAGCAGGCACAGCAAGCACAAGCCGGCCCAGGTGGCGCAGGCGGAGCCGGTATGGGAGGCCAAGGCCCAGGTGCAGATGCTGACGCAGCCGACGGTGATGAGTACGTAGATGCGGACTTCGAAGACGTTGCGGAAGACGAGAAGTAAGTACTCAACGTATCGATTACATCGAGTCCACCAATCGAAGTCACACCACACAAGTACCGTCACACAAACCGTAACGCAAGAATGAGCACGGACAGCCCGGAGGAACATAGAGTATGAGTGAGGATTTTTATGATGTACTTGGCGTCTCCAACGATGCGGATGAATCGGAGATAAAAAGTGCGTATCGAAAGAAAGCAGCACAGTACCACCCAGACGTGAGCGACGAGCCTGATGCAGAGGAAAAATTTAAAAAAGTGCAGAAGGCAAAGGAAGTCCTCACCGACGAAGAGAAGCGACAAGCGTACGATCGGCTTGGCCACGATCGTTTTGAGCAAGCTGAAAAACGCGGTGGCGCTGGCGGAGCCGGGGCCGGTGGATTTGGTGGTGGCTTTGGCGGTGCAGGTGGAGCTGGCGCTGGCGGTTTCGAAGACCTCTTTAATCAATTCTTCGGCGGGGGTGGAGGTGGTCGCCAAGCAGCAAATAGGCCACGACAAGGCCGCGATCTTCGGACGTCGATGACGATCGACCTCGAAGAGGCGTATGAGGGTGCCACAAAACAGTTTACAGTTACGCGCCCAGAGAAGTGTCCCGACTGTGATGGAAATGGTCACCCACCGGATGCGAACGTCGAAACATGTCCGGAGTGTAACGGCCAAGGACAGGTGACACAGGTACAACAGACGCCATTTGGTCGAGTGCAGCAGTCAACAACCTGTCGTCGGTGTGGCGGTGATGGGGAGACTGCTGATGAAACCTGCTCATCGTGTAGTGGGCAGGGACAGATTCGTGCTGAAGCGACGCTTTCGGTTGACGTGCCAGCTGGAATCCGAACTGGACAGACACTCCGAATGGAACGAGAGGGTGCACCTGGTGAGAATGGTGGGCCAAACGGCGACCTCCTTATTGATGTTGAGGTAACACCACACGATGAGTTTGAGCGTGACGGTGACGATCTTCGGTACAACCTTGCGGTCTCGTTCCCACAGGTTGTCTTTGGATCGACAGTCGAAGTGCCGACACTAGATGGACCGGTTGAGTTTGAGATTCCGGAAGCGACCCAAAGCGGTGAGACATTCCGTCTTCGTGGCAAGGGGATGCCGCGGCTTCGAGGACGCGGGAGCGGTAATCTATATGTCACAGTTCAGGTAGTCACACCGAAAAAACTCAACGAAGAACAGAAAGAAGCGCTCGAAGCATTTGCAGAAGCAGGCGGTGAGGAAGTGAACATCTCTGAAGGCTTCTTCGAGAAGATCAAAAACTCCTTTTGAGAGTAGGTCATTCCGCTGTTTTCGGCTGACCTGATGTTCCTACTGAATGCGATATTTCATCGGAAACGTAGTGTGACATAGTCCCACATTTCACTACGGTTGTTCAGCGTCTGTCAGCGGTATTTTCCATCCTCACAACAAACAGTAGATATGGCTATGGATACAGTACCGGGTCTCCTCTCACGCGATCGGCGAGAGAGTACGCCGGCAGTCTCGTTTCCAGCGATCGATCGAGAGATGAGCTATCACGATTTCATTACAACCGCATATAAATCAGGGAATGTACTTCGGTATCTTGGTGTTGGATCGGGTGCAACAGTAGCGATCGAACCGGAGTTGCGTCCAGAGCCGCTGCTCGCGTTTTTCGGAGCTGCACAGCTTGGTGCGGTGGCAACGTTTGAAACCGATCGAAAGCACAGAAGAGTGCTTCTAACCAATGTGGAGCACGAAGCAACAGTCACGGTCGAACCGGGGACACGGCTTGCAGTATACGGTGGACCGCCAACGAAGCCAGCAACCACGCATTGGGAGAAGGAAGTGTGGAGCGAAAACCCAGGATTCCCGCCGAGCACAGTGACACCGGAGACGCCTGTTCTCCTTGCTGGTGAAACAACCTACACTCACGCTGATCTCATGGAGATGGCACAACAAACCGTCTCGGTGCTTTCGCTCTCTGCTGGTGAGCGGCTTGGTATCCACCCGGCACTTTCGAAGCCAGAGACGATCGGCCGCGGTCTCATTGGAGCGCTATCCGTCGGTGCAACCGCAGTATTTACTGATGAACCGATCGCTGATGCGTATCTAGTTGATGAGACGAACGGAACCGTCGACATCGAGACCGATCGAGTGTATACGATTACCGAGTAAGCGACGCCACCTAGCGTTACTCACTGTTACTCAGATGGTTTTAACTCAGCTAACGCATCCGGGTTTTCGATGCTCGAGAGATCGCCAAGATCGTCGCCCTCATAGACGGCAGCGATCGCCCGGCGGATGATCTTGCCGCTCTGTGTTTTTGGGAACTGTGAGACGAAGCGGATCTCACGTGGACGGAATGGTTTGCCATGCTCCTCACCGACAAGCGATCGAAGCTCCGATCGAAGCTCCGCAGATTGGTCAACGCCATCTTCAAGCACAACGTATGCAACAACCGCAGTTCCCGTTGTCTCATCTGAGACACCAACAGCGGCGGCTTGATTGACGGCTTCGTGATCAATCAACACTGCTTCAATCTCTGCGGGGCCAACTTTTCGACCAGCGATGTTGAGTGCATCGTCCGATCGGCCATGCAGGAACCAGAAACCGTCTTTGTCTTTTTGTGCCCAGTCGCCATGATCCCAGAGATTGTCCCACGTGCTCCAGTAGGTGTTGAGATAGCGCTCATCACCAGACCAGAGCGACTTTGTCAGTGATGGACAGGAATCACGAGCAACCAAGTAGCCGCGTTCGTTTGCTTCACGGACGCTGTTTCCATCAACATCGACAATATCAATATCCATTCCCAGCCCTGGGCCGCCAAGTGTGCATGGTTTCTGTGGTTGGGTCGGAAGTGGCATCAAGAAACAGCCACAGATTTCGGTCCCACCGGAGATATTCATAATTGGTGCCTGCCCCTGCCCAACGTTCTCATAGAACCACAGCCACGATTCTGGATCCCACGGCTCACCAGTCGATCCAAGCAGCCGGATACTGGAGAGGTCATGTCCTTCAACCCACTCATCGCCGTGTTTTCGAAGCGCACGGATCGCAGTCGGTGAGATGCCAAACGTCGTTAGACTGTGTCTGTCGATCATCTCCCAGAATCTGTCGGGCTGTGGATAATCGGGAGCGCCCTCGTACATAAAGATCGTTCCCGCAAATGTGTGATTTCCGATCAGCATCCATGGACCCATCATCCAGCCAATGTCGGATACCCAAAAGAACCGATCGCTTGGTTTCTGATCAAACCCAAAGTGGATCTCCTTTGCGCATTGCATCAACACTCCCGCATGGGTATGGATAATTCCTTTTGGCTTGCCAGTCGTTCCAGAGGAGTACAGAAGCATCGCCGCTTGGTCCGATGGAAGCGATTTGGTGTTGTAGGTGTCCGCACATGACTCGATCGCATCCTCCCATGACTCGTCATACCGCTTCCATTTGATAGACTTGTCAGGGTCGCTGATTGAGCCTAAGCGATCGTAGACAATGCTGTGCTCAACGGAGTCTGTGTTCGCGATTGCATCATCAGCAGTTTGTTTAAGAGGTACCGGAGAACCACGCCGATAGAAGCCATCAGCGGTGAAAAGAACGGAACACTCGCTGTCCCGGATCCGGGTTGCGGTTGCCTCAGTACCGAATCCGGAGAAGATCGGAACTGCGATCGCACCGATTTTGAAACAGCCATACAGAATTGAGATCACTTCCGGAATCATCGGCATATACAGACCGACAGTGTCTCCTGTTTCGATGCCTCGCTCCGCAAGCGCGTTTGCAACCTTGTTTGACTGTCGAGCAAGCTCGTGGAATGTGATTTCCCGAACGTCACCACCTTCACCCTCCCAAATACACGCAACACGATTTCGGTTTGGGCTCTCTACTGCTGCGTGGCGATCGAGCACGTTATGTGCGATATTAATCTGCCCGCCGGGGTACCATGAAGAAAATTGGGGGCCATCAGTGTTGTCCCGAACCCGATCATACGGCTCGTAAAATTCGACACCGAGATACGACGGCAGTTCGTCCCAGAACCACTCAACACCGGATTCCGCTACCCCCTCAATACCCGATCCACAGCGATCGATGAGCGCATCGGAGTCATCAATACCATAGGTTCGCATAAATGCAGCAACATTTGTTGACTCGATAAATGCAGAATCAGGCTCATGGACAACCGTGTCAAACTCATCGTACGCAGACATACACATAGGTCGTTGCCGTACCTACATAATTTTTCACAACTGATACGCAGTGCATCTGTGCCGGGGAACGTTTTTGCTCTCACCGACAGTATGTGTTGACATGTACGTCCGTGATGCTAAAAATCGAGATGAAGTGTGGCTCCTCGATCAGATTGAGTCAATGGGTCTAGACGATGAGGCATTTCGATCACGGGACTATGTTATTGCAGTGGATGAAGATACAAACACAAGAGTGGGCTTTGGACGGCTTCGAATCCATACGGGGGATCCAGATGTGTGCGAACTCACAGGGATTGGGGTGCTTGCAGAGTGGCGTGAACAAGGTGTTGGCGCACATGTTGTTGAGCGATTAGTTGTAAAGGCTCGGGATGAAGAGTTTGAAGGGGTCTACTCGCTTACTGATGAGCCAACATATCTTGCACAGTTTGGATTCGAGACAATCGAACAGTCAGTGTTACCAGACGTATTGAAGCGCCGTCTTGAAATAAAACAAAACACGGTCTCAGACGATGTCGTGGGATGTAAACTCAGTGGGGAGTTCAAGATCTCCGAACGTGCCAGAGAACGATTTAAAAACGCACGAGCAGATGACGGAACCGGTGGTGAGCCGACGGCGACCGCAGAGGATTTCGGAATTGATCCGGAGGAAGCGACGTACAAATACAATACTGGTCGTTAACGACCTTCAAGAAAGTCTGTACTAAATACAATATACGTTAACACCGTACAAAACAGAATTGGCGGGAGGAGCGCGAACCCCCACAGTGGCTCTAATCCCCAGCTGAGAATGAGTACGACATTACCGAGCCCCAACAGTAAGAACGGGAGCGATAAGAGCACAGCACGTTTTCGCTTTTTTCCTGCATTCGCTTCTTCAGGCGGTGAAAAACGCTCTGTTGGAGGGTCTGTTGTTTCGCCAGACGATGCAGACATACTACAAAATACGTAGTCTATATTCAAAAACAAATTGGATTTATGTTTGGCTATCGCTCTGCATGTGAATCAAATCGGGCTGCGATCGAAACAGCACCAAAAAGCACAATCACGATGAGAGATGTCGCGCCCATCGCATACACTGCAAGCGGAACTGGACTGAGTGGGACTGTGAGGATGTCCAAAACGATAATCTCTGATATCTCACCTTGTTCTGCACCAAGTTCACCGACAAATAGACCAAGAATACCTGCGGTGATGATCGCACTAATGGCGACCGCAATGAGGATTGTGCTACCCTGAGCAGTGTCTGCGTCTGCGTCGTCCACACCGAACATAGCGGGTCAAGCGATTTGTGGGTTTCCATTGGATGGGCCGGTAAGTCGAAATATACACAGTCGTTGCCATACGAAACAGTGCATGGTTGAGAATCTCGACGATCTCATTGCTGTTGCTCGCGATGCGCTTGACGATGCATATGTACCGTACTCAGAGTACCGGGTGGGTGCTGCGCTTCGGAGTGCTGATGGAACGGTATACACCGGTTGTAACATTGAAAATGCAAACTATTCAAATAGCCTTCATGCCGAGGAGGTTGCGCTTGCGGAGGCTGTGAAGAATGGGCACACGGAGTTTGACGCGCTTGTTGTCACCTCCGGTGTTCGGGACGGAGTAACTCCCTGTGGAATGTGTCGACAGTCTCTTGCAGAGTTCTGCCGAGGTGACCTCCCTGTTATCTGTGATCTTGGTGATAACGACCGTGCCGAATACACGCTTGGAGAGCTCTTGCCAAACACAATCTCGTTACAGACCCTCAAAGACGCCGGCTCAGTTGCGGAAGAGTAGCTAGTTAGCTAGTGGCAAAGAGCCGTTCGAAAAATGCGGCTTGATTCGGATTATCCGAGCGTTCCGATCGATCGGGGTGCATCCGAAGCCAACGCAGAACCACAACAAGGGAGTCCTTTGGGTCGATCCAAAGCATATTCTGCCCGGCACCAAGTGCGGCATATGAGGCCTCTGGCGCAGCAGGCCAGACGGTCTGGTCAGTGTTGAGCCACCACAAAAATCCATATCCGGGATAGATATTACATGGAGTGGTAGACTGATCAATCCATGATTCCGAAAGAATCCGGTTCCCATTCCATACGCCACCGTTCGCAAGGAGCATCCCAACCCGAGCGAGCGATTCGGTCGAGATCCAGAGCCCACCACCCCAGTGTCCACCGCCAGAGACGCATTCCATCGCTTGCCCGTTCACATCAACCCGAGAGTTGTAGTACCCATGCCATTCCCATTCGGTTGCACCGATCGGCGTCATAATCTCATCGGCAAGGACTCGTGGCAGTGGCTTTCCAAACAGCCGAAGCAATGCGAGCGAGAGACGGTTGATTCGGACGTCATTGTACTCCCAAAACGTGCCCGGTTGCTCCAGTGTGCGTGTTGTTGCTTTGTCAAGCGCATCAGTTTTCCCGACAGCTCGGTTCCGGTCAACGGTGTCCGGCCGATCGAAAAGCGTTCCCTCCCACTCGCTTGTTTGTGCTAAGAGGTGTCGCCACGTGATCTGTTGATTGTGCTCGCTCTCGAATCCACCGTCTTGAATCATTTCTGCAACAGGCTCATCAAGGGGTGGCAAGAGTCCACGATCGAACGCAATCCCAGCACAAAGCGATAAAAAGCTCTTTGCAACGCTGAAGGTGTGATCAACGCGATGAATGTCACCCCACTCTGCGATAACCTCTCCATCTTTGAGTATCATCCCGCTTGGCCCACCACGCCGTGGTGGCATCGGTCCCAGTCGTCGGCCGTATGGACCTTCAGATTCGTCCCATGGGTCAAGATTTGAAAAGTCGTAGGCAACCTGCTCGGCTGGTGTGTTGTGTGTTTTATGAAACGCAATTGCATCTGCGATCGCATCCGGGTCAATACCCTTGTCAGTTGGTGATGCTCGTTCGAGCGGCGATCGGTCAAGTGGGGACGGGTTATCCATGCAGACAGATAGTACGTAAAAATAAAAACAGGTCCGAAAGCGGCGAACGCGACAGAGCTATCACGGGAAGGTGAGAACCCACAGGGTATGACTGGCGATAGCGAGGATCCAAATGCGGATGTGCAGTATCATATCGAAGTCGGGGAGGGAGATGTTGCAGAGACAGTGTTGCTCCCGGGGAACCCAGAGCGCGTGGACAAAATAACGTCACTCTGGGATACGCACGAAGAGATTGCGTATCACCGCGAATACCGCACTGCAACAGGTACCTACGATGAAGAGTCGCTCTCAGTAACATCTACTGGTATTGGTGGTCCATCGACGGCGATCGCTGTCGAAGAACTTGCCAGAGTTGGAGTAGATACATTCATCCGGGTTGGGTCGTGTGGTGCAATTCAACCGGAAATGAGCGTTGGTGATCTTGTTATTACATCCGGTGCAGTCCGACAGGAGGGCACAAGCGATGAGTACATTCGAGAAGATTACCCAGCGTCGGCGGATCATGAAGTGGTTTCTGCACTCATTGCTGCTGCAGAGCGACTTGGATACGACTACCATGTTGGAATCACTATGAGCGCAGATAGTTTCTATGCTGGGCAAGGCCGACCAGGATACAATGGGTTTCGTGCAGCCGGGAATGATGCACTAGTTGAAGAGCTCCAGAACGCGAATGTAAAGAATATCGAGATGGAAGCCAGCGCAATTTTGACCATTGCAAATATTTACGGGCTCCGCGCAGGCGCTGTGTGTACGGTCTACGCAAACCGTGTGACCGGCGAGTTCCGCACTGAGGGTGAATCACGGGCCGCTGAGACGGCAAGCCTTGCTGCGGCGCTGTTAGCAAAAATGGATGCAGTCAAAAGGGACGCTGGCGTCGAAACATGGCATGCTGGGCTGTCTATCGAGTGATACCGAAACAAAAAACCTGTCGTCACTGACGCGACGCTTTCAAAGCCGATTTATCCCATGACTTCGGATAGTTACACATGAGCGATCATGTCGTCGTTATTGGTGCTGGCTATGCTGGTGCTGGTGCGGTGAAAGCATTTGAGAAGCATATTGGGCCAGGTGAAGCCGAACTGACGTGGATTTCTGAGCACGACTACCATCTTGTTCTCCACGAAGTACACCGTGCAATCCGAAAACCAGAGGTTGAGTCAAAGATTGCGATCCCGGTGGACGAAATTAAATCCGACACGACGAATTTCATCCGAAATCGTGTCACGAACGTCGATACTGACGAGCAGACCGTCGAACTCGAAGATGGCGAGTCAGTCGAGTACGACTACCTCCTCGTTGCGATCGGGAGCGAAACGGCATTCTTCGGCATCGAAGGCCTCAAAGAACACTCTCTCACTCTCAAAGGGCTCGATGATGCACGTGCAATTCACGAGGCGATCCGATCGGCCACCGACGAGGCAACCCAAAGCGAGCCAGCGCAGATCCTGATCGGCGGGGCAGGACTTTCCGGTATCCAGACCGCCGGTGAGATCGCAGAGTATCGAGATGCACATCGCGCACCGCTTGAAATCAAACTGATCGAAGGGCTTGATGAGATCTTCCCTGGACAGGACCCTGAAGTGCAAGGCGCACTAAAGAAGCGGCTGCTTGCAAAAGACGTTGAGATTCTTACCGGTGACTTCATTTCCGCGGTCGACGAGGAGGAGGTCCACCTTGGCGACGATGGACTCGAATACGATGTTCTTGTTTGGACCGGTGGTATTACCGGTCATGAAGAGGTTGCTGACNCAAATGTCGAGAAAGACGATCGATCGAACCGCATCTTTGCGGAGTCCGACTTCCAAACCAGCAACGAGCGTGTCTTTGCGATCGGTGACTCCGCACTGATCGACCAAGGAACTGATGAGGTTGCCCCGCCAACCGCACAAGCAGCTTGGCAAGCAGCCGAGATTGCAGGAGAAAACCTCGCTCGATCGGTTCAGGGTGCTCCACTGAAATCGTGGCGTCATAAAGACAAAGGAACCGTTGTCTCAGTCGGTGATAAAGCGGTTGCACACGATGTGATCGGTGTTCCAATCAATACATTCGGTGGCCCAGCAGCCAAACTTCTTAAAAAGACAATTGCATGCCGATGGATTGCGGATGTGTCCTCAACGAAACGTGCAATGAGTGCATTCAGCGACATGTAGGCACCGCGGCTCGTTTGAGCCGAGTAACTACGTACTCAACCACTCTATTTTATTGTAGAAAATCTCTGTAAGCGCGGTTGCTCACAAATATAGAAAATTGGTAAAACAGCGGTTAGTGTGCAGGCTCTTCTGCAGGAGCCTTCATATCGTCAATCTGCAAGATGAGGATATTGTTGGTGTCGTCTTTGCCATCCAATGTTCCCTCAACAACGAGTTTTGAAAGAGGTGTTGGACCAACGACAATCTTATCTCCTTCATGGAAATCTTTCGTAGATCCTTGTAAGTGGATTTCTGCGCGGCAAAGTTCAGGGTGGTGGACGCTTGAGAGATCAATCTCTTCAACGTTTGCGTTTTCAACTGCTTCACCATTGTGTGTGAGTGGGACAAAGGCAGGCTCATCCATCTGCTGGACGTCAAGCGCTTCGTATGCATTTGCAGTTGGTTTATACCCACCTTTTGGACCTGGGACGCCCTCTACCAGTTGAAGGGCTTTCAGACTCTGCATCTGGTTACGGATTGTGCCCGGGTTCCGATTAACTTCTTCTGCAATATCTTCACCCTTGACTGCATCTTCAGTCTCTCGGTGGAGATTAATAAGTGCCGTAAGGATTGTCTTTTGGCTCGGTGTGAGCTCAATAGATGACATAAAACTTGCTTCGTGAGGAACCTTATTAAATCCGATGGAAAACTAGCACAGATCTGAATAAGTAATTTATGATATATATACAACATTGTTGTTGATAACATAAGCACAGAAATAAATAGCACACCCGTGGACCTTCTGGTATGACACGATCGGCACGTATTATTGGTGCACCAACAGATTACGGTGCAAATCGGCGTGGGGTCGATATGGGCCCATCTGCAATCCGATACGCAGGTCTTGCAGCGAAGTTAGAGTCCGCAGGCGTTGGCACAATTGACGATGGCGATGTGCAAGCACCGCGTGCAGAAGAGCGTGATCCTGATGTTGTTCAGCCAAAAACAGGAAAGACCAAATTTCTCAAGGAGATCGAAGATGTCTCACGACAGCTCGCAACACGTGTTTCGGACGCGCTAAACAATGGTGAGACTCCCTTAGTTCTTGGTGGTGACCATTCCGTTGCAATCGGTTCGTTAGTTGGCTCTGCCGCTGACGCAGATATCGGGACGATCTGGTTCGACGCACATGCAGATTTAAATACGCCAGAAACCTCTCCAAGCGGCAACGTCCACGGCATGCCGCTTGCTGCAGCACTGGGGATTGGTGAATTCGAAGAGACAGTTTGGGCAAATGCACCACGGCTATCGGAAGAAAATGTCGTGTTAGTTGGCCTCAGAAGCGTCGACAAAAGCGAGAAGCAGCTCCTTGAAGAGCGAGGGTTTACCGCCTACACCATGAGCGATATTGATAAGCGAGGGATTGCAGCAGTTACAGAAGAAGCCCTTGAAATTGCACACGATGGTGTTGATGGAGTCCATATTAGCCTTGATTTAGATTGGCTAGACCCAAAAGAAGCTCCCGGGGTCGGGACGCCAGTCCGAGGTGGCGCAACCTACCGGGAAGCACACGCTGCGATGGAACTCGTTGCAAATCACGATGGGCCGCGATCGTTCGAATTGGTCGAGGTTAACCCAACACTGGATCAGCATAACGAGACTGCATCGCTGGCAACCGAATTAGCCGCGAGTGCATTTGGAAAAACGATTTTATAATAATTGGAAGTTCGAGAACGGGACTACTCTTCGAGAACTTCAGTGATCTCTGCAGATTGCTCTTTAATGTCTTCTGTAATCATCTCTCGTGGGATCACGTCAAGACACGCTACAGAGTCGTTTTCGTCAAGATCCATTACAATAACGCCCATGGTGTTTCTCCCAACTGTTGAAATACCCTCAACAGGTGTGCGCATAATCTGTCCACCGTTGCTCATGGCAACAAGGTGATCTCCTTTACCAACGGTTTCGATCGCACAGACATCACCGTTTCGAGCGTTGGTTTTGATGTCGATGAGCCCTTTTCCGTTTCTGGATTGCACACGATACTCATCGATATTGGATCGTTTCCCATAGCCGTTTTCGGTCACAGTAAGCACCCAACTGTGCCGATCGGTATCGACGGCTGCAACACCAGCAACCGTATCGCCACCGGTGAGTGTAATTCCTCGGACACCGCGAGCACTGCGACCCATTGCACGAACTTCGTTTTCGTCAAACCGAATGGACATTCCACCGGCAGTACCGATTACGAGTGTTCGACCACCATCTGTTACTTCAACATCAACCAGTTCATCCCCGTCTTCAAGCCTGAGCGCCCGGATACCTGTTGAGAGAATATTTTGGAACTCGGAAACGCTTGTTCGCTTGATGTAGCCATCGCGGGTTACCATTGTGAGGAACCGATCGCCTTCGATCGCTTCGTCTTCGACCTCTTCACAGTTGACAACGGCTGCAAGCTCTTCTCCATCGTCAAGGTCGAGCAGGTTTACTGCGGATTTCCCCCGAGCCGTACGGGACATTTCCGGTATCTGGAATGCCCGCAGTTTGTATATTTGACCCTTATTGGTGAAACAGAGCAGATAGTCGTGGCTATTCGCTACAAACACTGATGAGACGCTATCTTCCTCTTTGAGGTCTGTCCCAATGATTCCCTTCCCACCACGATTTTGGGCCTTGAATGTGGCGAGCGGCATCCGCTTGATGTAATCGTCTTCGGAGAGGACAACGACAACGTCCTGTTCTGGAATCAGATCTGCATGTGCAACGGTTCCCGTGTCCGCGATAAATGAGGTTCTCCGTTCGTCTGCATACTCGTCTTTGATCTCTCGAAGTTCATCCTTGATGACACCCAACAGCTCTGATTCGTTTCCGAGAATCTCGTTGAGCCGTTCGATCGTCGCCTGTACTTCTTCGTACTCGTCTTCGATTTCTTGGGTTTCCATCGACGTCAACGACCCAAGTTGCATCGAAACGATGTGATTTACTTGTGGCTCCGAAAAGTCGAACGCAACTTGCAGTTCTTCTTTTGCATGGTCACGGTCGTCAGCCTCTTGAATCAATTCGACAACCGCATCAACGTTGTCCAGTGCGATGAGTCGCCCTTCAAGGATATGGGCGCGGTCTTCAGCCTCCTCCAGATCGAACTCCGAGCGGCGGCGGACAACTTCTTTTCGGTGAGAAACGTAGTGCTCAAGCGTCTCTTTCAGTGTCAAAACCTGTGGGGTCCCATCAACCAATGAGAGGTTAATCACACCGAACGTCCGCTCAAGGTGGCTCTCTAAGAGCTGATTTTTAACAACCTCTGCCATCGCACCCTGCTTGAGTTCGATAACGACACGAATACCGTCGCGATCGGATTCATCACGGAGGTCACGAATACCCTCAATCGCACCCGAGTTGACATCGTCTGCGATTCGTTTGACCATCCGTGCTTTGTTCGACTGGAACGGAAGTTCCGTGATGATGATTTGGCCTTCCGCTTCGTCAACCTCGAACTCCGCACGGACGCGGACGCGGCCACGGCCAGTCTTATATGCTTGATGGACACCGCTTCGGCCAACGATATTTGCACCTGTTGGGAAGTCAGGGCCTTTGACATGACCCATCAGATCCTCGATCGTACACTCAGGGTTGTCGATTAGGTGAATCGATGCATCAATTACCTCACCAAGATTGTGTGGCGGAATGTTTGTCGACATTCCAACCGCAATCCCCGAAGAGCCATTAACTAAGAGATTTGGAAACGCTGATGGAAGGACTGACGGCTCTTCGAGACGATCGTCGTAGTTGGCCTGGAAATCAACCGTCTCTTTCTCAATATCGTTGAGCAGTTCCTCTGCAATCGAGGCCATCCGTGCCTCCGTATATCGCATTGCTGCTGGTGGGTCACCGTCGACCGAACCAAAGTTTCCTTGGCCATCGACAAGTGGATTACGCATCGAGAAGTCTTGGGCCATCCGAGCGAGCGAATCGTAGATCGCACTGTCACCGTGTGGGTGGTAATCACCCATTGTCTCCCCGACGATCGAGGATGATTTTCGGTGGCTCGATCGGGAGGTGACACCGGCTTCGTGCATCGCATAGAGGATGCGGCGGTGAACCGGTTTCAGTCCATCTCGAACGTCAGGGAGCGCCCGACCTGCAATGACACTCATCGCGTAGTCGATGTAGGACTGCTCCATTTCGTCCTCAATTCGCGCGGTTTCAACTCGTGCGGCCAATGCGGTATCGTCTGCTGGATCTGGTATCTCTGAACTCATCCGTAGATTAGATTAAATATCCACCCACTCAGCATTGCGAGCGTGGTCTTTGATAAACTGTTTTCGCGGCTCTACAGCATCGCCCATCAGCACCGAAAACATCCGATCAGCTGCGGCAGCGTCCTCGATTGTGATGCGTTTGAGAATCCGATTCTCCGGGTCCATCGTGGTCTCCCATAGCTGATCNGGNTTCATTTCACCCAGTCCCTTGAACCGCTGGACCTGGGTTGGNTTGCCATTGCATTTTTCCTCAACAATCCGATCGCGATCCGCNTCAGTCATTGCATCATACGTTTCACCGCGGTATCGAACTCTGTACAGCGGTGGTTGTGCTGCATAGACGTAGCCTGCTTCNACGAGCGGNTTCATGTGTCGNTANAGAAGCGTCAAAAGCAGCGTTCTGATATGCGCCCCGTCGACATCCGCATCCGTCATGATGATTATGTTCTGATACCGAGCCTCTTCAATATCAAACTCTTCGCCAATGCCCGCACCGATCGCTGTGATCAGTGCACGAACCTCGTTATTCTCCAAGATACGGTCAAGGCGGTGGCGTTCAACGTTGAGAATTTTTCCACGGAGTGGGAGAATTGCTTGGTATTTCCGATCACGACCCTGTTTGGCGCTTCCCCCTGCGCTATCTCCTTCCACCACGAATAGCTCAGATTTAGCCGGATCGCGTGACTGACAATCTGCAAGTTTCCCAGGGAGCGATGTGGACTCAAGCGCGGACTTTCGACGTGTTAGCTCCTCCGCTTTTTTTGCGGCCTTTCGTGCGCGTGCAGCCTCTGCTGCTTTCCGGACGATCGTCCTCGCAACCTGTGGGTTCTCTTCAAAATACGTCGAGAGGTTTCGGTGCGTTGCGCTTTCGACAATCCCTCGAACTTCGCTATTTCCAAGCTTCGTCTTTGTCTGTCCCTCAAACTGTGGATCTGGGTGTTTGATCGAAATAACCGCCGTAAGCCCCTCTCGGACATCTTCACCCCGGAGGTTGTCGTCCAGATCGTCGATTAAGCCGTGTTCATTTGCATAATCGTTTACAACCCGCGTGAGGGCTGTTTTGAACCCAGTGAGATGTGTCCCACCCTCTCGAGTGTTAATATTATTCGCAAATGCATGCACAGAGCCTTGGAGCTCTTCAGTTGCTTGGAGTGCGACTTCAACCGAGATATTCTGATCTTCGTCCGAAAAATAGACCGTATCATCGTGAAGAGTGGTTCGTGTCTCGTTGAGATACGCAACAAACTCACGGATGCCCCCTTCATACTCGAATACGTCCTCCTCACCGGAACGCTCGTCGGTGAGGACGATTCGTACCCCTGAGTTGAGGAATGCCAACTCGCGGAGGCGGTTTGCAAGTGTCGAGTAATTGAATGCTGTTGCCTCAAAAATCTCATCGTCCGGCCAGAATCGTTGATACGTACCCGTTGACTCCGTAGGTTCCATGTCACGAACACGTTCCATATCGCCAATCGGTTCGCCGTGTTCGAACTGGTGTTTGAATACACCACCATCACGAGTCACCTCAATCTCAAACCGTTTTGAGAGCGCGTTAACGACACTCACACCAACACCGTGAAGCCCACCTGAAACTTGGTAGGATTTGTTGTCGAATTTTCCTCCGGCGTGGAGGACAGTCATGATCACTTCAAGTGCGGGCCGCTCATACTTTTCGTGTGTATCAACCGGAATACCACGCCCGTCGTCCGAAACGGAGACAGACCCATCCTCATGGACTGTCACTTGAATGTCATCGCAATACCCAGCCAACGCCTCGTCGATAGAATTATCAACAACCTCATAGACGAGATGATGGAGGCCACGTGTATCCGTGGAACCGATGTACATTGCCGGACGTTTTTGGACGGCTTTCAGGCCTTCAAGCACCTGAATCTGCCCGGCACCATACTCGTTTTCTCCTGACATAGTAACGTAGAGTTTACTAGTGGGTGCCACTGCATAAAGCCTCGCACGCGCGGGCGCAGTGTCAAATAAGGTGTTTGTGAATAGTTGGATTAATTTATGATTATCGGTGGTTCCGTTTACGAAACGGAAACTCGTAATGACTGCGGACCATACACTAACATACTTCCGCTTGGTTTGGTCGGTTTCTCAACAAGCGTGATCGTCTCAAACCGATCGAGCAGCGTTTTAATTGCCACTTTTGCTTCAAGCCGTGCAAGGTGCGCGCCAAGACAGAAGTGTGTTCCATGACCAAATGCAACATGTGGATTTGGCTGCCGATCAATGATGAACTCATCTGGACGATCGAACACGGTTGGGTCGTGATTTGCAGCGCCAAACCAGACACCGATCCGATCGCCTGCGGAGATTGATTTGCCATCGAGTTCGGTATCTTTCACTGCAACTCGAGTGTGTGTTTGGACAGGCGATCGGTATCGGAGCACCTCCTCAAGTGCAACATCGATCATTTCGGGGTTCTCTCTGAGTGTGTCAAAGGAATCTTCCTCAGCAAGTGTCCACACGGCATTCGTGATGAGGTTAGTTGTAGTGATGTTCCCTGCAATGAGGAGGATGATGAAGAATCCAAGCATCTCCTCGCGGTCGAGTCCCTCCGTTGCAATGACTTTCGAGAGCAGGTCATCTTTCGGATTCTCACGACGCTTTGCAACGAGATCATCAAAATAGGCTGTAATTCCATCTCGGAACTGCTGCATCATCTCATCTTCCGGGCCTTTGCTCCCAGATGCGGAGACGGCAAACGTGGACCACTCACGGAAGAGTTCGCGATCGTCTGCAGGCACGCCGATCATCTCTGCAATCACCAACACTGGGAGTGGATATGAGAGGGCAGTCACAAGATCGAACTCACCTCCCGCGGCTGTTGCTTCAGTGAGGAGTCGATCGGCTGTCGTCTCAATTTCAGGTGTGAGCGATCGAACGGCTCCTGGTTTGAAAAAGTCATCAACCACTGAGCGAAGCTCATCATGTCGTGGCGGGTCTTGATACAGCATCGATTTCCCAGTGATCATTCCGCCTTCCGGTTCAACAAATTCAGGATCAGCATCAAATCTGACTGAGAACCGATCGTGATCGTTTGCGACCTCTTTGACCAGTTCGTAGCCATAGATATCCCAACACCCTCTATTTTGATCCCATCGAAGCGAACCGTTCGCATGCAGTTCCTCGTAAACCTGTTGTGGGTGAAGCTGTTCGGTTGGTTTGGATAGTTCGGGTGGATAATCGCCGAGAGGACCAACACTCATACTAGTGAATTACGTACAAGCGGTATCAACGTTGGTATCTATCAACTCTCACGTACATCGCAGCCAAAACACAATACCAAAGATCTAGTCGATGCTACCTGATCGGACGGCGGTCGCCAACGCAAGTAGCAGGTACAGAACCCCAACTACGCGACAAAGAGGATAGACCCACGGTTTCCAGATAACCGCATCACCATTCTCATATGCGGACTCCGTTGCATACTGAATGAACTGCTGTGGGAAGACCAGCGCAAGGATCCCTACTACACCCAAGAACTTTTTAAATACGGTATATGTTTGTGGCGATTGCCACACCATATATAAATAACAGATACCTTCCACTCGTGCGGCAGGAACAACCCACGGTTTCAATTGGCACTGCTCTGGATTTTCAGCAACAACTGATTCTGCGCTCGAAATTAACCGCTCGGGGGCGAGAATTTCTGTTATACCAACGAGTGTCAGAATTCGACGAAACATACCGCTAGTTCCACAGTGGGATCAAAAAGAATAGTCACAAGGTAGTCATCAGATTATTTTGCGCGCCAACGTCTCCAAAACAGAGTCAAACCCGCAAAGAGAACATCTCTATTGCTCACGTTGTGTGCAGAAAAACGGGCTGGGCGCGATTTGAACACGCGACCGACGGATTAAGAGTCCGTCGCTCTCCCTGACTGAGCTACCAGCCCTCGTACACTGATATTCAGGGGGTACTAAAAGACGTTTCCTTCTTGTCCGATCGATCGGTTGTGTATTCTGTGAAATCAATCATTAATTATTGACATTCAGAGAGACAAACAAATGTCGTTAAGTGGTGTGCGACCTGAATATCGGCACTAATGAGCGCTGGGGCTATTGGTTCTTCACGATCATCGTATGCCATCCTTGGATGCGGAAGTGTTGGGCATGCGGTCGCCGAAGAACTGACCGAGGAGGGCAACGATGTCCTCATCTTGGACAAAGATGAGAGCCGTGTTGAAGCACTCCGTGATCAAGACCTCGATGCACGTGTACAGGATATCAGCGACCCGTCCGTGTATGACGTGATTGTCGATCGAGATATTATTTTAATTCTTGCATCGGAGGTCGAGGCGAACAAAGCAGCCGTCTCTGCGATCCGTGACCGGGGAGGGGACCAGTATATCGTTGTTCGCGCATCCGACCCAGTCAGTGAGGATGAACTCAGGACACTCGGTGCGGACGTGGTTATTAACCCATCAACGGTTATCTCTGACTCTGCACTCCGAAGCATTGAGTCGGGAGAATTACAATATAAGGCTCGACAGTTGGCGGACATACTTGAGTCCGCAGACGGGAAACTTGCAATACTCACACACGATAGTCCGGATCCCGACTCAATCGCCAGTGCGGTTGCACTGCAGGCGATCGCCGCAGAGCTTGATGTTGAGGCAGATATCTTCTATGATGGAGATATTGGTCACCAAGAGAATCGTGCGTTTGTAAACCTGCTTGGAATCGAACTTTGTGCTCGGTCCTCAGTTGATGATCTATCAGAGTATGACGTAGTCGCACTCGTCGATAATATGAAAGCGGGAGACGTAGATCTCAGCGTCGATATCGATATCTTCATTGATCACTATGAGCCGGATGACGAGATCGATTCGGCATTTGTCGATGTACGGACAAATCTCTCTTCGACATCAACAATTCTCACAAAGTATCTCCAAGAGTTCGATCTGAGCCCAAGCGAAGCCGTCGCAACAGCACTTCTGTATGGGATTCGGGCTGAGACACTGGATTTCAAACGAGATACTACGCCTGCAGACCTCACTGCAGCAGCGTACTTACATCCTTTTGCAAACCACGACACGCTCGAGCAGGTTGAATCGCCGTCTATGTCGCCGGAGACGCTTGATGTGCTTGCAGAGGCGATTCAAAAGCGCGAAGTTCAAGGAAGCCATCTCTTTTCGACAGCAGGATTCATCCGCGATCGGGATGCGCTTAGCCAAGCAGCCCAGCATCTGCTTAATCTTGAAGGGATCACGACGACAGCAGTGTTCGGTATTGCAGATGATACCATCTATGTTGCGGCTCGATCGAAAGACATCCGAATCAATATCGGAAACATTCTCCAAGACGCGTTTGAAGGGATTGGAGAAGCCGCCGGCCATTCAACGCAAGGAAGTGTCGAGATCCCGCTTGGAATCTTTACTGGTATTGAAACAAGCGAGGATAACAGAGACACACTTCTTTCATTAACGGAGGAAGCAGTTCGTCGAAAACTCTTTGATGCGATGGGTGTTGAGGGTGTCGGTGAGGGCAGCAACGGATCCTAACACACTGTCGCCCACCACACCATTATCAAGAATAAAAGCAACTCCGTTTCAGCTCAGACAACGACTTCTTCGCTCTCTTCTGGTTGTTTGAGCCGCTCAATTATGTCGTTAATAAGTACAACATCTCCAACCGCTCGCACCCAGCGATACGGAACAATAACACCGGTTCCTAGCTGGACAGTCTCTGAAAAGAGCTCTCTATTGAGTTGTCCAAGTGCGAGTCCAGTGACGGCTTGTTGGTCAAGATTGAGTCGAACGTCCTCTATCTCACCGACAAAAACGCCGTTATTCGAATATACTTCTCGGCCGACAAGCGTGGTAATTTCTTCTGGGCTCTTGCTCATACACAGTTCGTTGAAGCCTCAAGTAATAAGACTTCGTGGTCGACAGACACACGTCTGACGGAGCTAACACTCTTTCAGTGGTGGCTCTTAATTGGCTCTGCGCTTTCGAGATACTGTCTCAGTTTATTAGAGACCCTTGTGACTGCATCCGGATCTTCGTTCAAAATGAGCGCACTCGCACCGTTTGTCTCGACAATAAGTAGTCCACCGATCGTCCGGGAGTCATTTTCAATGATGAGCGGAACGTACTGTTGTGACAGTTCTGTTTGTCGAATTGTCACATACTCGGACTCAGTAAGCGTTGTCAGTTTTGATTTGTCGGTCGAGAGCAACCGTTGAAGAACTGGTTGAGTAATTACAAGATCGGCTCTGAGTTGTTCACTTTGAGCAGCGTCAACAATTGAATCAAGTATTTGTGGAAATACGGCTGGAAGCACGAGATGGACCCAACGAGCAGACTCACATAGTTCACATAGTTTTGCGATCGGTTGGTGAGGCTCATGAATCGTTGCAGAGATGACGTCCGCATCAACTAGCAACGCAGAGTCGATTTCGGTTTCTGGTGGGAGCGGTCTAAGTGCGGAGCAGGAAGCAGAGATAGCTGATAGCTGTTCTTCGAACGTTTCGTACGCATCCAAAGCTAGTTCTCCGGCAAGTGTGCGGCGGAAAACATTGTCAGTGCGTTCGATAAGTTCCGCACTTTCCAGTTCGCGTACGGCACGGTCAACGGTGGAGCGTGAGACGTTCAACTGCGAAACGATGTCCCGTTTATCCATTCCGGGCGAATCAATTGTGCGCAACACGTCTCCCCGCCGGACAATAAGTGATAATAGATCTCTAGGGCCCGTGTCTGTCATCCCTTAAGTAGTTGTGTCATCATATTTATAATACTTCTGCTGCCCGCAAGCGTATATAAAGAACCGAAAACTATATAAATTAGTATGGGTTGATGGCCCAGATGTCAACGGGTGAATTAAATACGCTGCGGGCACCCATTGTATACGCCGGGGTGCCTCTGACAATCCGGCAACTGTAGCCGAGCGTTCTGCCCGGGCGCTCGCTACAGTATACCCAATGACCTTGCCCGGATCGTTGGGTTCGCTCGGCCGACTTTGCCCGGGTCGGCTGGGTACACGGCTGTCTGGCTACTATTTTGGCCGGACAGCTGTTCTCAATACTTCTGAGCGATAGTGCTCCTTAGAGTGTCTCGGGTGGTTCTGCAGCATTCGTCGCAAGCTGGTCGAATTGCGTTCTTGCATCCGTACGGAGCTGATAAATCTCGTGGACATCATCCGGATCGCGGCCACGGTTGCTTGCAGTACCGACTACAGAGGCAATCCGATCGTAGTTGCGCCGAACCAGCGAGCCTACAAGAGAGGGGGTCCCCGCTCTCTCAGCAAGCTCTTTTGCAGCCGATCGACCGGCATAGACACGGTTTCTGGATCGATCGACAAGTACCATCGCAAACGGTGGCTCATCAAATTGGGCTGTAAGGAATGATTGCGCAGCGTCATCGTACCACGATATCGAACCGATATTGTCCAGTCGTTTCAGCGCTCGTGCCGCGATCGAACAGTATGGACACTCACCATCGTAGATTAGTATCGAATCGTACGCAACCATATGTATAATTGGGGTGCTGGAAACAAAACTGCACTGACGGAAGACGGCTAAATTACGGTCGTAATCAAAAGCTTTGACACGAATGCGCTATACCTACTGTTTATGCAATTCGATCGTGCAAGTGGTGTTTTTCTCCATATTTCGTCACTCCCGAGCCAGTATGGGATTGGTGACCTCGGAGACGGCGCTCGCTTGTTTCTTGATTTCCTTGCGTCAGCAGAGCAACAGTACTGGCAATTCTGTCCGCTGGGCCCCACGTCCGCAGGACTTGGAAATTCACCATACCAGTCGTACTCCGCATTTGCAGGCAACCCGCTGTTTATTGATCTTGAACAGCTGAAAGCCGATGGATGGCTCAGCGAGAGTGATTGTGAGCCAGTTCCACCGTTTGACGACCACGCAGTTGCGTATGACGCGGTCACCGAGTACAAGGAGCCGCTTCTTCGAACCGCGGTTGCGGAGTTCGAGGAGACTGCGACTGCGGATGAACAGCGTGCTGTTGATGCGTTTGTTGCCGAACACAGTTGGGTCACTGAGTACGCGACGTACATGGCACTCAAAAACCGATTCGACGAACAGCCGTGGCCATCATGGCCGGATCAGTTCCGGAATCGTGAGCCAGCGGCAATCGAAACCTTCCAAACCGAGGCGAAAGAGACGATCCGGTACCACATTGTCACACAGTATTGGTTCGATACCCAGTGGCAATCACTGAGAGACGCCGCTGCAGACCGGGGCATCTCACTCGTTGGTGATCTCCCGATCTATGTCGGGCTTGATAGCGCCGATGTGTGGGCAAATCCAGACGCCTTCCAACTTAATGACAAAAACGAGCCAACCGCTGTTGCGGGCGTCCCACCGAACCCCGGCGATGATGGACAGCGGTGGGGAAATCCGCTGTATGATTGGGACGCGCTCCGTGAAGACGGCTATGGCTGGTGGATCGATCGGCTTGAGCGGCTGTTCTCACTTGTCGATGTCACTCGATTAGACCATTTCCAAGGCTTCCTCCAATACTGGGCAATCCCTGCTGATGCGGATTCCCCTGCCGCAGGTGCATGGCGGGATGGACCTCAGGATGCATTTTTTGAGTCGATCGATGAAGAACTTGGTTCGGTACCATTCATTGCAGAGGATCTCGGATTCCCGGATGAGGAGCTATATGCTTTGATGGACCGTTTTAATCTGCCAGGAATGAGAGTTCCGATCTATTCGGATTGGTGTCAAGAAGGCTCGACACACCAACCGATTGAGTATCCACACAACGTTGTCGGCTACACATCAACGCATGATACGGACACGTTCGTTGGCTATTACGACGATCTTGATGACAGACAGCGTGGCTGTCTTCACTACAATCTGGGTGTTGATGGCTCCGAAATTAGCTGGTCAATTATCAAGGCGGTATGGGAGTCAGATGCGGTGCTCGCATTTACACCGATGTGGGATCTGCTCGGATTGGATTCACATGCGCGCTACAACACACCAGGAACGCTTGACGGGAACTGGCAGTGGCGGTGTACTGCGGAAGGCTTCGCTGAAGAGATTGCAGCACGGCTTGCAGACCTCACCGATCGATATAACCGCTAACGGCTTCCGGGAAGCGAACAGCCTTTGATACTGGCGTCTTTTTCGTAGCTATGTCAGACACAGTTTCTGTTGACGCCGATCGGCTCCGAGCAGATATTGAGACCAATTCGGAATTTGGTGCAGTAGATGTTGCGGAAGGAATCGGTCGAACCGTTCTCGCAGGGACAACCGCAAACAAGCGCGCACGTGATTATTTTGTCTCACAGCTCCGAGAAGCAGGGCTCTCTGTCTCAATTGACGCGGTTGGAAACATTACTGGCCGATTTGAACCTGCAACTGCCGATCCAGATGCAGCACCGGTTGCCGCTGGTAGCCACCTTGACTCCGTTCCACACGGTGGTATTTTTGATGGGCCGCTTGGCGTGTATGCCGCAGTTGAAGCAGTGAGAGCAATTCAAGAGTCGGATATTGAGATAACACGACCGATCGATGTGGTCTGCTTCACCGAAGAAGAAGGCCAGCGGTTCAGTGATGGACTCCTTGGATCCTCTGTCGCAGTCGGCGATCGATCCGTTGACGAAGCGTTGTCGCTCACCAGTGACTCCGGGGTAACGCTCCAAGAGGCACTCACAGAGATTGGATATCACGGAGACGGGCTTATCGATCCACATTCATGGGATAGCTGGTTTGAACTTCACATTGAGCAGGATACAGTCCTTGAGCGAAAACGGATTCCAGTCGGTGTTGTAACCACAATCACAGGGATTACACACTGTCATGTGACGATCGATGGCGAGGCGAACCATGCAGGTGCAACACCAATGACAGAGCGGACAGATGCGCTCACAGCCGCTGCAGAGGTCATTCTTGACGTTGAGGAATGCGCGAATACGATCGTCGAAGAGAGCAGTGAATCCGCAGTTGGGACCGTCGGTTCGCTCTCTGTTGAGCCAAACGCGACAAACGTAGTCCCAGGGCGTGTCACACTGGGTGTCGATATCCGCGATGTCGCGTATGAGTCGATGCAGACGCTTGTGACTGCGACCGAAGATGCGCTCACCGCGATCGAAAATACCCGTGGAGTACAGACGGCGATCGATCGGCCATTTGATCTTGAGCCAACACCGATGAGCGATCGGCTCAGACAGTACGTCCACGATGCTGGGTCAACTGCAGGGATTGCGACACATGATATGCACTCGGGCGCGGCACACGATACAATGTATATTGCGGACGTGACAGATGCAGTATTGCTCTTTGCGCCATCAAAGAATGGGATCTCGCACAATCCACGAGAGTGGACTGATTGGGAGGACTGTGCAGAGGCAACCAGGGTCCTCGCGGGCGCAATTGCGCGCGCTGCCCAAGAGTAGCCAAGAGAGGGTGTAAGCGCGGTTTTGAATGACGGTTTCGAAACCCCAATACACACAGCTCACCTAAGAGAGTCAATGGAACGTGGGGCAATCGATTTAGCGACACTTGATGGGGCGTTTGATCTCCAATCAACTGTCGAAAGCGGTCAAAGCTATTTGTGGAACCGTCCTGACGGACAGATGTACGCCGAATCAGACGTCCATGGTGGTGATGCATGGTATGAGACCGTAGTCTCCCCAATACCTGGTGTCAGTGATGAGGCGGTCCCAATTCGAATTCGGCAACAAGATGAATCGCTTCAGTGGGAATCGACAGCTGATGCAGTGCCAATCCTCACGCACATCCTTCGGCTTGACGATGACCTAGCTGCAATTGAGGCAAAAACACCACCGGATGCCATGCTGGGCCGTGCATTCGATCGATACGCTGGTATGCGACTCGTTCGAGATCCTGCGTTTCCGAGCCTCATTTCGTTTATTTGCTCGGCACAGATGCGTGTCTCTCGAATCCATCAGATGCAACAATCACTCATGGAAACGTATGGCGAGCCGATCGAACTGGGTGACAACACATATTACAGCTATCCAACAGCAGAGACGCTCGCTGCGAGAACCGAAGATGAACTCCGCGATCTGAGTTTGGGATACAGAGCACCGTATGTACAGCGAACCGCTGAGATGGTTGCGACCGAGGAGAGTGATCCATACGACGCACAATCACTACCGTATGAGGAAGCACGTGAACTGCTGACACAGTTCGTTGGTGTTGGTGACAAAGTCTCAGACTGTGTACTGCTATTCTCACTTGGCTTTACAGAGCCAGTCCCGTTGGACACGTGGATTCAAACCGCAATTGCAGAGTACTACCCCGACTGTGAGAAATCAAACTATACGAACACCTCACGCGCCATTCGAGAACGGTTTGGTGGGGAGTTTGCGGGCTATGTTCAGACCTACGTTTTTCATCATCTCCGAAACGGCGGAGAGTAACGTTCTTTGAGAGTTGTAATCCAGGCGAAGTTTCATACTCCTTGGTGTGGTATGTATACTCACTATGGACTGCCGAGTCGTCGTTGAGGCCGCTGTTCCAGTGTACGACGTTGCAAGCACGGACGAGGCTGTCCGGATCGCAATCTCAAAGACGGGCGATATGCTCAATCCCGATCTCAACTATGTCGAGATTAATATGACAATGCGAACATCACCATCCGGAGATGAGATGGCGCCCGCGTTTATTGCGGCGGATGAGGCGCTTGTCGCACTGGAGCTAGAAATGACGGTGTACAATGTTGAACGAGAAGAGCACGCAAGTCGGATTGCGCGAAAAGAAATCGGGCAACGACTCCATAACATCCCGCTGAAAGTGCTGTCTGTGGAGATACTTCCAGATGAGGATTCCGCTGATGAAAAGGAAACAGATGAACAGGATGAAGATGTGTCGATCGGTAGCCCAAAAGCGGACGAATCATCGGAGTAGACACCACCGAGTATAGTATTTTCGAGGATCGATGTGTTAAATAGAGCACTCGCTCAGGATTGTAACATTCGTTAGGAGGTGTCGTCGTATGTTTAGTCTGCAGTTGGAGCGACAGTTTCAGGCTCGGCTTCTGCCTGTTGCATCGATCCAGTAATTCCCTCAGCGAGTTTAAAAACAGCGGCTTTGTGATCAGTTTTTGACTTGTGAATTGATGTCGGCTTTACACCAAGCGTCTCATACGCTTCAAGATCGAGATCTCCTTCCCAGTGTTGACACTGATTTCGTACTTCTGAAAGAAGACCGTGCAGATGGATGAGCTCCTGTTTTTTCATGTGCGATGAGTTCTAACGACCGAGGGGTTATAGTATTATCTTGATATAAGTTAACACACAGCGTTGAATAGAGCGATCAAAATAGCCGTTATTGGCAGATATTGCTTGTCATGGCATTTGATAGCATGGCTTATTAGTGTTAGTCCAATAGCAGTATTCAATAAGTCCGGTAGTACCTGCCTACTGGAACTGTTTAACGGCGCGAAGGTCTCGGTCGGTACGCATAAATTCCGAGAGTCGCCGTGTTGCGTGACATGCAGGGCAAGAGAAATTCTTTCGCACCTCTGGTAAGTCAGTTGGTGTTTCTTGCCATTCTTTACCACATTCTGGGCAGACTAATCGGACAAATGCTTCGACCATACGAAGCAGATGACGGGCGCTATCGAGTAAAAGTTTGCGTGTGTTTCACACACATTATCTCTGTATCAGGCAAACAGATCGCCGTGATCGACCTCAAGAAGTTCCTTGTATCGGTTTCGAATCGTCACTTCAGAGATATCAGCAACCTCACTCACTTGGCTCTGTGTGACTTTTTCGTTTGCAAGCAGGGCTGCAGCATACACTGACGCTGCTGCAAGGCCGACTGGTGATTTGCCACTCGTCGTACCTGCGTTTTTCGCACCTCGGAGCAGGCCACGCGCTTCTCGTTCGACCTCTTCGGAGAGACCAAGCCGAGAGACAAACCGTGGGACGTAGCTCTCTGGATCTGCTGGTTGGACCTCCAGCTTGAGTTCACGGACAACATAGCGGTATGTCCGCGTTAGTTCCATCTTATCAACACGTGAAACCGCGGTGAACTCATCGAGGCTCCGGGGGGTCCCTGCTTGACGGGCAGCTGCGTAGAGCGCAGCTGTCGCAACGCCTTCGATCGATCGGCCAGGGAGCAGATCGTCCGAGAGGGCACGGCGGTAGATCACCGATGCGGTTTCCCGAACGTTCTTTGGCAGTCCAAGCGCGGATGCCATGCGATCGATCTCACCGAGCGCTTGTTTGAGGTTGCGCTCTTTCGAATCACGGGTGCGGAAGCGCTCGTTCCAGGTACGGAGCCGTTGCATTTGCTGGCGCTGTCGTGAGGAGAGCGACTTTCCGTAGGCGTCTTTGTTCTGCCAGCCGATGTTGGTTGACAGCCCTTTGTCGTGCATCATCTTCGTTGTTGGTGCACCGACGCGGGATTTTGAATCGCGTTCTGCAGAGTCGAACGCACGCCACTCTGGCCCGCGATCGACCGCGCTATCTTCGACGACCAATCCACAATCGCTGCAGACGGTTTCGCCATGTTCTTCGTCAGTCAGGAGCCGACCACTGCATTCTGGGCAGGTAGTCGTCGATTCCTGTGCACGCTCGCGCTCCGATCGCGTCTCTGACTCGTCGGTTCGACTATAGGTTCGGATGTTGGTTTCACTTTCACTCATGATAGTTTCGTGGACGACCCGTGACAGATGTAGAAGAAGAGAAGCCGTTTATCGGGGAATGTCCTTACTACAAGTAATGTGTCCAGAGGATATAAATGCACCTATTCTAAAATGTCTCAAAAGACGCTGCCAGCGACGGATTAGGCGGTGTTACTACATACCGTGTTAGCATTGCTCACTGGTTGCACACAATATTAAATATATCGTCAAGAGAAACAGAGTTCAATATAAAAATATTTGGACACTTCAGTTATGTCGTGCTCGTAACTTCCCTAGGGAGCGCCACTATCACGATGACAACGACGATCGTTGTGCCGTTGACGCTTCTTCACTGCAGGAAGCCGTTGCCTATTCGTGGGTATCCGTGCTCGTTGTCGAACTGGCATGCGCTGTCGTATGGAGCACCCACCTTCAAAAATATGAAGCGGGATTTTTCCGCATTCCAACCTGAGTGAGACCCAAATTCAGCCCAAGAGCCAGCCACACCGATCGGGTTTGAAAAGCTACCGCGACGAAGTGGATACTGTGCGATGAGATGAACGATTAGGAAGGAGTACAGCATCGCCGAGGATCAGTCCCACGTGATCCAGACAAGGAACGTGAGCCCGATCGTCTCGAGCACGTGCAATGCCATCATCCCCCGCCATGCTATCGCAGGCACGTCGCTTGCAAACCACGCTGAAAGCGTTGGATCAACGACGTAGATGTAGAGACTGAGCGCGTTTTCTGCAAGCAAAAAGAGTGCAAATAACAGGAGCCCAAGCGTGTGTTTTGATCGGAACTCAACGTAGTTCCGCCCCCAAATATAGAGCAGCGCACCTAACAGCACAATGTTAAGTCCTGCTGAGATACGCGCAATATCGAACCACACACTCATTATGTTGCCTCTACCTGTTGTGAGGATATAACGGCTTTCCCAAATTCATGCCGAATACCTCCCAGAAGTTCAGTCTGTGTTCTGTTCGTTATAGTAGTCATCTGTTTACTCTAGTTGCCCAATAATTGTCTCAACGGTGTCCCAATGCGTTCGGACACGATCGCTCGGAAGATACACTGCGCCATAATCGTTCCCACTGTTCTGTAGAATGCCGTTTTCAACGAGGACATCCAGATGATGTCTGATCGTTTTATAATCGAGTGACAGCGCCTCTGCAAGCTGGTTGGCGTTTCGCGGCCGCTCATTAAGCGTCCGAAGAATCCGCACGCGGTTCGCTCCGCCACGGGTTCCGGTCAACACATACCAGAGGACTGCCTCCATCGAATGATCTTTCAACAGTCAAGATAGTAATTCCATCGACACGGGAATTTGCGTGCAATAACCGCCTCACTGATGTCGGACATACACAACGACCTCTCGGTCCCACAATCCGGTTTGATACGTCGTTGCATCATACGCCTGCAGTTGGTCGTCAAGTTCCGATCGGTGTTCAGGTGCAGCGACCACAACAGATGGTGAGCCTGTAATATCAGCCGGTGTTGCGACGCTTTCAGTGGTACCACCAAGCCGTTCGGTGTACCACACAATCGGGAGGCGTTCAGCAAATGCGGCGCGGTTTTCAGCACCCTGTATCGGCGGCTGTATTGGCTCCGTCTCCATAACAAACTGCTCGCCAACGTAGATCGTGGTTGGGGAGTCACCCTCGGAGGGGACAGCAGATGCGGCCGTAACAATTGCTTCAAGATCATCTGTTGGCTGTGCATACTGAGACAGATCATTCTCTGCAGTCTGCTCTCCGTAGACAGCATCTGCGATCGTTGCCCCGGCAACGACTCCACCTGAGACAAGAAGTAAAGCGACAATCGCAACCGGAGCAGGGTTTTGCGTGTGTGCGCCATGGCTCCCATATCGGACAAGTGCTGCAAGTCCAATACCTGCTGGAATTGTAAGCGGGACGATGATATGAACAAGTACCCACGGGGCACTCACCTCACTCAGTGTTGGGAATAGCAAGAATCCAAACAGTGCCCACAGACCGGTGAGTGTGACAATCGATCGAGCACCATTCGAACTGAAGACACCGTATCGGTCGGCGACGAACCCGGCAACTGCGAGCAATACAACTGGAAGTGAGACCGCAAGAAGTGTCCCTGCAGCATCAGTCATATACGGTAGAAACTCGTGACCATCGTGATTCGCAACTCGAACCGCACGAAAGAGTGAAATGGGTTCAATAAAGGTCCCAGCAAGGAGCCGTTCGATTCCGTCTAGAGAGGTCCAGTCCGTTCCGCGTGGGGCAAACAGCAGGGCCCATGTGCCAAGGAACACAAAGAACGTACGTGCAAGCGGTGTCCCCCAATTTTGAATCGTTGTTACACCAGCTCGAAGATCTGAGAGGACAGTGCGTGCACGGTTGCCGCGAACACGTCGGTGATCAAATGTCAATACCAACACGACTGCCAAACAGAGCAGATGGACAACCGCAAATGCGGAGGCACTTAGCGCAGCCACGAGGGAAACACTAGCTGCGTATAAATAACGATGGTCCGATCGGTCGATCGCCCGAACGACAAACCCAACGGTTGTAAGCATGAAGATCGCAGCCGGAAGGTCGCCACGAAGAAAGCGCGAATAGTAGAGCAAGAGCGGTGTAAACGCAAGGACAAAAGCGATTGCGATCGTCTCATCCTCTCGGAGTCGATCTCGAAATAAGAGGGCACAAAACGGTGTAAGTGCGCCAACAATGGCAACTGAAAGCCGTGCAGTGGCGTCTGTGGTGCCGATAAGTGGAAGCAAAAACTCGTTGAGGTGATATAAGAGCGGTCCACCAGCAACCGGACGATACGAATACGCCCCGCTGTCAAGATATCTAAGCGTCCAATATCCAACGCGGGCTTCATCCCAATGGAACGGTCGTGTACCAAGCCCACCAAGGCGGAGCAACAGTCCAACCACTGCAATTACACAGATTGCTTGAACTGTCCGATCGAGACGGACACGGGGACGTCGCATATGTATCGAACAGTGAGAGCAAGGAATAGAACCTTTCTGGTTCACAACGGGCAGCAGACACCGGCTGTGACCGTGAAAGACATGTGTTGCCAGCTGAAAATGAAGCTATGAGTATCCTTTCGACCCTTCCAAACCGGGCCCTTACGGAGCGAGATGTTGCAGAACTCAACCGGACGGATGCGTTCTCTCTTGTAATCGCGACTGCTGAATCAGGTCCAACACTGGGACTGATTATTGCAACCGAGAGGTGGGTCAAAGGGCTGGCACTCACTGGAGATGGATGGGAAGTCGTCAAAACAGTCGATACAACTGACAAACAAACCCGGTTTGATGGGCTTAAGCGGTGTGAAGACGCGGTTGTGGCTGCAATTAAAAAAATGTAGCCCTAAGTGGCGATGCGATTTTGTATGCTGGTTGTGATTATCGGGTATGTACGATTCAATCCTGATCCCAACAGACGGAAGCCCCGCTGCAGATGCAGCGTGTGAGCATGGGCTCAACCTAGCCGAACGGTACGGCGCGACAGTACATGCGCTCTACGTTATTGATGGGTCGATGTATGCATCGCTTGAAGCGGGAGCTGACGTTGTCCTTGATTCATTAAAAACAGAGGGAGAACGTGCGGTTGGTGCGATCGAAGATGCTGGGCGCGAACGAGGAGTAACTGTTACAACCGCAGTTTCCCACGGGGCACCACATGCACAGATCCTGGAGTATGCCGATGAGAGCGATGTCGATCTCATAGTAATGGGAACACATGGGAGGACAGGGCTCAATCGCTACCTCCTAGGAAGTGTTACCGAGCGTGTTGTACGGAGTTCGGACGTACCAGTGCTCACTGTTCGGCAGGAGGAATAGCTCCGATGAAGGGAAAGAGTGTAGTGACCGCCCACAAATCTCGACGCAATGCGTGACTGGCTGACGCACCGTGCGCGTGCAACCCCTGATGCAACTGCAATCGTCTCTGCAGACGATGACGAGACGTGGAGCTATGAGGCACTTGATAGAGCGGTTGAAGAAGCCGCGGGGCGGCTTTGTGCGCTTGGTATCCAACAGACCGATACAGTTGCACTCTTGCTGCCAACCACAGTCACTGCTGTAGGACTATTCCATGCAGGAATGCGGCTTGGATTAACGATTGTTCCTCTCAGCAATCGGCTCACACCACGGGAGCTTGCTGATCGGATAGAACGAAGCGATTCAGCATTGGTTGTCTGTAGCGCAGAAACAGAGCAGGTCGCTGTTGAAGCGGCGGGTGAGACACCGGTCGCAACGGTTGATGAGCCACAATGGGAAGGTGTCGCATCAATTCCAGAGACCGAACCAGCGGAGATCGAGCCATACGAGTGGGAGCGGTCTGATCCGCAACTGCTGTTATCAACCTCTGGAACAACGGGAAAACCAAAGCTTGTGACACTCACCATGGGGAATCTTCTCGCAAGTGCAGTTGCATCCGGATTCAAATTGGGTATCGACCCAGCTGACAGATGGCTTGTCACACTCTCGCTTGCTCATATGGGTGGAATTGCGCCGCTATTTCGGTCAACACTGTATGGCACAACCGTTGTTCTTCGATCGGAGTTTGAGGCAGGCAGAACTGCAGACGATATTGATCGCCATGGTGTGACGATTGTTTCGCTTGTGCCAACAATGCTATTGTCGATGCTTGATAGTCGAGGGACGCTTTCGGACTCGCTTCGCGTTGTGCTTCTTGGTGGTGCACCTGCATCTACGGCACTTATTGATCGATGTCGAAACTACTCTGTTCCGGTGTTTCCAACCTATGGAATGACCGAGACCGCCTCGCAGATAGCCACTGCACGCCAGTCTGAGGCGTTTGAACGACCAGATACAGTCGGCCGACCGCTCCTGTGGACAGATGTGACGATTGTTGATTCTGATGATGAGCCGGTGTCACCGGGAGAGCAGGGTGAGATTATTGTGGGTGGCCCAACAGTGACACCGGGCTACTACCAAGATCAAGAGCGAACGTCGGAGGCATTCTGTGAGTATGGGCTCCGAACTGGCGATATTGGATATGAAGACGATGACGGCTATCTATATATACTCAACCGTGTTGACGATCGGATTAACACCGGCGGTGAAAACGTCGATCCAGGAGAGGTCGTTGAGGTACTACTTTCGCATCCAACAATCACTGATGCAGCGGTGGTCGGTATTCCTGATGAAACATGGAATGAACGGGTTGCTGCACTCGTCTGTCGAAGTGATGAGTCAGTCTCTGCGGACGACATCGATGCATTCTGTCGTGAACGGCTTGCCGGATTCAAACTCCCTCGGTTTTTGACCTTCACCGATGAAGTTCCTCGAACGGTCTCAGGAACGATCGACCGAAGCACCGTTCGAGAACAGCTTCTTTCATTTGCAAAATCGATCCGTGAGGCACACCAGATTCCCGATGCAGAAAGTGACGATGTACTCGTTCCTGATGAGCTTGTTTCAGACGACATTGCCACAGCAGAAGAGACTNAAAATAGCGAGGCCCACACACCAGAATCCCAAACAGAAGAGACGACAACGGAACCGACAGAACCACAGAGCAACGAGAGCGATACTGACGAGTCCGCACAAGAATAAACAATGAATCTGTTTATTGTGATTCCATGGTTGTTTTTACCATAGCACCCACAGAGTAGCTATGGAACTACTCGATGACAGTATCGTCCCAGAGCACGCACGGGACGTAAAACACGAGGCCCGTGAGTTTGCAACCGAGCACATTGCACCGAACGCACAGCAGTATTTTGACAGTGGTGAGTATCCATGGGAAATTCTTGAAGCAGGAATGGATGCCGAACTCATCGCCCAAGATATCAGCGAAGAGTATGGTGGTCGAGGGCTTGATCTTGCACAGATCCTTGCGATCGCAGAGGAGTTTTATCGTGCAGACGCAGGCATTGCACTGACGCTTCAGCTTGCAAGCTTTGGCTGTGAGCTCGTTGAAAAATACGGCAGTGAGGAACAGAAAGAAAACTACCTCCGCCCGGTTGCGGAAAACGATCAAATTTCAGGGCTTGCAGTGTCGGAGCCGGAGACCGGATCTGACCTTGCAGGAATGCAGACAACGGCCACGAAAGTTGATGGTGGCTATGAACTCAACGGAGAGAAATACTGGGTTGGCAATGCGGTCGAAGCAGACTGGCTCACCGTCTATGCAAAAACGGGTGACCTAGACGATCGATACAGCAACTACTCGCTCTTTATTGTCGAAACAGACACTGAGGGATACAACGCCGAACATATTCCGGAGAAGATGGGGATGCGAGCTTCAAAACAGGGGCACATCGTTCTTGAGGACTGTTTTGTTCCGGAAGAAAACGTCGTTGGGACTGCTGGTGGTGGGTTTTACATGCTTGCGGATTTCTTCAATCATGGACGTGTGATTGTTGGTGGACATGGTCTTGGACTTGCTGCGGCCGCGATCGAAGAGGCGGAAGCGTTTGTTCATGACCGTGATGCGTTTGGTCGGACAATCAACGAGTTCCAAGCAGTCCAGCACTCAATCGCGGATATGCATCTTGAGTTTGAATCAGCACGGGCGCTCAACTGGCGTGCGTGCGAGAAGGTCGCAAATCATGACAACGCGGGCTACTGGGCTGCACTTGCGAAAACCAAATCAACGGAGGTCGCAACCGAGTGTGCAGAGCGAGGAATGCAGCTACACGGTGGCCGATCGATCCTTACCGAGCGCCGAATTGCACGAGTCTACCGTGATGTGCGGATTCCAGTGATATACGAAGGCGCAAACGAAGTGCAGCGAAACCTCATCTATCGGCAGAGTCGCTGAGCCATAGGCCTTTATTTCCCACTAGCGTAGGTTTGGTGTGTTTTCGCTGTCTGCAGATCAACGACGCTGGCTTTTCGAACGGGCAGAGCATGGTGCACCACGTGAGGTGTGTGGGGTTCTCGGTGGGTATTGGTCTGGGAACGATGCAACTGTCACGACACTCATTTCAGTCTCGAATACGGCAGCCGAGCCGCGAATTCGATATGAACTTGAACCCCAAGCACAATTGCGTGCGATCGAGTCGATAGAGGAACAACACGACCTGATTGGATTCTACCACTCACATCCATGTGGGCCAGCAGAGCCGAGTGAAACTGACACAAAATTGGCAACGTGGCCCGATGTGGTTTACGTTATTGTGTCACTCGAGCCGACACAGACAGTAACTGCGTGGGACTGGAATGGGCACGAATTCTCAAAAAAAGATGTGACGATTATCTAACGGCCTCAACATTCTGCTTCAGTCGAATAATTAGTGAAATAAGGAAGGAGGCACCCATCACAGTGAGGATATTGACTGCACTGTCGATGGTTGTGTCGGGAAGTCCCACGACAGCACCGCTTTCGACAGCGAATCCAATACCGATGCACAAGAGGACTGCAATTGTGTACGTTAGTACAGAGTCAATAACGGTTCCGCTTGAGAGCGTTTCATTGCGCATACTGTGTGCGAACGAAACACCATACAG